>NODE-648-length-12186-cov-6.2365_pt1 | contig 12186 bp, 9 predicted proteins | sample MGYA00139097_ERZ477577 | MGnify/ENA metagenome assembly ERZ477577 | reverse complement strand
TTGGCGGAACGCTTCTCCAAGAGAATATCATTGAGTTGGTTAAAGCATCCTCTGTTAGGTAATTTAAATTTGCATCAGGTTATTACAAAATAAAAAGGAGTATTACTATCATGTTTAGAAATTTTGCAATAGTGCCTCGAATTATATTTGGCAGAGGATGCTTTAACCAACTCAATGATATTCTCTTGGAGAAGCGTTCCGCCAATGGCTTTGTGGTATTTGTTGTCGATGATGTTTTTCAGAACGGTCCGCTCGAGAAGCGTATTCCGTTACGAGGCAGGGATCTTATTCTTAATGTGAACGTTGATGATGAGCCGAAAACCTCCTATATCGATGATCTGCTTGTGAAGTTGCGGGAATATAGTCAGGATCTGCCTGACGGAATCATTGGCATCGGCGGCGGCTCGACGCTCGATATTGCTAAAGCTGTATCGTTGATGCTGACGAATGCTGGATCGGCTGCAGATTATCAGGGGTGGGATCTGATTAATCATCCTGCCATCTATAAAGTTGCTGTGCCAACATTATCAGGAACCGGTGCCGAGATATCGAGGACGACCGTACTGACCGGCCCGGAAAAAAAACTGGGTATCAACTCAGATTATACCCTTTACGATCAGATTGTGCTCGATCCGGAGCTTATAGCTGGTGTCCCCAGAGACCAGTGGTTTTATACCGGAATGGACTGTTATATTCATGACATTGAATCACTGGAAGGAACCTATATCAACGAGTTCAGTAGAGCGTATGGGGAGAAATCGATCGATCTGTGCCGGCAGGTGTTTCTTGAGGACCACCCTGACAAAGATGATAAGTTGATGATGGCTTCATACTTCGGTGGGATGAGTATCGCTTATTCGCAGGTTGGCGCCTGTCATGCACTCTCTTACGGGCTGTCGTTTCTGCTCGGCATTCATCATGGAATCGGCTGCTGTATCGCCTTCAATCATCTTGAGGAGTTTTACCCGGAAGGTGTCGCAGAGTTTAGAAGAATGATGAAGAAGCACGATATCGTGCTCCCTCAGGGAGTCACCTCAGGATTAACGGAAGAGCAGATAGAGAAGATGGTGACCGTTGCGCTCGGGCTTGCGCCGCTCTGGGAAAACTGTCTTGGCAAAGATTGGCAGACTTTGATGCCCCGGGAACGTGTCCGTGATCTTTTGCTCAGGATGTAAGGTATGAAAACTATCGGCCTGATCGGCGGTATGAGCTGGGAGTCGACTGCCACTTACTACCGACTCATTAATGAGGGGGTCAAGAAATCTTATGGCGGTTTTCATTCTGCAAAAATCCTTCTCTATAGTGTCGATTTTGCAGAGATTGAAAAACTACAGGTGGCAGGGAAATGGCAAGAGGCCGGACAGCTGCTGAGCAATGCAGCCTCGCGGCTCGAGCGGGCAGGCGCAGACTGTATGATGATCTGTACCAACACCATGCATAAAGTTGCTGACCAGGTGGCCTCCTCAATTTGTATACCCCTGCTTCACATAGCCGATGCGACGGCGGAACGTATTGTTAAAGACGGGGTGAAGACAGTCGGTTTGCTCGGCACCAGTTTTACAATGGAGCAGGAGTTTTATCGAGGTCGGCTTGAGAGCAGGTATGGTCTGCAGGTTGTAATTCCAGAAGAGACTGACAGAAAGATTGTTCATGATGTCATATTCAATGAGCTCTGCCTGGGACAGATACAAGAAAAGTCACGGCTGGAGTACCGGCGTATCGCCGAAGATCTCTCACAACGAGGTGCAGAAGCGATCATACTTGGATGTACCGAGATTTCCCTGTTGCTGCGCAGTAAGGACACTGGACTGAAGCTCTATGATACAACGGCACTGCATGCAGAACGGGGTGTCAGGGAAATCGTGGCCGAGGATCATTGAAAAATTGTTGTAACAACACCTTGTTTCTTGGAAAAAGAGATTAACATTATATGAAGCAACACATAAAAGATTATTTACCATTGGAGGGATCATGCGCCAGTTATTACCATTCGTTGTTTTGATGATTTGTTTTTTAGGGTTACAGGTACTATCCGTTACGTCCTCACTTGCAAAAGATACTGATATGACAGGATGGGAGGTTGGTTCTGAATACAACGATCTCTACAACCCAAAAGAGCGGGACTCCATCAAGGGAACGATTGTAAAATTTGCTAAAATCACCCCGCTGCCGGGAATGGCTTCCGGTACAGGGCTCATCCTTGATGAAGGAGGAGGGGATAAAGTATTAATCCATCTCTGTCCAAGCGCATTCGCTTCAGAACGGGAGACCGGTTTGAAGCGTGGTGATTGGGTTAAAGTGAAGGGTGCGTGGGCTGATATTGGTGATGATACCGTTTTTATCGCGGCGAAGATTAAAAAAGATGGCGGCTATAGTTTCAAAGTCCGTCTGACCAGTGACGGGACCCCATTCTGGACAATGCCTCCTGAGCAGCTGGCAAAAGAGCAGGCTGCTGAATAGAGACACAAATTCTCCCTTCTGAAGGAATACGTGTTTATAAACGTATTCCTTTAATTTCCTTGGCAGGAAAGTCCAGGGTGGCGAAATAGTCAGTGTTGGTTTCCGCTCGGCGAATCATAGAGATGCTGCCATCTTCTTTGAGCAGGAGTTCCTGTGGGCGAAGCTTGGAATTATAGTTGAACCCCATTGAGTGTCCGTGTGCCCCGGTATCATGGATGACCAATAGATCACCATCTTTTATAATCGGTAATTCACGCTCAATGGCAAACTTGTCATTATTCTCACACAACGAGCCAACTACATCCACGACCTCGGTTATCCCTGAGCTATCTGTGCCAACAACGTCTATATGGTGGTAGGCGCCATAAAGTGCCGGTCTCATAAGCGCCGACATACATGCGTCAACCCCGATATATGTGCGGTATATATCTTTACGGTTAATGGCGGAGACAACAAGCACTCCGTGCGGACCTGTTATGTATCTGCCACTCTCCATATAAAGAGCAGGCATGTAATTGTGTGTTGCTTTGAACTGTTGGAACAAAACGGTGATCTCTTTTCCCATTGCTTGAAGATTCAGAGGGGCCTCATCAGGTCTGTAAGGAATTCCAAGACCGCCTCCGATATTAAGAAAATCAAATGTAATGTCGAGTTCTTTCTGGATCTTTTCTGTGAGATCGAGAAGCATTTTGGTCGTTGTCACCATATACTTATGATTCAGTTCGTTCGAGGCCAGCATGGTATGGAGTCCAAATCGTTTTGCCCCGCGTTGACGGGCCTGGCGATAGGCATCAACAATCTGATCGCGGCTTACGCCATATTTTGCTTCAAGCGGACTGCCAATGATTGCATTCCCGTCACGCTCTGCCCCGGGATTGTAGCGAAAACAGATCGTTTCAGGCATCTCCGGAACCTTGTCAATCAGGGAGATATCATCAAGGTTGAGAATAGAGCCACCATCGGCTGCGGCAGCCTCGAATTCCTCTGGACTGGTGTTGTTTGAGGTAAACATCAGATCATCCCCGCTGCCGCCAGCCTGACGTGATAAAATAAGTTCAGGGATGGAACTGCAGTCGAATCCAAAAGCCATCTCTTTCATTATAGAGAGTATTGACGGGTTAGGGAGCGCTTTGACTGCGTAATATTCACGGAAATTTTCAATGCCGGAAAATGATCTTATTAAATGCTGCGAGGTTGATTTGATGCCTGCCTCGTCGTATAGGTGAAATGGTGTACCGAAATACGCTGATATTTCCGGGAGCTTTGTGAACAGTTTCTCTTTAAATTCTTCTGACATTGGCATGGGCTGAGGTCCTCAATCTGTTTTAATCGGTATTTGGGCAGTTTCTTTTGTGGTTGAGAGTACAGGAAATGTTTTGGTGGTCCTGACACCAGGTATCGGGATGATTCTGGTCCTGAGCAGTGAATCGAGTTCTATCGTGTCGGCCGTTCGCACTTTGGCAAGGAAGCAATCCTCTCCTGCAATGAAATGAACCTCCTGTATTTCATTAATAAGAGACAGGCGGCTGCCGACCTCGTTACTATCCGCTTCGCTATTGAGAAAAATGTGAATGAATGAGATTTGCCGGCAATTAAATCGTCTCGGGTTTAAGCGAACTTCATAGCGGTCAATGATTCCCTGCTGCTCCATTTTCCGGATACGTTCGAGTACTGCGGAGGGGGCCAGATTAATCAACCTGGAGACCTCGACATTAGGAATCCTGGCTTTTTCCTGTAAGATTTTTAATATTTGAATATTTTTACGGTCCATTTCTAATCTTATTCGTTTAGGTTAACGATTATTTTAGCGAAAAATATTCACCATTGAGACTATTGTCAAGAACAATATACGCAATAATGGCTATTGATGTGCTTTATTGTCGTTTTTGGGCGTGGCGGTAAATGATCGTCTCAGGGAAACTCGCGATGAAGTAAAATGAAAAGAGAAACGGAGAACCGTAGAGTTAAATAGTAAACAGCTGAGGACAACCACTCAGCAAACCATGACGAGCCGGTATCGGTTACGAACCTGTACCGACAGCCATGGTTTGATGGTATCTTGCGATTGTTACTTCCTGGGCGGAAGTGCGTCAGTAATCGAGCCGTCTACCATTTCTGCAGCAAAAGCAAACGTTTCTGAGAGGGTTGGATGTGCATGAACCGTCTTGCTTATATCTTCCGCATCGGCGCCCATTTCAAGGGCTAATATTGCCTCGTGTATTAATTCTCCTGCATTAATACCACAGATTCCAGCTCCAATTATCCTGCCGCTTTTTGAATCAAAGAGTACCTTGCTTGTACCTGTGGCAGCCCCGGAACTCAGGGCCCGGCCGCTTGCTCCCCATGAAAACTTTCCTTTCTGGTAATCATACCCCTGTTCTTTTGCCTCTTTTTCGGTAAGTCCCATCCAGGCAATTTCAGGATTGGTATAGGCAACAGAGGGAATCGTAAGCGGGGTGAAAGCGGAGGCGTGACCAGCGATCACTTCAGCGGCAACTTTTCCCTGGTGGGTCGCTTTATGGGCGAGCATCGGCTCTCCGGCAACGTCCCCGATTGCAAATATATGAGGCAGATTTGTTTGTTGCCGGTCGTTGACTTGGATAAAGTTTCCAGCTGATAAGGTTATCCCCAGTTCTTCAAGGCCCATTCCAAGGGCGTTTGGTCTTCTGCCCACAGCAACCAGGACTGCATCGTATGGTATAGTCTTACTGTCCTCTCCACTTTCATATGTAACGTCAATAGCCTCAGGTGTTGCGGTGATCTCAGTCACCCGGCTGTTGAGGTGAATCTGGTATTTCTTCTTGAGTTTAAGAAAGAGTGGCTGGACGACATCCTTGTCTGCAGGGGGAATAAGCTGTGATTCCATCTCGACAATCGTTATTTCTGACCCGAGAGCTGAATAGACCTGGGCCATTTCAAGACCGATAATTCCACCACCGATAATCAGCAGACGCTGGGGGATGGTGTCAAGAGACAATGCATCAGTTGAGTCCCAGATCCTTGGGTCATCGGGCGCACCTGGTAGCATGAACGGGGAGGAGCCGGTTGCGATGATTGCATGTTTAAATGAAAGAACACGCTGTTCAGTCTCTCCAGCTACCGCCAGGGTGGTTTCTCCGGTAAAGGTACCTTTGCCGACAATTCTTGTGATCTTTCTTTTTTTGCACAAGGTGTCAAGTCCGGTGGTCAGCTGACCGATTATCTGTTCCTTCTTGGCTTTCAGAGCACTGATGTCGATTTCCGGTGGTGCAAAGGTAACACCAAAATCAGAGGCTTCAACCGCATCTTCAATAACGGTCGCAGCGTGGAGCAGGGTTTTGGATGGAATACAGCCGACATTTAAACAGACACCGCCAAGTCGTTCTGACTGTTCAATAAGGCACACTGAAAGCCCGAGATCGGCAGCACGAAAGGCTGCGGTATAACCACCCGGACCACCACCCAATACAGCAACATCAGTCGAAATATTTTCTGTCATTGTCTCTCTGTCTCCTTAAGTTAGAGCAACGCTCTTCGTAAATCTTCAATACTGTTACTGAGTGACCTGCAGAACCTGGCAGCCTCTGCACCATCGATCACTCGGTGATCGTAAGAGAGGGAGAACGGCAGGGTGAGACGGGGGATAAAGCTGGTGCCGTCCCAAAACGGTTTCTGGTAATTTTTGGACAAGCCGAGAATGGCAACCTGGGTACCATTGATTATCGGAGTGAATCCGCTGCCACCGATTCCACCGAGGCTTGAAATGGTAAAAGAAGCACCCTGGATATCTGGAATGGAGAGTTTACCCTCACGAGCGTGAGAACTGAGGCTTTTCAACTCGAGGGCAATATCGCGCATACCTTTCTGGTCTGCATTCCTGATGACCGGGACAACAAGCCCCTGCGGGGTATCTACGGCAATACCGATGTTGTAGAATTTTTTCAGGATTACCTTTTCTCCACCCGGTACCAGTGAGCTGTTGAAAAGTGGATATTCTTTGAGTGTCGAAACCACCGCCTTAACGATAAAGACAAGAGGGCTGAATTTGATATTCTCGCTGCTCACCTCCTCGTTCATCTGTTTTCTGAAATTTTCAAGATCGGTGATATCTGCCTCATCAAAGTGGGTAACGTGTGGAATAGTTACCCAGCTTTTATGGAGGTGTGGCCCCGATATCTGTTTAATGCGGCTCAGTTGATTTTCTTCGATGGTTCCATATTTGCTGAAATCCTCAAGTACTGTTTCTGGAATAGTGAGGGAAGTTCCAGCTTCTGGGGAGGTAGAAGATATCTTTTCAGGGGGAGAACCTGTTTGAGCGTCTATATCTTCTCTGAGGATTCTTCCCTTTGGGCCACTTCCTTTTACTCCGGAAAGATCGATATTTTTCTCGCGGGCGTAGGCGCGGACGGAAGGTGTCGCATGAAAGTGTCCAGGTTCATCATCGTCTGCACTGATGGTTTCCGGTTGCGGGGCGTCAACGGCTTCGGCAGTCGGGGCTGATGGTTCAGGCACCTGGTCCTCTGCCTTACCGGCAACCTCAAGAAGGGCAATGAGATCATCACTTTTTACTGTATCACCTTCGGCCAGGTGAATTTCGGTAATAATTCCAGAGAGGGGGCTTGGTATATCCATCACCGCTTTTTCACTCTCTAAAGAGACGAGGGGCGTCTCCTCTTCAACGGTATCCCCAACAGACACGTATACTTCCAGTACCGTAATCTCCTGAACGTCACCGAAATCTGGTACAGTGATCTTTTCAATCGCCATAGGGGTCTCCTTTATCGAGTTATTGAGTGGGGCTCTTCCGGGTCAATAGAGTACTGTTGAATCGCTTTACTGACAGTTTCCAATGGAATTACCTGTTGATCTGCCAATGCCTTCAAGGCAGAAACGACAATATGATATCGATCGACCTTGAAAAAATTTCTCAAAACATCGCGTGAATCTGACCGGCCGAACCCGTCTGTACCAAGAATTGTCAGAGAGTTGGGAATCAGACGCCGGATTTGCTCACTATAGGTGCTGACATAATCTGTACTTATAATAGCAGGACCTTCGTGTCCTTGCAGCAATTCTTCCACGAAACTTGTTTTTCCTGGTTGCTCCGGGTGTAATCTGTTCCAGTCCTCTATGATCAATGCCTCCCTGTGGAGTTGATTAACGCCAAGGATGCTCCATATATTGGCTTCAATCTGGAAATCATCTCTGAGCAGATCCGCTGCATGGATAACTTCACGCAGTATCGCACCGCTTCCCATCAATTGAATCTGTGCTTTTCCGGACTCCGTCCCCCGGAATAGATACATTCCACGTTTAATACCATCCTCAACACCCTCCGGCATTTCCGGGTGGGTATAATTCTCGTTGAGCAGTGTAATATAGTAGAAGATATCTTCTCCATCCTCAAACATTCGCTTGATGCCGTCCTGTATCAAAACGGCTACTTCGTAGCTGAAGGTCGGGTCAAAAGCCTGGCAGGACGGATAGGCGGATGCAAAGAGGAGTCCGTGACCATCCTGGTGCTGGAGCCCTTCGCCATTGAGTGTCGTACGCCCTGCGGTTGCACCCATTAAAAAACCGCGGGTTTTACTGTCACCGGCTGCCCACAGTTGATCACCGATGCGCTGAAAGCCGAACATCGAGTAAAATGTATAGAATGGAATCATCGGCACCCCATAATTTACGTGGGCGGTACCAGCAGCCATCCATGATGATATTGCTCCCGCTTCAGTAATCCCTTCTTCAAGTATCTGCCCTTCAGGGTCTTCCTTATACCAGGCAATGGTCTCAGAATCCTGGGGTTCGTAAAGCTGTCCTGCTGGGGCATAGATGCCAAGTTGTCTAAACAGCCCTTCCATACCAAAAGTCCTCGCCTCGTCGGGGATGATAGGGACGATATGCTTGCCGATTTTCTTATCCTTGACGATTGAACTGAGGAGGCGGACAAAGGCCATGGTCGTTGATATCTCACGATTTTTAGAGGATGCCAGCAGCCCCTTGAAGTTTTCCAGCGGTGGTGCGACAAGTACAGGAGTCGCTGTCTGTCGAAACGGAACAGGCCCCCCGAGCGCTTCTCTGCGCTGTTGCAGAAAATTCTCTTCGGGACTGTCTTTCTCGGGTTTAATGAATGGCAGTGATTCAAGTTGATCATCATTCAGTGGGACATGGAAACGATCACGAAAAATCTTCAGTGATTCGGTATCCATCTTTTTGACATTATGGGCAACCATTATTGATTCACCAACCTGGCCCATGCCAAAACCCTTTATGGTTTTAACCAGGATAACGGTTGGTTTTCCTCGATAGGAGGCTGCAGCTGAGTAGGCAGCGTAAACCTTGCGAGGGTCGTGTCCCCCCCGGGTCATCTGCCAGAGTTCTTCATTGCTGATATCCTCAACGAGCGCCATAAGCCTGGGGTCATCCCCGAATACTTTCTCGCGGAGATATTCAGGTCCTCTGGCTCGAATAGTCTGGAAGTCACCGTCAACCATCGCTCCAAATTTTCTTATCAGAAGCCCATCCTTGTCACGAGCAAGGATTTTGTCCCATTCTGTCCCCCAGATGAGTTTGATAACGTGCCACCCGGCGCCTCGGAATCGTCCCTCCAGTTCCTGTATAATTTTTCCATTTCCCCTGACAGGGCCATCAAGGCGCTGGAGGTTGCAATTGACAACAAAGATAAGGTTGTCCAGCTTTTCACGGGCGGCAAGAGAGAGGGCACCAAGAGACTCCGGCTCATCTGACTCACCGTCGCCCATGAAAACCCAGATTTTCCTGTCCCCCGCTTCTTTCAGCTTTCGGCTGTCCATGTATTTCATGAAGCGGGCCTGGTAAATGGCGGCCATTGGGCCGAGTCCCATGGATACCGTCGGAAATTCCCAGAAATCTGGCATCAGCCAGGGATGAGGATATGAGGATAATCCACGTCCGTCAACCTCCTGGCGAAAATGTTCCAGCTGTTCTCCGTCCAACCTTCCTTCGACAAATGCCCGAGCGTAAACACCGGGGGAACTGTGTCCCTGGAAATAGACCATATCAGCGCCGCTCGGAGCATCCGGCCCCCTGAAGAACCAGTTGAATCCAACCTCATACATTGCGGAAACCGAAGAGTAGGTGGCAATGTGGCCTCCGAGTCCTTTTCCATTCTTATTCGCCTTGGCAACCATGGCCATCGCATTCCAACGAACCAATGCGGCAACATTTCTGGCAATGAGTGAATCGCCTGGAATCTTTTCTTCCTGTTCCGGTGGGATTGTGTTGCTGTATGGTGTCAGGAGTCCGGGCGAGGTCGAGACATTTCGTGCCCTGGCCCGGTCGGTGAGTGTGCGAAGCAGATGGTCTGCCTTGTCATTGCCTTCATGTTCGATAACCCCTTCAAGCGAGTCTATCCAGTCCTGCGTTTCTTGGGGGTCAGGATCTTTGTAGTATGAACTCATGTTGCACCTTGAATATGATAAATTGTAAGCGATTCGGTAGAATAAATATATCCAACTATCGTTATTGTCGGCACATTTGGCAAGGGGGCAAATAGCTGAATTTGAATTTACCTGTCTTGATTTGAGGAAACCGGTGAAAGAACATCCTGGCAGTTGGGCTGCAACATGGTTACATTCTGATTCAATTCATTATTGTAATTGCATTTGTGTTTGGTCTTAAAGATCTTTTCCTGGCCTGCTTTATCCTTAATGTAGCATGGAAGATCTTATTTTCGAGCCCAGATAAGATTTTATCCGACGATGTATGTTCCGGTACCCGCAGCGATAAGCAGATTCTGGTCGTTGTGCATTTCAGTTCTGATGACAGCGACCTTGTTTCCTTTTCTGAGCACCGATCCTGATGTGATAAAGTAGATACCCTTGCCAGCCCGAAGATAGTCGACTCTTAAGTCAATGGTACCTACCCGGGCCAGGTGCGCCATTATCTCCTCTGGCTGTTCGCTGGTGAAATTTTTGATGATTTCCACTGAAGCGATCAGGCCGCCGGTCAAGTCAAGAACAGAAGAGATGACTCCCCCATGGAGTATCTTTCTGAAGTGATTGCCAATAAATTGATCTTTCATGTCAATACGCACCCTGGTTTGCGAAAACGAGAGTGCTTCCACCTGGATGCCGAGCAAACGGTCAAAAGGCATCTGATTTTCGTAAACATCTGCCAGTCGATCAAATATTTTCTGGTAATCACTGTTCATTGGTGGTCGTGTCCTCCATTTAACTGGATCAGAATGTACCATAGTGGGTTTGGATCAGGTTGAAAAAAATCATTCAGGATGGCGTTTATCGGGTTTGAGGCAGACAGAATGATAAAGAGTCAATCAGGATGGAGTGCTGCACCATAATCCTTCTTCTGGTATTAAATGACGTGACAAACAGATTTGAACCTGGTTTGTGATACACAAAGAGGATAGGGGAGAAAAACGATGCTTTCCTCCCCTATTTTTGTGATACTGACAGGTGGTTATTTGATATCCTGCGTAAATAAATCTGAATAAATCTTCTGGAATTCACCGCTGTTAATGGCATTTTTAATATCAGCCGTATTGGTGCTGAACCATTGATGCATCGGGTCGTTTGCAAAGAGGTCATCGATGTACGCATTAACCTCCGGATCATTGTAGTGACGTGCTTCCGGGATAAACTTGAAGTAGAAGTTATGAGCTACGTCATAAATTCCATGCCACCAGGCATAGTCAGGTCCCATCATGGCTGCGCCCATGCGTGCTCGACGTCCTTCATGATGCCAGAGCTCCCAATATTCCCATTCAATGTCGTTTGAAAATGCGGCTTTATTTTCAAGGAGGTTTTTCGTCTTAATCATTTTCATGATAGCTGTGGCCGGCTTTGCAAACTTTTCATTGTAAAGCTTCACAAGAGCATCGTACTGATAATAGTGGCCGTCTACGAAAGCCTGCTGGTGACAGTTGAGACAAACATCCTGCATGGCAGATCGTTTCTGTGCAGCATTATCCTTGTATTTTGAAACCGGTGGTCGTAAGGTCCAGGAAATACGATCGCCCACATCATGGGTAACTGCCTGGTTACTCGTTGCTGACATGTGACAGGTGGAACAGGTCGGCGCTTCGTAATAGTCTTTTCCAACCACCCACTCGTCTTTGTCCAGGTTCAGTTTGTCTTTGTAGCCATAGTAGGCAATACCATGTTTTGACTCCTCAAAAATCTCCTTTTGCGGATGATCGGGACCGAGATGACACTTGCCGCAGTTTTCAGGCTGACGAGCCTGGTATTTTGAGAAAGAATGTCTTGAATGACAGGCGTTACAGGCACCTTTTGAACCATCAGGATTCAACCGCCCGATACCACTGTTCGGCCAGGTTTGGGGAGATAGTTTGTTGGGAGCATTTTCATCGATTATAACCTTACCACCGTGACACGATTCGCAACCGACAATGACGATCGGGTGTCCACCAGCGGCATGGGCAAGATAGGCGTCGTTGGATTCCAGAATTTCACCGGCATGGGCGTGGTAAGAATCCGTTGTTTCCTGGGCCTGCTGCTCATGACATTTGCCGCAATCTTTCGGGGTCACAAGGGTGGCAATGGTGGCTCCGTTATGTTCGAAGGCATCCACTTCACCTTTTTCAGCTTCATGGCAGTCTATGCAGCCGACATCATTATTGCCATGTGCGGAGTTTTTCCACTGCAGGTACATTCCCGGATTTTTTTCCTGGTGACAGGATATACAGTCGGCACCATCCGCGGCCGACACAGCTCCTGTCAGGAGCATACCCGA
>NODE-647-length-12188-cov-5.59013_pt1 | contig 12188 bp, 11 predicted proteins | sample MGYA00139097_ERZ477577 | MGnify/ENA metagenome assembly ERZ477577 | reverse complement strand
ATTTCTGGACTCTTCACGAAACGACCTCCATACTCTCATAATTATTAAATTTTTTTATATCTGGCCGGAGAGATCACAAGAAAATTCACAGGTAGATAAAAGAGAAATTACGACAGGATCATATTTTTGACCTAAATCAAGGCAGGAAAGGTTTCAGACATTATTTTACAGATAGAATCATTTCTTCAGTACAGAGAAAATCTCAAAAGAGGACGAGATCATGAAATGCCCCGGCCAAGGAATGCGACAAAGCGGTCGAATTCTACAAAGATGACACGACCAGATCCTGCAGTCACTGCGCCCACCGGTTCGTCAATCCGCGAATGGATTTTGGCTGTGCGGCTTATTGCAAGTTTGCAGATCAATGTATCGGAACCCTGCCGGAAGAGTTCGTTGGAGCCCAGGAGAACCTGCTGAAGGACAAGGTGGCGGTCGAAATGAAGCGCTACTACAAGACCGATTTCAAAAGGATCGGGTACCTCTCCAGGATTGCCAGGCATGCTGAGAATATCGGTAAGCAGGAAGGCGTCAACCTCGCTGTCGTGCTTTGTGCCGCCTATCTGAAAGATATTGAACAAGTCGATGCTGAAAACCAGACAACAGCAGAAAAGATCCTCGAAAACCTGGGAGCCAAAGAAGAGATACGAACAGAGGTGTGCTCTCTGATAGAAGCCCTCAAAGACGGCCATATAGACGTTTCCAGGGAAGCAGGCAGTCTCGCCGATGCGGCTTCGATTGCCCTGCTCGAGGAGAGAAACAAGGAGCAGGCGATCGACGAGAAGCAATTCGAAAACTTCATCTCCAATGAGATAGCCACCGAGGCCGGCAGACTGGTTGCCAAGTCAGTTTTTAGTCATCTCGCCGTTTCCTGAGGCGGGTAAATCTTGATTGCTTATCTGAAAACCATGACAAAACGAATTGTCGGTCCATCAATTCTGTGCTAATTCGAGTGGGACACTAAGAGATTTTAGACTTCCACCGATATCATCGATATCTGATTAGAGGCAATCATGCAAAACCAGCACACGCAGAAAATTGGCTTCATAGGCCTAGGCCTGATGGGCAAGCCCATGTGTCGTAACCTCATCCAGGCGGGATTCGAGCTTTTTGTCGCCAACCGCTCGGCCCAGCCGCGTGCAGAACTGGCAGAGGCAGGCGCAACGCCGCTGGAAACACCCGGCCAGGTCGCTGCCAGGGCCGATACCGTTATCGTAATGGTGGCTGACACTGCGGCAGTTGAGTCCGTACTGCTGGGGGAGAATGGTGTAATCCACAGCCTGAAAGACAATGGTCTGGTAATCGATATGGGTACAACCTCGGTTACCCAGACCCGTCGTTTTGCTGAGTTGATCTCCGAAAAAGGCGGCCTCTATGTCGACGCCCCGGTGTCCGGTGGTACCATCGGTGCCGAATCGGGCAACCTTACCATCATGGCTGGAGGCAGCGAAGAAGGATTTGATCGGGCCCTGCCAATCCTGCAGGTCCTTGGTGAGAGAATCACCCATGTCGGGACGTCGGGTGCCGGCCAGGTCGCTAAAGCAGCCAACCAGGTGATTGTCGGGCTCAATATTGGTGCAGCTGCAGAAGCTCTGGCGCTGGCCAAGGCAGCCGGGGTGGATCCAGGCAGGGTTCGCCAGGCCCTGCAGGGGGGATTTGCCGACTCACGGATTCTCGAAGTTCACGGCAAACGGATGGTTGACGGCGATTATTCACTCGGAGCACGATGCACCACCCAGCGCAAGGACATGCATCAGGCAATCGAATTAGCCGCCACTCTGGGCCTTGACATGCCGGCCACTTCGCTTTCCCGTGACCTCTACGACAGGCTGATAGAAGACGGCGGTGCCGACCTCGATCACAGTGCCCTGTTCACCCTGCTGGATATCACCTGAGTAAGCTCGGATTCACCCCTTCGACTGGAGTCTGTTCAAGGTTGCTCTTCTCAGAGCAAGCATCGAATTGGCTCCGAATATCAGCAGTGCCCCAATCCAGCCGCTCAACACCAAGGGTGGATCGCCGACCAGGGAAGTGCCCAGAAGAGCGGCCAACAGAATACGGCTCGAGGAAATGATCGACCCCTCGACTGCCGTGACAAAAAGAAATCCATAGGTCAGAAGATATTGTCCCACTACACCCGCTACCGAACACCAGAAAAGATATTTGAACTCGAGGAAATCTGGCCAGAATATGGACTCTTTAAAAAACACAAAGATACATAATGCTCCCAGGCCGAACATAAAGAACAGGATCGTCTGGGAATCGTGATGGCGTCTGCTCAGGTTCAGATATATCATGGCCCAGGCTGCACAGAACCCAGAACAAATTCCCCAGAGGCTTTCCAGGCCGGTGGACATCGATCCCGGCGACAGAATCAGCCAGACACCGCAGAAGGCAACCCCGACTATCGCCAGCGCGATCGAATCACGTTGGTCCTTTACTAAAAACCAGGAAAAAAGGGCTACGAAGAGCGGGTAGGTCATATTGAGGATATTGGCCTCTGCCAGTGAGCCGACCTCCACCGCTTTGTAGAAGCAGAACACCGCCACCGTGTTGGATACAGTGCGGCCAATCAGATAATGATAGCGCCTTGGCTGCAGGCGCTGACGGCCCATCAGCATGGTCAGGCAGACGACTATGAAACCAAGTAGAAATCTACTGAAAGTAAAGTAGGCAGAGTCAATCGCTACTGCCCCATCGGCCCAGCGGATTATCGCCGTTGCCAGATAGAAACAGAAGGCTGAGCCAAATACCGCCAGCCAGCCGAGAAGCTGGAGTGAAATCCTGGAGGAGGAAGCGGCCGAGGATAGTCCCATTATCTCTCCTATCTAAGCAGCTTTCCGGCCAGCAGAGTCCCGGTCATAGCCAGACATTCCATGTCGAGGAAGTGTTCGGCCGATTCCTGGTAAAGAATCGAGCAAGCGGCCGGAAACATGTCGTCTGCATCGTTGAAGTTGAGCACCACCGGTATACGCGGCAAGGCGTAGAACCTGGCGGAAATGTCGTAGGAACTGTTGTCCTCGATAAGGGCGCCAAGCTCTTTGCAGCGTTCTTCCAACCGGTCTGCCCCGCCGGAAAAGTGCTGCTCTATGTTCTTGTTGGTATTGCTGGTAAAGTAGGAGACCAATGGAGCCGCATCACGAAACTCACGGTAGGTCATCCATTTGGGTGACATTTCCGGGAGCTCGTCGGGACAGGTCAGGACATACTTGGAAAGAATCACCCGGACCGCATCATTTGCCACCACACCGCCCAGTCCATCGATGCCCTGACTGGAAACTGAGTAGGACTGGTCGTAGAGAGGTATAACGAGGGCCTCACCGTCCGCCTCCACCCCGAGCAGATTAGCCCGGGACAGGTAGTCGATCCGGTCAATTTCGGCCAGATAACGCTGGTAGGTCTGATCAAAAACAGTGGATTTTTGCATGGCGGTCTCACTTCCGATGTTATGTCACCCCGGTCACCTCTTGGGGTGGTAGATAATCATCCTGATAAGAGCACAAACGGCCGGTCTCGATCGGACACTATACCATCGAGACCGGCCGCAGGGAAGGAGACCGCTGAAGTTATGCAGTCTGAGTGAATTATTATTCGTTGGCCGCCAGCGAGCGCCGATCCGACATATCCATCAGTACCCTCTCTCTGGCTTTGTCGATGCCAAGCTCGCGTCGTTTCTTATCGATATGGGCAATCATCAACCGGGCCATTTCCTGGGGGCTGTCAGCAAATCCCCACTTTCCAAAACCTTTCTCCTCTAAGCCGTTGAACAGCAGTTCCTGGAAATTGGTCTGCTGGGTGATCGGAAAGGTATGACCGAATACGGTATAGACCCCGCTGGCCACAAAGTACTGGCCGATGGCGATGGCCTTCTCGCTCATCCACTCCGGAGCACAGCCGGCCACCGGCAAATCGGCGATCGACTCGCCCAAGCCGCCGGTTTTGACCATCTCTGAGACGGCCATCAGAATCCTGCTGTTGTCGACGCAGGCCCCGAGCCCCAGGATAGGAGGAATCCCCACCGTCTCACAGACTTCCGCCAGGCCTGGGCCGGCCAGGGCTGAAGCCCCCGGCGTGGTGAGTCCGGCCTTGGCCAGAGCCATCTGCGAACACCCGGTCTGAACCACGAGTATATCGTTCTTGATCAACTCTTTGACCAGCTCGACATGGGAGAAATCCTGCTTGGAGCGTGGGTTGGTGCAGCCGACCACGCCGGCCACGCCTCTAATCCGACCGTTAATGATATTGTCGTTGAGCGGTTCATAACCACCTCTGAACGATCCGCCGAGCATATATTTGATATATTCATGGGAAAATCCATGGACCCCCTTGGCGGTGCGCGCCGGAATCTCGATCTTCTGCCCCCGGTTCTTGTAGCGCATGATGGCCTTGATGATGATCTGGTCGGTGCATTTCATCGGATCGTGCTCGTCGAGCTCTATATGCATCGCCCCTTCAATCTTGGCCCGGTAATTGGTGGTGACAAAGACGGTGTCGTAACAGCCTGCCACCTTGTGCAGATCCTGCTTGATGCACTGCACATCTACCGTCATGGCGTCAACGGCTCCGGTAACCAGCGCTGCTTCGGTCGATGAGAAGTTCCCGGCATGGGGAATGCCATGGCGTGACAATACGTCAAGACCAGAACAGCACATGCCGACCAGATTGATGCCCTTGGCGCCCGTTTCCCGCGCCATCTCCTTGATGGATGGAGCCGCAGCAGAAATGATCATGGCTTCGAGCAGGATCGGCTCATGACCGTGGACGATGATGTTTACCTGGTCTTCCTTGAGAACTCCCATATCAACTGTGACCTCGACCGGTACCGGGGTTCCGAACAGGATGTCGGAGATATCGGTGGAAACCATTGAGCCGCCCCAACCGTCAGCCAGCGCGGTACGGGAGATCTGTTTGGTGATGTTTTCGTAGTCCTGATCTACTCCCATGGCCGTTCGATGCATCATTTCCATGATTTCGCGCATCGCACCCCGGGGGACGATTCCTTCCTTGCGCCAGCTTTCCAGGGTCTTTTTGGGAACCCGTTTTACCAGCGGAATCTCACCATCGACCTGGGTGTAGGTCTTTTCCAGCTCCCGGTAGACATCGATGGCAACCTCTTTTACCTCCCTGCCTTTGGTTTCTATTTCCAAAGATTCTGCCACCTCGAAAAGCTTGAGGTGATCCTTGATCTCAAAATCGATGACCGTCCCTTCGATAACTCCTCTGAAAAGATCGAGCATGGCCATACCATGATCAGTATGGGCGGCTGTGCCAGCGGCAACCATGCGGCCAAAATTTCTGGCGGCGATGGTGTCGATGTTAGCACCGCAGACCCCGACATGTTTGTAAGGATCACTGGGGCTGATCCGGCAAGGTCCCATGGAGCAGTGTTTGCAACAGGCGGAACTGGCGCCGATTGGACACGGTTTGACCGCTTCCGCCCGATCAAAGAAAAGTTCTACCCCGTCTCGTCTCGCTTTGGCGATCATCTGCTGGGTGGATTCACAGGTAGTAATATCTTCGGGTCGAATTATCTCTTTCGGCTTAGCCATAACTCCTCCATGGTGTGGATTTGATTGCTGCGCTCCCCTCCTGCGCTAGGGGGAAGGTAGCATATAGGAATGATTCTCATCAGTTTATCCTACCACCACATTGTGGTAATGTCAAGCATGGAACAGATCGACTGGAAATTAAAAAAGATCTAAACTTCGGGCAAATAGAAGAGTTGAGAAGGCGCCCTCAAGAGGCTGAAAACAATTGTATGATTAATAGAAACAGCCTCGTCCCTTATCCGCTTGCGGCGATTGTTTTAGAGAGGGCATCTTTCCAGTATTTTACCCGCTCGATGTCGGTATACGGGTTCTTATCGAGCCACTCCACTGCGTCGACGGCCGGAAATTTTTCATTAATTGCCTTAATGGTCGCCTTGGCCCGTCGACTCATGCCAAGCTCAGTTTGTGCTGCAGCCAGGACAACATGGGCCTCGAGATTTTTTGGCTGGTATTCGAGCACCACTTCGGCGACCGTCATCGCATCTTCAATCTGTTTGCCGATAAAGAGAGAACAGGCTTTTACGGTCGGATACCAGGGTTTGTTGACGCCGGTCAGGCGCATTGCCGTATCGAGCAGCTCCACCGACTTTTCCCATTGGCCAAGGTAGCGACGGATACTTCCTTCAAGACCATAAGTCACATCACAGGTAGGCCTGGTGATTTCCAACTGTTCAATCGCTGCCAGAGCTTCGCGGTGCCGGCCTTGCGACATGTAGACGGCACCCTCTATAGCCTGAGACATTCCTGTGGGGTCTCCGTTTTCACTGGCTTTTTGCGCCTGCTGCTGCGCCCTGAGCAGAGCTTCATCGAGATTAGGAGACCAGCCGTTGGCTGCTCCGATCCAGTTGGCAAACGCAGAAAGAACGTGACCGTATGGCTGGTCCGGATGGGAGTCCGCCACTTGCCCAAAGAGCTCTAAAGCTTGGGACCACCCCTCACGGATATCAGATCTAAGGTGATACCATCCCAGGTAAATTTTCTCGATGGCTTCTGGATCGTCCAATTCGGCATACAATCCCGCCGGTTCGCCAACAATGAGCTCCACCTCTATTGATCTTGCCACATCTTCTGCCAGCCTCTCCGACAGTTCGACAAGCCCATCAGCAGCTACGAACCATTTGTACGATTTGACTATGTTCATGGTAGTGACGTCAAAAAAGGTGGCAAACACACGCACCCTGTCCCCGTGCTGATGCACCCCTGTTTCAATATAATATCTTGCGGCTGTTAACCCTTGTTCCTGACCGACTTCAGATTTTGCGTTAACGACAGTGAGCTGGGGTACTGCCGTCAATCGGTGAACCAGTTCCTGCCGTAATATATCGGCCGCCTCTGCCACCAGGTTGCTCGCATTTTTTATATGAATGGGCAATACCGCAATGGTCGGTGACTCAAGATCCAGCCCTGAGCTGCCAGTGACAGTTGTCTGATCACTTGGAAAATCGACGAACTCAAATATCTCTACCAACTCTGGAATGTTTTTCAGTTTGTTTTTTCCGATTGATCTGAAGCGCAGCGCTGGTTCGTCCAGATTTCGATAGACTTTTCCCGACACACAAATCCCACCGGCTTTTGCCGTGGTTTGTATTCTGGCCGCGATGTTGAGAACGTCGCCGTAATACTGTTGATCGGCGATACTCACTTCTCCCGAATCCAACCCCAGTCGAAATCTGACTTTTTCAGAGGAAGATATACGCGGGTCTCGACGTTCAATTTCCGAAGTAACCGATATGGCCGTTTGCAGAGCCTCGGATACGTTGGAGAAGACGGCCATGAAATTATCGCCGACAAAATTCACCAGGGTTCCGTTGTTAGCGGAGATGTGCCCGGTAACCAGTTGCTGGAAGGTCTCAACTATGGCTCTAGTCGAATCGTGATCTTCTGCCAATAATTGGCTGTAACTGACAATATCGCCATTTAGTGCTACCACACTTTTTTGTTGTTCCATTTTTGCTTTCGATTCCCTGCAATTAGATTTTTTCTAACGATTTTTCCCAAATGACAGTTGGATCCATGGTGCTCAACCGGAAGACCTTTTGCTGATATTGGAGGTGGTGGTCTGCATCTCTAATCCTCCTCTGCAATAGTCGAGAATCGACTATTCGAGTTTAGTTCTTTCCCGAAGAAGGACAATTGACAGGTTAGGTGATATACGATTCATTCACTTTGCTGCAATTGACCTTCGTGTGCTATTCTTGCCTGGAAAATGCAGGTATAGGGTCGCCATGTAGATCAACTGACAGAGCACCCCATTTTTAAACATCCCAGAACTCAGGTGTTTTAACCCGGGCACTGTTGAAGAACTGGCCCTGAAATCGGTTGGGGATGTTAAAAAAGAACAGCGTTTATCGAGTATGCATTAGTAATATACCACATCGTGGCATAGTCAAGCAACAAGCCCTTCAAATCGAGGCAAAAAACACTCTACTACAAGCAGATAGAAGAAATTTGTCGATCTATACATGGCGACATAAGTTCAAGACGCTTAATCAGGCAAGGATGGCGATTAGGCGACGGAGCAGCCAAATATTTTTCTAGGCTTCACCCTTTTCCATTCCAGGCAGCAGTTCACCGAGCTCTCTTAACACACTATCGCGCTCATCCTCGAGGTCCAGCAACTCATGCATGACCGGAGGCTTGATCGAATGGGCGGGCAAACGTTTTTCGGTTTCTGCAATGGCTGCCTCCAGCTCTGCGAGCCTGGTCTTCAATGTTTGTATGCGGTTTATTGTCATCGTCAAGGAAAAACTATGTGTAGCGCCTGCGCTGATCAAAGGGCCAGGTGTTCGAGATGTTCTTCTATCAGTTTCAGTTCAATGTCGGTGGGTATACGTTTCTGAACGCGGTAGAAGAAAACCTCTTTCAATTTGGAATTTCTACTGTAGACAATTACCTCATATTTCGACTCGGGGGAGGGGTTGACCTCCACCCATAGAGTTCGTTCGAGATCAATGGAAAAATCTTCGCACACATGCTTGGCAAATTTTTCCGGATGAGCCGAGATCGAATGCCCCCTGCCCGTCTCCGAATAAAGGCAGAGGTGCTGCCTGAACGAGGTCACATTGCCGTCGTCCTCCCCAATCGAACAGATATAGAGATGATAGGATCCGGGGAACCAGGCTATCGGGTCTCGGCCGTCACGTTTCTTGCCATCCCAACTGTATATTCCATTAAATAATTCCATAAGTACTCAGAATAGATGCCTATACTGATCAGTTTATCAGGTTTTCAGCTCTATACCTTATGGCCGATATCGAAAATGTCTCCCCGCCGTTGCTCAATTTTTCTCCCTCGATACTCTCAAACCTTTCTCACTTGCTGTTTTCCCACACCTGCCGACAGAAATATGGTAGGGTGATATCGATAACAATCAGGCCCCACAGAGGATTAATCTTTTATGACTGAAACAACGACGAGCGCTGAGCGTTTTCTTCAAGGAAACGGCTGTTCCCAGGCCGTTCTGACCCAGTTCTGCGAGCAGTTGGGAATGGATCAACTGACCGCCCTGAAAATTTCCTCGGGTTTCCCTGCCGGCATGCAGATGGCAGGAGTCTGCGGGGCAGTAACCGGAGCATACATGGTACTGGGCCTCAAGTTTGCTGATCAGCAAAGCTCTGAGTCCACCGGCCGCAAGAAGGTTTACGAAGCCGTTGCCGAATTTACTAGCCGCTTCAAACAGCGCAACAACACCCTGGACTGCAGCGACTTGCTGGGCTGCAACATCATAACCCCTGAAGGCAAAGAGATCGCCGATCAAAAGAATCTTTTCAAGACGGTGTGCCCAAAGTTTGTCGAGGATGCGGCGATCATTCTGCAGGAGATTATCGAAAGCGCTGACCATGATCAATGAAAGACTATAGGTGACAGTATGAATCTCTATTCGATGCTGAAAAAAAGGGAGCAGGACGAAAGGCCTGTCAAGGTTGGTGTTATCGGAGCAGGTAAATTCAGCTCCATGTTTCTCAACCAGGCCCGCTTCACCCCGGGTCTGCAGGTAGTCGGTATCGCCGAACTCTCAGCCCAGCGCGCCTATGAGGCTCTGGAAACGACCGGCTGGGGTAAAGATCGTGCGGCAGCGGCAGCATCATCGGCTGAGATAAACGACACCGCGGCTTCCGGCAAGATAGCCATTACCGAAGATGCCATTGCCTTGATCGAATCCGAATGCGAGGTAATCCTGGAGATAACCGGCAGTCCGGAAGCGGGAACCAGTCATGCGGTCGCCGCCATCGAAGCGGCAAAACATGTGGTCATGGTCAACGTCGAGGCCGACTGCCTGCTCGGACCGGTCCTCTCGAAGAAAGCAGAAGACAACAATGTCGTCTATACCATGGCCTATGGGGACCAGCCAGCTCTCATCATGGAGCAGCTCGACTGGGCCCGGACGGTGGGCTTTGAAGTCGTCTGCACCGGCAAGGGAACCAGGTATCAGCCCGAGTATCATTACTCCACCCCCGAGACCGTCTGGGGTTACTACGGATTTTCCGAAGAACGGGTAGCCAGTGGCGATTACAACGCCCAGATGTTCAACTCCTTTCTCGACGGCTCCAAATCTGCGATCGAAATGTGCGCCGTGGCTAACGGCTCGGGACTCAGGCCCCAAAAGTGCGGCCTGCAATTCCCAGCTGTAGATGTGGAGGACCTGGCCGATGTGCTGAAACCCGCAGCTGAAGGCGGCATTCTCGAGCATTCCGGCACTGTGGAGGTGATTGCCAGTGAACAGCGTGACGGGTCTCCGATCGCCAGAGATTTGCGCTGGGGGGTCTATGTGGTATTCAGGGCTCCAAACGCCTACGCGGCACGCTGCTTTCAGGAATACGGCATGAAAACCGACGCCAGTGGTGTCTATTCCGCCCTTTACCGGCCCTACCACTATATCGGCCTGGAACTTGGCATCAGTGCGGTAAATGCGGTTTTAAGGAGTGAACCCACCGGTTGTTCCCGCCATTACCTGGCCGATGTCGGCGCATTCGCTAAAAAGGATCTGCGTCCGGGAGACCAGCTCGATGGAGAGGGCGGCTACACAGTATTCGGCAAGCTCATGAGCGCTGAAAAGAGTCTGTCGGGTTCTATCCTGCCACTGGGCTTGACCGGCCAGGCACGAGTTGTCAAACCGGTGGCCAAAGATGCAGCACTCACCTATGACTGCGTGGAACTCGACACCTCGACAACAGCCTATCGGTTGAGAAAGGAACTCGAATCATGGGGGAGCTCATAAAACTGCTGAGCGGCTCCGGGAGCTATGTCCAAGATCCCTATGTCCAAGATCCGTCTGGGTTGGGTCAGACGTTGAAACGGATATTGAGAATATCGCCTTCCTCGACAATATAGTCCTTGCCCTGTACATAGAGTTTGCCCTGTTTTTTTAATTCGGCCTCACTGCCGTACTCGAGCAACTCACCATATTTGATTACTTCGGCCCTGATAAATCCCTTCTGCAGGTCCGAATGAATCGCTCCGGCCGCTTCGGGGGCAGTGGATCCGGTCCGCACCAGCCACTGATGTACCTCGTCCTCACCCACCGTGAAAAACGACATTCTTCCCAGTGCTTTTAAGCACAAACGGGTCAGGATACCGAGCGCCGGCTCTTCAATGCCCAGGTCGGCACGAAATTCTTTTTTCTCTTCCTCGCTGTCGAGCTGGGCTATTTCCGACTCGACCTGCGCCGATACGGCCATCGCCTCCATTTTCTGCTCCCGGCAATGGGCAGCGACTCTTTCCAGAACAGTCTTGTCGCCAAGATCGTCTTCCGAGACGTTGAACACCAGGATCAGCTCTTTTCTGGTAATAAACGGATAACTGCGGATCAACAGATCCTCTTCCTCGCTGAACTGCATGAGCCGCAGCGGTTGCTCCTCTTCCAGGTGGACCTGGATCCGCTTCATCAGGTCAAATTCCTTGGCCTGGCGTTCGTCCTTGATTTTTTTCAAGGCGGTTTCCAGCCGCTCGATCCGCTTTTCGACGAATATCTGATCATGCATAAGGAACTCGGAATTGATCATTTCAACATCCCGCACCGGCTCCACCGAGCCTGAGGCATGATAGACCGCTTCATCCTCGAAAGACCGGACCACATGACAGAGTGCATCGACATCGACGATGTGCTGGAAGATATCGCCTTTGGCAATTGTTTCCTGCTCGATCTTGGGCAGCAGGACCAGATCGATTCGGGCTCTGGTCTCCTTCTTTGGCTCATACATCTCCACCAGCTTGTCGAAGCGCTCATCAACGATATCGGCTGTACCGGGGAGCGGTTTGGACTGTCCGCCCTGATCGACCGCCCCGGAGCCTGTCAAAACTCGAAACAACGTCTTTTTACCGGTCTGCGGCAGACCGACAATTCCTACCTTCATCTGTTCCTCTTGGGTTGAATCCCTTGTTGATCCTGAAATGTTTCACGTCTCACAGGCCTGGCGAATCTACCACAATTGAGAAAAGATTCACCATTTTCCAGCAGCCCTGTTGATGTCTCTCGGATCCTGCTGCTTCCCTGCTTCATGCACCAGGCTGAATTAAAAGATAATAATTGACTGATCGCCATTTGCATTTTATGACTATGGGCTGAAAACTGCTTTTGCTGAATCGTAAGCTTTTTAAACCTAAAAGTCATTGCTGGAACACAAACAACGGAGCGTATGATGA
>NODE-646-length-12202-cov-7.57125_pt1 | contig 12202 bp, 7 predicted proteins | sample MGYA00139097_ERZ477577 | MGnify/ENA metagenome assembly ERZ477577 | reverse complement strand
AACGAGTTATGTTATACTACCTAATTGAAATATTCGACAATAAGTCCTATTGAAATATTGTATCTTTAGTCTTAAGATTTGGCTAATTTATTGCTTCCTAACTACTCATAGATGAAAATGAAGCTCATTTTATTTCTGCTATTTGCAATGCCCACATTTCAATTGATTGGTCAGTTTAACTTTGTTTTTGACCCTTCAATTCCTGTTTTTAATACTGAAAATTATCTTTCTAACCCTTGGGGGGGAGGTTTAAATTTTACGCAATTTTCAAATTTTGATTACGATTACGATGGTGATATGGACCTTATGTTGTTCGATCGAAGCAGCAACAATATTAGAGTGTTGGTCCAAGAGGATAATGGAGGCACTCCTTATTATCAGACTGATTATTACGCAAAAGATAAATTCCCGTCTAATCTTCGTTATCGGGCTACGCTGGTTGATTATGACAATGACGGAAGAAAGGACTTATTTACATATGAAGTCGGCGGCATAAAGGTTTATAGAAATATTGGAAATATTGTAACTGGGCTGCAATGGGAATTGGTTTCTAATTTACTTTATTCTCAATACCCACTAGTTTATACAAATCTTAATGTAAGTTCTTCAGACCTTCCAGCAATTATTGATGTTGATTTTGATGGTGATGTAGATATTCTTACGTTTCATCAACTTGGGCAGCACATGGAATATCATAAGAACCAAAGTATGGAGCTTTATGGGATTCCTGATTCACTTATATTTGAGTTACGGAATGAATGTTGGGGTAAATTTAGTGAAGACCCTAGCAACAATACAGTATTGTTAAATGATCCAAATGCTCCATGCGTAGGAGGGGCAATTTCAAATCCGGAAAATGATAAATCAGATCCTAAAAAAGGAGTTGAAGTTCATTCGGGATCGAGTATACTTGCCTTGGACTATGATAATTCGGGAGTCTTAGATCTTGTGCTGGGTGATGTTAGCTTTACCAGTCTCAACTTGTTATTGAATGGAGGTTCTTTTCCAAATTCAGATTCACCAATGATTAGTCAAGATCCTTTTTTTCCGTCCAATACGGTTTCAGCTGATCTTGAATTTTTCCCCGGAGCTTTTTATGTTGATGTTAATTTTGATAATGTTCGGGATTTGCTGGTAGGGGTAAATGCAGAGGGAATATCTGCGGACGAAAAAAGTATTTGGTTTTATGAAAATATCGGAAGCGATACGAATCCGAATTTCATGTTTTCTGGAAACGATTATTTTCAATATCAAATGATTGAACATGGTTCGGGATCTGTTCCTGTTCTCTTCGATGTGAATGAAGATGGATTGAATGATTTATTGGTGGCCAATTTTTCACATTATGTACCTACGTCAAATTTGGAAAGCAGGGTAGCCTACTACGTGAATTCGGGGACAGCAATAGCGCCAGAGTATAGTTTCATTGACAACGACTTTCTTAATTTATCTCAATTTAATTATGGTCTAAGAATTGTCCCGACCTTTGGGGATATTGATAATGATGGGGATAAAGACATGTTTCTTGGATTGGAAGATGGCACTTTGGTACTCTATGAAAACGAATCCATAGGAGCAGGAGCAATATTTAATACCGCTCAGCTTTATTATGAAGATAATCTAAATGTACCTATAGACGTGGGAGATTATGCGTTTCCGCAACTCTTTGATATTACCAATGACGGATTATTGGATTTGGTAATCGGGAACGAAGACGGAACTATTTCGTTCTATGAAAATAGTGGTACGGCTACAACACCTGTATTTCAGCTTCAAAATTCAATGCTCGGAAATGTTGACGTCTCTACCGGATCGCCGAATGGTTTTGCAGCGCCACATTTTTTCCAAGCTGATAACGCAATCAATCTTTTTATAGGAAACCGAGATGGATCACTTTTATACTATGATAGTATAGAGAGTAATCTGTCTACTGGAGCAACTTTCAATCTTGTTGGGATGGATTTTGCAGGGATTAACGTAGAGGGATTTAGTTCCTTTTTTATTGGTGACGTAGATAATGACGGACAGCATAACCTATTCGTAGGACAAGATTTAGGAGGATTATTTCATTTTACTGCAGACTCGACAAGTAGTATTGGAATAGCTGAATCTGAGTTAGATCTGGAGATTATTGTATATCCGAATCCAATTGATGAATATTTGGTAGTAAGAAGCGAAAATCTATTGATACGAGAAATTTCCCTTTGTGATGTGAATGGGAAAGTTGTTTGCGAGAAGAATGTTGAAGCAGTTGAAGTAGAGTTGAACGTTTCACAGCTTCCATCTGGCTTTTATCTATTAGATATTCAGTTAGAGGGTGAAGTTCGGCTGCGCAAGAAACTAATTAAACAAAATTAGTAAAGGGTGTAATACTGAATCTTGCTGATTCACAGGAGAATTGTTAGATGTTTAATGTTTGATTGCTAATCTGTTAGAATATACTAAACGGTTTAGTATAGCATTTGAAAATTGTACTTTCGCACTAATGATTTTAGGCTAAATCAACGTTGAAAACTACTAATAATGAACCAACTACTTACACGGCTGTCCATATGGGCGTTAATTCTAATAAGCATTGTTTATTCTAATCGATCTTTGGCGACTCATATTCCAGGTGCGAATATAACATACGAATGTGATCCTAATGATCCACTTACCTATACATTTACGTTAACCTTGTTTAGGGTGTGTCCTGGAACTCATCCCATAACAATGGGTTCAACGTATTTTTCAATGACAAATACATGTGGACTAACGAACCCAGTTATGCCGACGTTCAATCAAGTTGGAGTGGCCGAGGACGTTAATCAACTCTGTAGTTCGGCAACAAGTGACTGTAGCGGAGGTACTTCTCCTGGATTGTGGAAGTACACCTATGAAGCAACAATCACCCTTCCGGCAGATTGTGATAGTTGGACAATCTCATACAACCTCTGCTGTAGAGATCAATCGAGCAATTTAGCGAATGGAACTTCTAACGATATGAATGTGTCGACAACTATGAATACGCTTACAGCTCCTTGTGATAATTCTCCTGTTGTTACCTCTGTTCCAATGCCGTACGCTTGTGCGAACACAACATTTAATTATTGCCTCACAACGATGGACCCAGAAGGCGACAGCACTACATTCACAATGGTAACACCTAGTTCAACTGGAGGAGCACCAATTCCTTATCTAGCTGGATTTTCTGTAACCCAGCCGTTGAATAATTTTACATTAGATCCTCTAACGGGATGTATTTCGTTTAATCATCCAACGACTGGAAATTTCGTTGTGGCTATTCGCATAGATTCTTTTGATGATAATGGTAATTTAATATCGAGTATTATTCATGACTTCCAAGTTATCGTTATGTCATGTACGAATACGCCACCTGCAAATCCCGTTGGCGGTATGCAGAACTTTTCTGGAACTGGAACTCAATTAGGTCCGAATACAATTGGTGCTTGTTATGGCGATGCAGTTTGTTTTGATGTTGTATTTGAGGATTTAGTAGATGTAGGAGATAACATAACAATCCAGCAAGATGGTACTGGTGCGATGCCAGGAGCAACTTTTGTTCAAACGGGCACCAATCCAGCAACAGGAACTTTTTGTTGGACTGTTCAACCTGGGTACACAAGTAACGTTGTTACTTTTATCGCTGAAGATGACGGTTGTCCTGTAATGGGAACGTCTGGGTTTGGTGTGAATTTTAACATTGCAACTGGTGTTTTTGCAGGCCCTGATCCGAATATTTGTGGATCTCAGACAGCACAACTTCAGGCGAATGGCGCAAACAACTATACATGGACGCCTGGGACAGGTTTGAGTTGTACCAATTGCCCAAATCCCGTTGCGAGTCCGGCGATAACAACGACGTATACTTTAACTGGTGACCTCGTGGGGACATGTCCAAATGTCGATCAGATTACAGTAAATGTTGTACCGGATTTTACACCGACCATGAACCCTATCTCTACTACGATATGTGCCAATGAGATCGCACAATTGGATGTTAGTGGACCAGGAGCTTTAGGACCGTATACGTATGATTGGTCACCAATTTCAACGTTGAATGATCCTGCTATCTCAAACCCATTAGCTCAGCCGCTAGCGTCTACGACATATACCGTGACTATGACATCGTTAGATGGATGTGTAAAAACGGAAACTACTGATGTTATTGTGTCAGGAATCGGACCTACAGTAACAATTGTTCCTTCGGATACGACTATTTGTCCAGGCGAATCAATACCTTATTCGTTAAACGCACAAGTCTTACCAGTTATGTGTGGGCTTAGTGCTGGATGTACAGGAACATCGTCGTATGTAGAGTTGGGGACAGCCACGACGGCATCATCAACATATAGTCCGTTTTATGGTTCAAGTTCGACCACAATAGATTATACAAAGAAAATTCAATATATCTACACGGCTGCAGAGCTCAATGCATTAGGCTACAATGGAGGGACAATTCGAGATATAGCGTTGTATACAACAACTATTGCTTCATATCTACACGATGATGTAACCATTTGGATAGGCTGTACATCATTGGACGAATTTTCCAGTACCGCATTCGAACCAGTAGGTAATTTAACACAAGTTTATGGGCCAACGAATAACATTAATCCTATTAACGGAGGCTGGACCAGTTTCGATATTAATGATTGGGATTGGGATGGAACTTCTAATTTGATTATACAGTTCTGTACTACAGAAGATAATGTAGAGGGTAACAATGGAATCGAGAGTGTTCGTTATTCAACCACAACGCCAGCATACAGATGCAACTATGACTTTTCAAGCACTGTTGCATCTTGCAGTGAAGCAACAGGATCAAGATTAACGTCTAGAGCAAATATGCGATTTAATATATGTGTAGCAGATGTTGTTTCGCCGACGTATACATGGAGCCCTGGGGCGACTTTGAGTGCTACAAATATTTCTAACCCTACAGCTTCTCCAACTTCAGCAATTTCGTATGTTGTTGATGTAACAGCCAACGGATGCACAGGCTCAGGAATTGCACAAGTGAATATTGATAATTCGAATTCAGTTGTTGCCTCAAATGATGTTTCGTGGTGTGTCGGTGATCCCCCCATTAATTTAGATGCACAATTTATGATTAACGGTGTTCCTACATCAGCTGCAACAGGTGCAAATTGTTATGACCAAACTATATCTTATGCAAATCCAGCATTATTGACTGGAACGAACAATTTCTCATTTACCGGAACACCAGCCGTTTCAACGGGCGGGACATTGACTATCAATGCATACGGCGACCTTGATGGTGCAGTCGCTGGAACGAATGAGGAGATGTGGACAGTTTACGATGAAAACTCAAATCTTCTTGGAACGGCAGGAGGTTCAAACACACAGTGTGGATTTTTGCACACAGTAGTTATTCCTCTTTCCGCAGCGCAGCTCAACGCATGGCTAGCGAACGGATCTGTTGACTTCTCGGGTGTTGATGTGGCTGGAAATGTAAGTGCAACCCTTTGTGGAGTTGGTCAGGATCTACTTGAGCTTCGTTTGGAAATTGATTGTCCAGCTGGCTCAGGTTATATTTGGTCGCCCGCAGCAACACTGGATGACCCCAACTTACAAAGTCCGACGGCTACTCCATCAGTTACAACTACCTATTATGTGACGACAACTGCAGGAACATGTTCAGCTTTAGACTCTGTGATTGTTACATGGTGTGATCCGCTTCCAATTGAACTTATCTCTTTCTCAGGCTATAATAGTGGAGAATTGAATGAGCTCTTTTGGCAAACAGCAACGGAAATGAACAACGATTACTTTATATTACAGCGTAGTGTTGATGGAATGAATTTTAATGACCTCATGGAGGTTGACGCGGTAGGGAATAGTATGACCATGGAAGAATACCGAACCTTGGATATGGATCCAATTACGGGCGTTAATTACTACCGATTAAAGCAAGTAGATACTGACGGTTCTTATGGTTATTCAGAAACAATCGTAGTAAATACGGAACGCGTCGGATATTTCCATATATACCCAAACCCCACAACAAATGATTTGTTCATTGATATAAGTACGGAAGTTGAAGATGGACAACACACAATTATTATTAGTGATATTGCTGGGAAAATAATAAGAGAGCAAATGGAGTTTTCTCATTTACAAAAAACGTACAAAGTGAATAATTTTGCCGCGCTTTCACGTGGAATGTATTTGGTTAAAATACTAGACATGAACGATGAAGTACTTAGTGTTGAGCGTATAAGTAAGCAATAAAATAAGAAGTTAATTGGAAAAGAGCACAATATCATTGTGCTCTTTTTTCGTGGGGTTTATTTCTATGTGATCTTCAGCATTTTCTCTCTATATTTATTGGCTTAGATTTAACCGACGACACTATGAAAGCATCCTTCAAAGACAAATTACGCTATAGATTTGAAAAATATTTAAACAAGGGCGGTTCTTCTATTTTCATAAGTTTATTTGTTGTTTTTGTAGTGTTATTCCTGCTCATGATTTTCATACGTTGGGCGCTGCTATTGATTTGGCCGGAATTGTCTTACACTGATAGTTTCTTAGATGATATTTGGATGACATGGCTGCAAATGACCGACCCCGGTAATATGAACCAAGACAATATTTCGCCAACATGGTTGAAGATTACTACGGTAATGTCGGGCGTATTGGGGGTAATTATTCTATCGATGCTTATTGCCTTCATTACAACTGCGCTGGAGAAAGTGTTTTATAATTTTCGCAAGGGCAGAGGGAAGGTGATCGAGGAAGACTTTACACTTATTCTAGGTTGGAATGAACGAGTCGTAGACATTATTCGAGAATTAATTTTGGCGAACGAAAGTGAGAAATATGGGGCAGTAGTCATTCTCTCTAATGAAGATAAAGAGGAGATGGACGACCTGATTACTAAACGGATTCCTGACACACTCACAACGAGAATCATTACAACTACCGGTGATTATGCCAACATAAATGAACTGAAACGAGTAAACATTGAACAAGCAAAATCAGTCATTTTATTGGCCAATTGCACAGAAAGCGCGAGTGAAGAAGAGAAAGTCTATTCGGATGTTCAGTCAGTTAAGTCAATAATGGCGATAATTTCCTGTCAAGGTGGAAAGAATGAACTTCCAATTATTACAGAGATATTCAACCAAGATAAGATTGAATTGATCGGTTATTTTAATGATGAAAATATAATAGCCTTGAATTCATGGGAGATTATGGGTAAGTTATTAGTGCAAACATCCCTCACTAGTGGCTTGGAAATGGTTTACAATGAGATATTGTCCTTTGATGGCTGTGAAATTTATTTCTATCAGGGCAAATGGAATGGAGTAAACTTTGGGACATTGCCTTTTCATTTCAAGGATGGAGTGCCCTTAGGAATTTACAATGAAGATGATGGAATGACCTTACGTCCTGGGAAAGATTATGAGATGAAAGATGAGGATCAAATCATTATCATGGCCGAGGATGATTCAACAATCAACTTTGAAGCAATAAAAGTCTTCAACCCAACAGGACTAAAATTAGTTAACAGTAAATTAGAGCAAAGTCAACGATCTGTTTTGATTCTAGGTTGGCACGATATAGCTGAGATCTTCATTAGTGAATCTGCAGATTACCTAAGAGAAGGATCTAGTTTTGACATATATTTTAATGAGCCATCTGAAGTATTAATTAATCGAGTTAATGAGTTGAAAGATGAGTATCCTGCTTTTGATATTAAGTTAACGAATGCAAACCCATTGGATTTAGCGAGTCTGAAAGAGACCAATCCATTCGATCATGATAACATAGTTATACTTTCGCAAGAGTTTAATGAGCAGAGTGCAGACAAGATAGATTCTGACACATTAATTATTTTGTTGTTGTTGCGTCAAATCAAATCAAAATTAGGAGAAACGAAGACGAAGATCATTACGCAGGTATTGAACTCTGATAATCAAGAAATCATCACCCAGACGGATGTGGACGACTTTATTATTAGTAATAAACTGATTACTATGATTTTAGCTCAATTAAGTGAGGAGCCTCTAATTATGAAGTTCTACGAAGACATTTTCTCTGAGGATGGTAGCGAAATATATGTCAAATCAGCGAAGTTATATCTAGATAGGTTTCCGGTGAAAACAACCTTTGGTGATCTAATAGGTCTTGCCGATCAACGCGATGAAATTTGTTTAGGGATACGAAAAGGGAGTTTGAGTAAGAATGCAGCCAAAAATTTTGGTGTCACTCTAAATCTTGCAAAAGACGCTGCAGTTACAATAGAAGAAGGTGATTATTTAGTGGTTCTTTCTGAAGATGAATTGTAGTTCATCATAGCGCTCCATATTGGTGAAGCACACCACAAACATATACTCCAACAGATAAAACTGCGAATAGTCCGTTAGTCCAATGAATCGGTGGTTTTAGAAGCATGATTAGTCGGAATGGAATAATTCCAGCCAGGATCATTGACCAAAGAATATTAGCAATTGACGGATGATTATTTTCCCATAATGGGCTAAGGTTGAATAATACGATATCATTCCACCAAATCAGCGTGTTGAAAACAAGAAAAGGCAGACTAATGTATAGAAGTTTTGGTATAATGCGCGATCTATCAATTCTCGCAAGCCACCTCCCGATATAAATGAATGGTGCTAAGGTTATTGCCCCTAAAAGAGTCCCTCCTAGGAAGGCTGTTAGTACAGGGAAAAAACCGATCTTTCCTGTCCACCCTGGATCAAACCACCCAATAATTAGGATCATGTATACAACCGCCGCAGTGAGCATTCCCAATATTATTGTTGCAGTCAATTTTAAATAGGGACTATCTGATTTTCGAGATTCATCAATTGATTTTCCGTCTACGTAACCACCGGTGAGCATCAGTGGACCTAGCACCATGAAAAACATACCAAAAGCGATAAGAAAGGATTCCGCATTTGAGGGAGCCTCCTTACTTTCAATTAGAGGGAAAAAGGACATTACCATTAGAATCATCAAAGCGATGATTGTTGTACCGAAAAACCATTTAATGATTGATTGCACCCATTTTCGATAGGAATCAAACTGTCTTAATAAGTACCCCATGTACCAGGGGACGATACTTATGACCACAGTAAACATCCAGATAATTATATTAGGTGACTCTTCTTGCAATCCACTGCCTGTTCCTTCTCGAACAAAAAACCAAACCCCAGCAAATAAAAGCACAAGATCTACGATCATAGCGCCAAGGTTTTTGTTCTTTACGTTCAATAATTGCATGAAATAAAGATAGTGATCGATTTTTTATCGGTGTCACTAAAACAAGAGTAAAAAAGGTGTTCTTCTCGGCTACTTCTTTTCCATTGTAAGGGTAAAAACATTTTGTTCTTCCAATCCACGAACCTCGTGCACTTGGTTGACAGGAATCTGAAATGTATCAAATTGATATAAAAGAATTTCTTGATCTCCAATGACGAATTCTATTCCGCCTTTCAAAACGGTTAGTATGGTGGGCACTCCTGTTTTGTGCTCTGGAAGTATCTGATCCATTAATAAACCAATTGCGATATAATTAATTGAATCCGTTTTACGAATGATATGGACAGCTGGCTTCTCTGGAGTGAATGAAATTTTTTCTACAATATTTGACATGTTTGTTGTTTTAACAAGTTTACGAACAAATGGTTAATTGATGTGTAACTTATGGTGCAAAAAAAAGTGCTGTTCAGCTCGAAAAAGTAAACTCTCATTGTTTTTTATAGCTACATAACTTACTAATTATGACCCACTTTTACCACCACTTTTTATAACGAAATAAAATTACCATGAATAAGGTAATGAGTAGCATGATCCCCCAGGTCATGAAATAACCATTTTCCCATGATAATTCGGGGATGTTTTTAAAGTTCATGCCATAGACTCCAACGACAAAAGTTAGAGGGATGAAAATTGTTGAAACAATGGTAAGGACTTTCATAACATTATTCAACTTCATTCCTTGATAGGTATGGTATTGGTCGCTTAATGATTTTAAACTTTCGCGCTGAATATCAAGTTCATCAATGATTTGTGACAAGTGATCGTGAACATCGTTTAGGTATACTTTGGTTGGTGATTCAACCAATTTGAAATCTTCTTTTACTAATCGTTGAGATGATTCTAATAAAGGTCGAATGTCTTTTCTAAAAACAGAAACTTGTTTTTTGAGATTTCTAATACTCTTATCTAAATTGGCTAATTCATTTTGATCGATTTTGTCTTCCAAATGATTAATCTGATCTTCAAAATTATCTGAAATTAAAAAGTAGTTATCGACAACAACATCTAATAACCTGTACATTAAGTAATCAGCATTTTTTAATCTAACTCGGCCCAAACTTTCTTCAATGCTGGTTCTGACCCCATCAAATACATCACCTTTTTTTTCCTGGAATGATATTAATGTGTTTTCCTTGAGAACCAAACTAACTTGTTCTGAATCAATCACTCCCTCTTGTGTTAGGTGAAACATTTTGATTGACATAAAGACGCAGTCCTCATAGAATTCAACCTTTGAACGTTGTTCAATCGAAAGAATATCTTCTAATAAAAGTTGATGAAGGTTAAAAGTATCTCCGATTTTTTGAATTTGATTTACGTCATGTAAACCGTCAATATTGATCCAATTCACTCCGGCATCAATCCATGTTGAGCTCATCGAATCTTCGTGAGAATATACTTTTTTAGTATGCTGCTTTGCATCGTAATGGATCGCTGTCATTTCGACTGATTCCATTTTTTGATCTCCAGTATGGACTAGAGTCCCAGGGAGCATCCCTGTTTTTCGATGTCTACGATTTTTATTCATGATTAGGAGTTTCAGCTCGATTCTTAAAAACGAGGGTTCTATGCGGGAATGGGATTTCAATTCCTTCTGCATCAAATCGCTTTTTTACAGCCTTATTGATGTCGCTATGCATTCTGAAAACATTCAGTGGATCTTTACACCAAACATAAGCTCTTAAGGAAACCGCAGAATCCTCAAAACCTAATAGCCTAACTTCTATTTCATCCTCTCCATCAGCTATTTCTTGAGGGGTTCTATGGTCAAAAGAATATGGATGCTTTTGACTTTCTTCCTGTATGATTTTCATTGCAAGGTCAGCGTCACTATCGTAACTTATCCCAATTTCGATGAATTTACAGACAACGGTATCTTCTATACTATCATTGACAATTGTATCAGAACTAATCACCGAATTTGGAATTATGAGGCGTTTATTCTGGAAGTCTAATATTACGGTATGTCTCAAGGTGATATCTTCAACAATGCCATAATCTCGATCTCCAACTTTAATCATATCTCCTACTCGAAAGGGTCTAAAAATCACTATAAAAATCCCACTAATTATATTTGAAAAAGCCTCTTGTGCCGCGAACCCTATTATCGCTATTAAGATACCCGCACCTGCAAATAAAGTAACGGCAAGTGTTTTTAATTGGGGGATAAGCGAAATTATTCCGCCAATTGCAATCAACCAAATAACGAAAGAAGTGGCGTTCTTAAAGAACGTTACTCGAGTGATATCAGTTTTAATTTTGCTATCGCTTTTTAAAAATGACCGGTTAATCATCCAACGCACAAAACGGGATAAAATGAAGGCACCGACAAAAATCAAGACCATCAAAATTTCCTTTTGCCATTCAATAGTTACGTTTTTTAAATATTCAAACATTAGATTGTCTAATTATATTCAACTTAAATTTAGTACATAATACTTCCACTTTCCGTAAACTAAACAATAGCTATGTGTGCAATCGCGTCTCCTTTGTTGACGATTGGCGAATGGTTAAGGCAAATGATATAACCACTACAATTTGCTTTTAACTTTCTTTCGAAAAAGCCAAAAGGATCAGTAATTGTTCCGATTATATCACCTTTTTTTATTTCTGAACCATTTCTCACTGTGGAGCGATACATACCGGAGTGATGAGCCCTGATCCACTTTGACTTGTCAAAAATAACTTGTTCAGAATGCTCTATAAAAGGCTCAAAATCTTTAGGGAATTTTTTAACACCTAAAGCGTCAAATATGTTTAGCGCACCAGTTACTCCACATCGCGTAACATCTCGGTCTAAATCTAATGATTTCCCGCCTTCAAAAAGGAGTACTTTTTTACCTAATTTGGTTGCCGAGTCGCGATATGATTTTTCCCTAATTGATGAATATTTAATAAATTTTGC
>NODE-645-length-12205-cov-3.31342_pt1 | contig 12205 bp, 7 predicted proteins | sample MGYA00139097_ERZ477577 | MGnify/ENA metagenome assembly ERZ477577 | reverse complement strand
ATGCCATTATTCCAAGAGTTGGCGCTTCGGTTACGTTTTACGGAACTGCAGTAGTTAGACAATTTGAAATGATGAAAGTATTTTCAACTGTCGAATCTCAGGCTTTAGTAAGATCACGTGACAAATTAAGAAGTTTACAAGTTTTATCGCGTGCCGGTTTAGGTATGCCAAAAACGGTTTTTTCAAACTACACTAAAGATGTTGCTGAAGTAATAAACTACGTTGGAGGAGCTCCGTTAGTTATTAAACTCCTTGAAGGCACTCAAGGTCTCGGGGTTGTTCTTGCAGAGACAAAAAATGCCGCTGAATCTGTTTTGGAAGCTTTTAATGGATTACAGGCTCGTGTTATTGTACAAGAATTTATTAAAGAATCTAAAGGAGCAGATATTAGAGCTTTTGTAGTTGATGGTAATGTGGTTGGTGCTATGAAACGTCAAGGAAAAGAAGGTGAATTTCGATCTAATTTACACCGTGGCGGAAGTGCTGACATTATTAAGCTTTCCGATGATGAAGAAAATGCAGCACTAAAAGCAGCTAAAGCCCTTGGCCTAGGTATATGCGGTGTTGATATGCTGCAGTCATCACGTGGTCCATTGATTTTAGAAGTCAATTCATCACCAGGATTAGAAGGTATTGAACAAGCCACAAAAAAAGATATTGCAAAATCAATTATTCGTTATATTGAACGTAACGTTTAGAATTAAATATGCTTGAATCTTATAAAAATACTATTTCTATTTTAGGGCACGATATTCCTTTAGGAGCTTCAAAAGAGATCAATTTTAATATAGCTAAATTACATACGGCTACTATTATTGAAGTCCCTGTTCTTATTGAGCGCTCTAAAAAGCCAGGGCCCACTATTTTATTTACTGCTGGTCTTCATGGCGATGAAATTAACGGTGTTGATATTGTGCGTCAGCTTATCTCAAGAAAAATAAATAAGCCAAAACGAGGCACTATTATCTGCATGCCTATATTAAATGTTTTTGGGTTTTTAAACAGCTCAAGAAGTTTTCCTGATGGACGCGATTTAAATCGTGTTTTTCCTGGTTCTGCAAGTGGTTCTCTTGCTAGTCGTGTTGCCCATAGATTAATGAATGAAATTATTCCAGATGTTGATTTAATAATTGACTTTCATACTGGTGGCGCCAGTAGGTTTAATGCTGCACAAATTAGAATCGCCAAAGACATGCCAGAACTTGAAAAATTAGCTACTGTTTTTGGCGCTCCTTTTACATTGTATTCTAATATTATTGGAAAATCATTTAGAAACGCCTGCTACCAATCTGGGAAACCTATATTATTGTTTGAAGGAGGCAAATCATTTTTTGTAAATGACAGCATTTCTAAAATTGGTGTTGAAGGCGTTAAGCGCATTTTAAATCATTACAACATGCTAAATCCCAAGAAACAAATAAGTCCGCCAAAAGAGCCTACGGTTTTTGTTGAAGACAGTAAGTGGATACGGGCGAAGCATTCTGGCATGTTTAAACCTAAAGTTCCTATAAACGCAAAAGTTACTGTTAATTCCGTTTTAGGTCAAATTACAGATCCTTACGGGAAAATTCATTACGACGTAAAATCATCCATTGAAGGTTATATTATTAATCTTAATGAAGCGTCATTAGTTTATCAAGGCGATGCTTTATTTCATATAACCTCAAAACTAAAATCCTAAATTTTGGGCAATGACAAAAGCGGCATTACGAAAAAAATATAAAGTACTTCGTGATAAATTGTCAACAAATGACATTGACGACTTAAGTATTGCAGTTGCCAATCAACTCTTAAAACTGCCTGTTTGGGAGCATACTTTTTACCATATTTTTCTTTCAATTGAAGAAAAAAAGGAGGTCAATACGGACTATATTTTAAATATTCTATCAGGTAAGGATAAAAACATTATAATCTCAAAAACCAATTTCGAACGAAACACAATGAGCCATTTTTTATTAACCGATAATACGGTTTTAAAGAAGAGTTTATATGGTATTCCCGAACCTATTGACGGTATTGAAATCGCTCCAAATAAAATAGATGTTGTATTTATACCACTTCTAGCTTTTGACAACATGGGAAATCGCGTTGGATACGGGAAAGGGTTTTATGATCAGTTCCTTTCGGAATGCAACCCAGATGTTATTAAAATTGGTTTAAGTTTTTTTGAACCTGAACTATTCATTGAGGATGTTAATGAAAATGATATCCCTCTAAATTATTGTGTAACGCCTAATAAGGTTTTCTATTTTTAATTAAGGCAAGTTTCACAATAGGCTTTTCGCAGATATTCATCTTCTAATAACTGAAATGTTACACCACCTGATTCTACAGCATTAAACAACTTGCAGAAACGCTCTTTATTCATGTTATTAGCATTCAACAAAATAGTTCTATAATCGGAATCCTGAGTAAGTTCTTTATTTATTAAGGTTAGGTTTAAATAATAAAACAGTAAATCTTCGTTAATATCAATGCTTCTCGCTTTAGATTCCAGCAATTCTACAGCCATACTTGTATTACCATAATAACTAAAAAATTGGGCTAAACTAAAATAATCATAATCTGATAAACTAAACCTTTTATAATTTGTATTGATATAATCTACAGATATGTCTTTGTTTACATAGTCCCTCTTTTGCATTAAATTTTCTGCCTTAATAATATGATAATTCACCATCATTCTGGAAATAACTTCACTTTTTATACCATAGTTTTTTAATGCGTTTATTTCATTTTTTAACTCATTTTCATCAATTTCAATGGCCTTAAAACGCCAAAGTTTTATTTTGATAGCCGCCAAATTATATTTAACACCTTTATTTTTGGGTACTAATTTTTCCAGGGCTAAGAGCTCATTACGAACGATTAAGGCTTGTCTAAAATCAACCATATATTTAAAGGCAGCATTCTTATTTAAAAAATCAATATATTTTGCTTGCTTTGGAACAGTTATTTTTTGAAGTATCGCTAGAGATGATTCCTTCATTCTGATTCTTTCAAAAATTGAATTTTGAATCTCAATAGCTTCATTAAAACTTTCCGTTGTAATCGCGTTATTAAATTTCCCTGCCAGTACTTCCACAGATTGTGTTTCAAACTTATCTTTCTTTTCTAATTCTAATTCTAAAACAGCCTTTCTGTGGTTTTTAAGAATGGGCTCCATGTCCCTTGAAACTGTACCTTTAATTTTTTCCCTTACTTCACTCTTACTAAATGGTGATAAATATTCATATTTAGTCCCTTTTATGTCATTAAAAAATTCTACCCAGTTTTCGGAAGATGTCACTTCTGTTTTAATCGTTGGTTTTTGGAAAGTTTGTAATGCGGCAATAATACTTTTAGCCCGTAATTCTTGTAACTCTATGTTCCGGCTTTCTATGCCTTCAATAGAGGAATAGCCCTTAATATTAATCGTTTTTATATTAAAATCTGTTAGTCTTAAAGAATCATAAATTGGTTTTATATCTGCTTGCGAATAATTAGATTTATTCTTTTTGAAAGGAATTCTAAATTTTAAGGTTTTATTTTTGATAACGAATCCTTCTTCTGATGATGATTTTATTTGTTTAGTATCATACGTAATAGAATCCAAATACATACCCATATCAAGTAAATCCCATGTATAAGATTCTAAATCATAAATTACATAATAGCGACATAAGTTTTTGTTGCCTAAAAAAAGAATATTGTATTCTAATTCATCATTTAAAAACCCTTCGGGAATCTTCCCTACATAGGTTCTAAATATGTTATCCTTTGTAGGCTTTAGACCACTTTTCAATTGACTAGCATATACTGGTTTAACTAAAAAACCCTTAATTTGAGATTTATCAATACTCTGTACATCGCAATTATATTTGTCTTTTAAAACAATATCTACTGCTAAACCATCACTCCTATCTTTAAACAATAAATTGAACCAATCTTTATCATTCACTTCAAAATATAGATTATTGTTTTCTCTTTTAATTGAAAACTTAACTTCATTTGGTTTTTGGTTAAAAGCCTGAAGACAAGTTTGACAGTTTTCATCTCTATCATTTCCTGAAAAAACGATATCGTATGTGTTTTGGGAATAGGTTGTTAACGCAAATAACAACAAAAATGAGGTTAATAAGAGGAGTTTAACTTTCATTAATTGAATTAGTTTTAGCAATTTAGTTTCAATAAGAACTAAAGTTAATAAATCTGCGCGAGTTTAGAAATTCTTAGACACTTATTTTAATATTACGCTTCTTTCTTAGAAAAGGCCTTTTTATTAAAAACCATAAGCATTATAAAACCGGTGCTAATAGCAACATCGGCAACATTAAATACGGGCTCAAAAAAGGTAAAATATTTACCTCCAAAAAATGGCAACCATTCGGGTAAATATCCTTTCCATAAAGGGAAGTACAACATATCGACTACTTTACCATGAAGCAAACTATCATATCCTCCTTCAATTGGGAAAACGGAAGCTATTTGACCATAACTATCATTAAACAAAACACCATAGAATACAGAGTCTATAATATTGCCCAATGCCCCAGCGAAAACTAAAGCAATCGCTAACAACAAAACCATAGGTCTTTTCTTTTTTGTTGCTTCTAATAACCAGTAGCCAATACCTATAATGGCGACCATTCTAAAAATGGTTAAAGCTATTTTAGCCGTTCTATCTGATATAAAAGAGGCAAAATCACTAATTTTTGTGCCCCAAGCCATGCCATCATTTTCAACAAAATATATTCTAAACCAATCAAACAAACGATATTCATCACCTAGAGCAAAATGAGTTTTTATATAAATCTTACTTATTTGATCAATAAGTAAAATTAAAATAATAATGAATGCTGACTTCTTTAAAGACATAAATGGGTCTCGGAATAAAAATAAAAACGTCTCAAAAATTGAGACGTTTCAAATATATAATTTAAACAATTACTGCTGCATGTTTTTTGCCTCTATACTTAAGGTAGCATGCGGTACTAATTTTAATCGCTCTTTGTTTATAAGTTTACCTGTAACTCGGCAAACGCCATAGGTTTTATTTTCAATACGAATTAAGGCATTTCTTAAATCACGTATGAACTTCTCTTGACGAATCGCTAATTGTGAATTTGATTCTTTACTCATGACTTCACTACCTTCATCAAACGCCTTAAATGTTGGCGATGTATCTTCAGTGCCATTGTTATGATCGTTCATATAAGCACTTTTTATTAACTCTAAATCGTGCTGTGCCTTATCTATTTTCCCTTGAATTAACTCCTTAAATTCGGCTAAATCTTTGTCTGAGTATCTTACTGTATCGTTGCTCATAATTTTAATGTTTTTTGATTGACAATTTGGTATTTACATCATCAAAAGCAATTTCTATACCATTGTCAATTTGTTCAATAATTTCTAGTTCTTCTGTTAGCGTTTCTGCTTTAATATACGTTATATTATTTTTAACTGCATTCAATATTTTGTCATCCTTTTGAAGCAACACATCAATTCTATCAGTTACTTCAAATCCTGAATCTTTACGCAAGTTTTGAATTCTATTTACTAATTCTCTAGCAATCCCTTCCTTTCGCAAATCATCTGATATGGTTACGTCAAGTGCTACTGTTAAAGCACCTTCATTAGCTACTAACCATCCTTCAATATCTTGCGATGTTATTTCAACATCTTCTATGCCTAAAGTAATGTTTTTTCCATTAACATCAACATCTAACACGCCTAATTGCTCAATTTTGTTAATATCTTCTGCGGTAAAGTTCATTACTGCATTAGCAATCGCTTTCATGTCTTTTCCAAACCTAGGTCCTAGAGTCTTAAAGTTCGGTTTTATTTGTTTTACTAAAATATCCGAAGCATCTTCTAAAAGCTCAATTTCCTTAATATTTACTTCGTGCTTAATTAAATCTGAAACCGCCAAAATCTCCTCTTTTTGTTGTGCACTTTGAACAGGAATCATGATTTTTTGAAGTGGTTGACGCACTTTTATTTTCTCCTTAGCTCTTAACGACAATACTAATGAAGATATTGTTTGCGCATTTTCCATTTTTCGCTCTAAGGACTTGTCAACACAAGATTCATCATAAACAGGAAAAATGGCTAAATGAATACTTTCAAAACTTTCCTTATTCGTTACTGAGTTTAAATCCATGTATAACTTTTCCATAAAGAATGGTGCAATGGGCGCGCCTAACTTAGCTATGGTTAACATACAGGTATACAATGTTTGATAGGCCGATATTTTATCAGATTGATAATCGCCTTTCCAAAAACGTCTTCTACTTAAACGAACAAACCAGTTACTCAAATAATCCTGTGTAAAATCAGAAATGGCTCTTGCTGCCTTGGTGGGCTCGTAGTCCGCATAAAAGGTATCTACCTTTTTTATTAAGGTATGAAGTTCAGATAAAATCCAACGATCGATTTCAGGTCGTTCAGCTAAAGGAATCTCAGCTTCAGCATAATTAAATTTATCGAGATTTGTGTATAATGCAAAAAACGAATAGGTGTTGTAAAGGGTTCCAAAAAACTTACGCTTCACCTCTTCAATGCCATCTAAATCAAATTTCAAATTATCCCAAGGATTAGCATTACTAATCATATACCAACGTGTGGCATCGGCACCATAGGTTGATAAGGTTTCAAATGGATCGACAGCATTTCCTAGTCGTTTTGACATTTTTTGTCCGTTTTTATCTAAAACCAATCCATTTGACACGACATTTTTATAAGCTACTGAATCAAAAACCATGGTTCCGATAGCATGCAATGTGTAAAACCATCCGCGGGTTTGATCAACACCTTCGGCAATAAAATCTGCTGGAAATGATGAATGACCATCAATTTTTTCCTTATTTTCAAACGGATAATGCCATTGCGCATACGGCATAGAACCAGAATCAAACCAAACATCAATCAAGTCATTTTCCCTCTTCATGGGTTTGCCCGACGGCGATACTAATACGATGCTATCAACTATGTTTTTATGTAAATCAATTTTCGCGTAATTCTCTTCGGAATTATTTCCGATTTCAAAATCTTCAAAAATATCTTTTGAAAGTACTCCTGCTGAAACCGCTTTGGCCATTTCATGCTTTAATTCTTCTACAGACCCAATACATACTTCCTCTTTACCATCTTCTGTTCTCCAAATAGGTAATGGAATGCCCCAATATCTAGAGCGCGATAAATTCCAATCGTTCGCATTTGCCAACCAATTACCAAAACGACCCGTTCCTGTTGCTTTTGGTTTCCAATTAATGGTCTCATTAAGTTCGAACATTCTATCCTTAACATCCGTCACTTTGATGAACCAAGAATCTAATGGATAATAAAGAATTGGCTTGTCTGTTCTCCAACAGTTTGGATAACTATGTTTATATTTTTCAACCTTAAAGGCTTTATTTTCTTCTTTTAATTTAATGGCTAACTCAACATCCATTGAACGCTCTGGCGCTTCCCCGTCAGCGTAATATTCGTTCTTAACATATTTCCCAGCAAACTCTCCCATCTCTGGTCTGAATTTACCTTGTAAATTTACTAACGGCACCAAATTTCCATTTTCATCTTTAACAAGCATCGGTGGAACTTCTGGCTTGGCTTGTTTTGCAACCAAGGCATCATCGGCACCAAATGTTGGTGCAGTATGCACAATTCCTGTACCATCTTCAGTCGTTACAAAATCACCCGAAATAACTCTAAAAGCATGTTCTGGATTATCATTTGGTAAGGCATAAGGCAATAATTGCTCGTAGGTAATGCCTACTAAATCTCTACCTGCAAATTCTTTAATTACTCTAAAAGGAATCTTCTTGTCATTAGGCTTATATGCCTCTAATTCGGCCGCATTTTCAACTTGAATAAACTTACCTGAAAATTGATAACTCACTAATTTTTTGGCAAGCACCATTTTTATGGGCTCAAAAGTATATTGATTAAAGGTTTCAACTAACACATATTCAATCTTTGGCCCAACTGTTAATGCGGTATTGCTCGGTAAGGTCCAAGGTGTGGTGGTCCATGCTAAAAAATAAACATCGCCTTCGTTTTGTAAAAATTCTGGTAAAGATTTATTGTTTGCTTTAAACTGAGCAACTGCCGTTGTATCGGTTACATCTTGATAGGTTCCGGGTTGATTTAATTCATGTGAACTTAATCCTGTTCCCGCTTTTGGTGAGTATGGCTGAATAGTATAACCTTTATACAATAATTTCTTATCATAAATTTGTTTTAACAACCACCAAACACTCTCCATGTATTTAGGCTCATAGGTAATATATGGATCATCCATATCAACCCAATAGCCCATTTTTTGTGTAAGGTCATTCCAAACATCGGTATAGCGCATCACCGCTTTTCTACAAGCTGCATTATACTCTTCAACAGAAATCGATTTTCCGATATCCTCTTTTGTAATCCCAAGCTCTTTTTCAACACCTAATTCTATAGGAAGTCCATGCGTATCCCAGCCAGCTTTTCGTTTTACTTGATATCCTTTCATGGTTTTATACCTTGGAAAAATATCTTTAATTGCGCGTGCTAAAACATGGTGTACTCCAGGAAGCCCATTGGCTGAAGGTGGTCCTTCAAAAAAGACATATGGTTTGTGTCCTTCTCTGGTTGTAACGCTTTTTTCAAAAACATTATGTTCTTGCCAATAGTTGAGGATTTCTTCAGCAACTTTTGGTAAGTCAAGTCCTTTATATTCAGGAAATTTAGCACTCATTTTATCAAAATTCTTATCGAGGTGCGAAATTAAGAATTTATTAGTAAATAGTAATTTTTATTCCTAAAAAAAAGCCAAAACTGTTAGGTCTTGGCTTTTTACACTAATTTCACTATATAAACTTAGTTGACAATAATTTTTTTGGTTACTACCTGATTATCATCGGTTCTAAAAACAGCGATGTAAGTTCCTGTTGAAACGTTAGGTATTTGTAAACCACTCTCTAAGGTTGATTGCGATACATCTGCTAATTCCATAACGTTTTGGCCTAAGGTGTTTACAAGGGCAAATCTTTGTACATCGCCCTTTAACTTCTTAGCATATAACAGTTTTGTTTTTTGTTGATAATAAATAAAGTTCTCCTCAGCAATTACTTCTTCTGCACTCAAGGTCTGATTCTCTGATTGGAAAACTAGCTCGAATCGGTTGTTAAACTTTCCTTGTGCAGCGTTAAACTGATACGGCTCTTCTGTTGTTAAATCAAAATAGTCACCTGTTAAATGATCTCTTAAATAAATCTTTTGTCCCTCAGCCATGTTTTCAAGCGCTGTGACCTTAATCTCAAAAGAATTATCACCTGATGACTTAAAGTTTAATGGAACGACTTTATCATCCGTAATGGGACCGTAAGCCTGAATATTCATATTCTTGCCTTCAAAGTTTAGATTAAGGTCATTATTGTTACTATCACCACATTCGGCATCATAACCATAATCAAAATCATCTGACGTTATCTCACTAAAACCTAACAATAACTCTCTTCTTGTTTCTGGGCCGGTTACTGAATTAAACTCTAAACGTATCTTTTGAAACGGATCCGCTTCTTCTGTTTCATCTTTATTATCTGCTTTTTTAGATTTTGTGTTACCTGATTTCATAAAGACAGAACCATTGTTGTAAGTGCCATCAACATCCGCTTCTTTAGTAAATACCCGTTGCGTATTATTAAACACTACCTGGCCATCTGCAATTACCTCAGCTATAAAGCCCTGGCCTACTGGCAAGTACCTTGTGGGTGTTTTCGTGCCATCTTGTGAACCGCTACTTGCTCCTTCTATTCCCTCAAATTGATAGGCTCGGGTTGATCCTAATTTGTTTACTTGTGCATAACCACCATTATATTCATTTAAATAATGAGAGCTGCCACTCCATTGTTGCCATAATTGTAAAGTACCACTTATAACACCTGCATTATCATCTATAAACTTATGAATATCTAAAGCCGATGGATAAGGATTTCCAAACAGATAATTGGTTGCAGATTCTGACACCACTGATCCTGGCCCACCCGCATCGGTCACATCGACTAGAATGGTTCCGTTATTTGGTTTTCCTTCAAATATATATTGCTCATCTAATCCGCCACTATCGGTGCCTTTCTGTGTATAACCAACCCCTGATTTTATACCTGTTGTTGGTTGTAAGCGTGCCCAATCCCAATACGTTACACCATTCATAAAGGTATATAACCAATAAGTGCTTATATAACCTGCTTGTGAATAAGACGATGTAAATTGCACAGGTAAGCCTGCGCTATCTTTAAGTAATTCTAACCTAAAGTCAGTATTATTAGGATTGTTACTAGATGTATTATTGTCTGACAGTGATGTAGCACTTGGTGCGCCTACCGGCGATCCCCAATAGTTATACCAGTATGAACTCGCTACACCTTCTTGCCTTCTTAATATTTTACCATCGGCAGAGGTTACTAAATCACTGTGCTCTGTTTGTATAAGCTGTGAGTCATCCTCTAAATCTAAAGTACCATTGAGTTCTAAATACCAACTGTTTTGGATTAAATGATCACCTGTTACCGTTAAGGTTTTACCTGAATCTATTATTAATCCCGCGGTTTTAACATCGTGATTTACCGTAATATCGTCTGAAACTCTAACAATCATCCAATCTTTAATCGAACTAGGGTCTTCAATGTCCCAAGCATTACCATGTAACCATGTGGTTTCATTACTCCAATCACCACTTAAGGTAGCTACATAAGGCATTGGAGCGGTTTCTTCTTGCCATGATGTAATATTAAATATGGAGGCATGATTTAGATTACCCGAGTAATCTATGACTTTATAATTAGGCGTAAATTCTGTTCCCATGCGATAATACAACTTGAGATTAGCCCATAATAAGGGCGCATCAGTATCTACATCTATTACATCTTTATTAATAACCTTACCACGAACGGTTCCAGAATTATCCTCTATCTCTTGATAAATAATTTGTTGTAATTGAGAATCCGTTAAAACACTATTAAACACTCTAACTTCATCAATATCGCCTTTAAAATAGTTTCCATTCGTTAAATTGTTTGAAAACCTTCCTATTTCGAATGTACCATTGGAATCACTCGTTACTGCAATCGCTTCACCTATTATTCCCGTATCCTTGGTTTGTTCTAAAACGCCGTCTACATAAATTTTTAAGAGGCCCGTACTACTAGAAAATGTTCCAGTAATATTGTGCCATTGATTAAAATTTAAAGGATTCATAGTAAACCCACCAACTGTTTTGACGCCGTTATTTCCTATTTTTACACTAAATGTTGGTTTATTCGCGTTTTTAAACCACAGTTTTAGAGCTTCATCTTCACCTGCAATAACCATATCGGTAGAGTTACCAATATCTGACTTTACCCAAGCCATAATCGTCACCTCATTCAAACCATTAATAATAGAACTTGTGGATAGATAATCATCTACCCCATCAAAATCTATCATTGGTGGCGGTGCTGCATTTAAACATCCCCAAATATAATTGTAATTAGTACCTGAAAAATTCCAACTCAAATTGTCAGTACCTGATGTGGCTAGTTTATATGAACTTAATAAACGATCAGCTCCATTTGGATTAAGATGATTAAATAACACCGTTTGACCAGGCCCTTCTGTAGCAGTTTTATCTTCTAATGACAAAAAGTCCAAGGCAAAACTGTTTTCATTACAAACAATTGCTTTTGATATATTCCCAGAGTTCCCATTTTCCTTTTGAATGGATGAAAAAATATTGTCTTGGTCTACATTTCCAAAACTGGTGACGGCCAAGATTATATCAGTCTTGTTTATTGTATTAATTGTTAAAGCATTGGTTCCTGAAGGCGGGTTAATCAATGTGTAAACTACTAGAGTCAGTGATCCTCGTTTTGAACTTTCAACAAAAGTTAAATTTAATCCGTCATAGGTTAAATTATTTAAGGTATTTAAAGGTGTTGACATCAATAATGACACTACTACTACAGAATTTGACAATCCTGAAGTGACTGTATGATTTACCGTTAAATTTTTAGACTCTTTAACACTTCCTGTTGCGGTTTGGTCTACCACTATTTGTCCTGAGACTGTATTAAAACTGAGGACTGCTATCGCGAAGAATAAAGATATTCTTGCATGCAAGTGCGATAATATAATATGAAAAGTAGGTTTCATGATGTTAAATTTCGATTTGGGAATCTTATTTATTCATTAAATTTTTAAAAACTAA
>NODE-644-length-12212-cov-3.6333_pt1 | contig 12212 bp, 7 predicted proteins | sample MGYA00139097_ERZ477577 | MGnify/ENA metagenome assembly ERZ477577 | reverse complement strand
CGTCTCTCAGCTTCTTGGTATCCAGCACATTGAACTGGATGTGGAAGCCCTTATTGGCGAACAAGGTCCTGACCAGGGACATCATGCCGTCCCTTCCCTTGCGGGTGTCGAGCTGATCCGGCGGAAGCTTGCAGTTCATGTGCGTCGCGGTCCACGTGACGGGATCGTTGCCTTTGCTTGCAGACATCATCAGTGCGGTCGCTCCCTTGATATCGGTGCCCGGCATGGCCGACAAACTGCCGTCGGTGAGTGCCACCCCGGGATACTTGCCCGTTGGTATCGCACCGGTGTACTTGCCCATCAGGTTGTGGATGCTCTTGGTGTACTGGTCCATTGACCCCTTCCAGTTACGGTCCAGATAGAAACCGCCGCCATCCACACTGTTGAAGGCTTTTAAAATACTGTCGTTGACCCTTTTAACCAGGTAGTCCACTTCATCGATGTCGTTGCCGTACTTTGGAGCCTCTTCGTAGCACATCTTCCTGACGTCTTCGTGTCCTTCCCAGCTGGCCGCCATGGCCTCCTTGAGTTTCTTCATGGTCAGCTTCTTCTTGTCGAAGACCAGGTCCTTGACCGCCATCAGCCCGTTGCCGGCATCCACCTGCCCAACAGAGATCTGGGAGACTGTGTAGTAGTTGGCCCCGCCATTCCACGTCTCGATACCACGCTCGCGGCATCCCTTCGTCATGAGGGAACGCCAGGTGCACGGGAGCATTTCCGCGTCCAGCATGCTCGAAATCCAGGCAAACCGGCGGAGAACATCTTCACAGAATTGAAGCTGTCCCTCAAAGGCGGTGTATAATTCCTCGAAGTCCTTGAAGTCCTCCGGATCTCCCGTCTTGGGACCGACTTGCTGTTTTGTGCCCGGATCCCAGCCGTTGTTCATGGTCAGTTCGAGAATCTTGCCGAGGTTGGGCTGTCCTTCTACCGGGTGACCGGTTTCGTATTGCGGGTAGCTTCCCACACAGGCCCCAATAGCGGTGCGTCTGGATTTTTCTAGAGACAAGCCGTCGGGACCCCAAAGATGCAGGGCCCGTTCTACCATTATGTCGGCATTGACGAACTGGGGCATACCGACACCGGTAGCGATGCAGTCGAGGACTTTTTCGATGAATTTGCCCGGCGTCTTCGAGGTCAGCGCACAAGACATCGGAGGCTGGGGCAGACCCAGGTAGGTACATGCGTCGACGATCGCATAGTCCATCTCCGCAGTGGCGTCCTGGCCATCCTCCGTATAGCCCGCCAAGGTGATGGTCTGTCCCGTGTCGGCAGAGTTCTGCAGAGACACCTTCGCGCCATAGTAGTAGTTGATCTCGTTCAGCTTGATGCTGAGGTTCTGGAACATGAAGACCGCGTCGTCGTAGTCAATCAGTCCGGCTGCTTTGTCGGCCTGAAAGTACGGATCCATGTTCTGGCCCAGGTAGGCCTCCGAGTAGCCGCAGCCGACCTGCTCGAGCTCTGCGGCGAGGTGAGCGAACCAGTGGGCCTGCATGGCTTCCCGCATATTGCGTGCGGGATGCTCGGGAACATGTTCGCAGGTTTCTGCCAGGGAAATCAGCTCCGCCTTGCGGGTCGCGTCCTTTTCCTTTTCCGCCATTTCACGAGCCAGTTTGGCGTAACGATTCGAGAAGCGGATCATCGCCTCCATCACGATGATACTGGCCTCATAGAAGTAGAACTTGTCAGCATTCTCCAGGCGCATGTCCAGGGAGTTCATCCGCTCTTTGCAGTCCTTGATCACGCTGGCAAGACCTTCCTGGTAAACCAGGGGGTAGTTGAGGTTGCCACCACCGCCCGGCCACTCATGGAACGAGCAAATAAGCATCGATTCGACAGCTGGGAGTGGACTGTATCCGTACCTCTTCTCGAAGATCTCCTCCGAACGGGTTTTCCGTGAACGGGTGTCCCAGTAATTGAGCGCCCATTCGTTGGCCACGCGGTCTTCCTCGGTCGGTGAGTTCTCCACGGTATTCTCTAAATGCATCCACACGACGTTCCACTCCGGATGGGTGTAGATGGCATTCAGGCTACCGGCCATGGAGCCTACGAAGAGGTTGTCGTCGATGTAGATATCCTTGCGATCCAGCACTGCTGCCAGGAACTTGGATCGCTTGATGATCTGCTGATAGCCTACGTTTTCTTCGTACACTTCCTTCATAATCCTCACGCGCTGGAAATCGAGCTGCATAGGGACGCTCCTGTAGAGCTCTTTCAGGTCGTCGATCCGCTTGGTGTCGGTATTGACACGGGCGGTGTTGACGCCATTTGATGTTTTCTTTTTTTCTTGTATTTTTTCCATTTTATTAAGATTTTGGATTAAACATTTTATTACAATATGGCCCTCTGTCAAACAATGGTCAAGGTGGTTTGTAGCTCATATAATTCATAACTCCTTTATTAAATACTTCGTTTTTAGTAATCATTCTTCTTTTCTTTTTGCATCTCGTGTTTGGCGCGCCAGATCGGGATTGATGCTGAACACGGCATCGTAATGGGTCAGATGGACCTCACCGGTCAGCTCGTTCAGGAAATAAGAACGTTTCAGGCGGTCCATCACCGGGCCTTTTACTTCTGACAGGTGGAAATTGCTCCCACCCTCCTTCAAACGCTGATTAATTGCCTCAAGACTTTCCAATGCTGAACTGTCAATATCATTTATCGCAGCACATTCCAGGATAATATCAAGGATATTCGGATTGTCAGCAACTGCAGCATTGATCTGATCTTCAATGAATCTGGCATTCGGAAAATAGAGGCTCTCGTCTACCCGCAGTGAAAGCATTGCGGGATCGGTTACCACAGCATGACGTTTCACATTACGGAAATGGGTTGTCCCCGGAATCTGACCAACGACAGCTACATGCGGTCGTGATGTTTTATAGAGGTGCAGAAAGATAGAGAGTGCTACACCAACAATAAGACCGGCTTCGATTCCTTCTATCCAGGTAACCAGAATTGTGGCTGCCATTGCTGCAAAATCTGCTTTGGAATAAACAAAGGTGCGTTTGAGTGCGCCCAGGTCCACTAGTGATAAAACCGCTGCAATGATAATTGCACCAAGTACTGCTTTAGGCAGGAAGAACAGCAGTGGTGTAAGAAACAGGGCGGTAAGAGCGATACCGATGGCTGTATATCCTCCGGCAGCAGGCGTTTCCGCTCCGGCATCATAGTTGACAACTGAACGAGACAATCCTCCGGTAACCGGAAACCCTCCAGAGAGCGCTGAACCAACGTTTGCAGCACCCAGTGCGATCAATTCCTGATCGGGATCAACCCGTTGGCGGCGTTTGGCAGCAAGTGTCATCGCCACAGAAATGGATTCCACATATCCTACAATGGCAATCAGTAAGGCCGGAACAGCGAGACCTGTCCAGAGTGACATATCAAATGGAGGTATAGCAATTTCAGGCAGACCTTCTGGAACTGAGCCAACTATAATAACACCGCTATCGTCAAGCCGAAAGATCCAAACAACTAATATTGTGGTCACCAAAGAAAAAACAGGACCCGCCTTGGCAATCATGCTAGCAGCCCTTTCCCCAAGCCCCATTCGTATCAGGAGCGGCTTAAGTTTACTGCGTACCCAGAATAGAAAGATCAATGAAATTATACCAATGACAGCGGTGTAAAGATGGATATCTCCGATACTGCCAACGATGGAACCAATCAGGGCAAACAACGTCTCCCCGTGTATGTGTATTCCGAGGAGTGGGCCCAGTTGGCTTGCTGCAATATGTATACCGGATGCAGTAATGAAACCGGCAATAACCGGATGACTGAGAAAGTTTGCGAAAAACCCGAGTCGCAGCAGACCCATTACAATTAGCATCAATCCGGAGATCAGTGCCAGGGCAATGGCAGCCCCTAGATATTCCGGACTTCCCTGCGCCACCAAAGGAGCCACAGCTGCCGCAGTCATAAGACTGCCCACGGCTACAGGGCCAACTGCAAGCGTACGGGAAGTTCCAAAAATGGCATACAGGATAAGTGGTGCTATGGAGGCATAGAGCCCCACTTCAGCCGGTAAACCGGCAAGCTGTGCATAAGCCAGAGACTGCGGAATCAGCATCATTGTCACGATCACACCAGTAATCAAATCGTTGACAAATGTTTTGCCCGAGTATTCGGCTCCCCATTGAAGGATTGGGAAATATTTTCGTAGATATTTCATAGTATCTCTTGATTTCATACAGTGTTTTTTTGAATGGATTTTCCCGTTTGTCTGGTGAATATTCTAACTGCAATGACCGAAAGCACAGCCGACCATAAGCCCCACATGATGGTGAAGGTTATGACAAGCGGGTCTACGTTTGGAATGGCAAAAACTGCAATCAAGATGGCTCCAAGATTACGCTGAAGCATACCAAGCGACATGACGCTTCGTTGATTCTGTTTTAGACCGAATCCAAATCGGTACGTGATCAATCCCATCACAACCATAAAAATTGTCCCAGATAGCAGGGCAAAGCTACCCACCGTTGCAAGCATTTCAGGGGTATAGATAATAAAGCACTGTGTGATCATCAAAAACGTGATGATCCTCGCGATTACGTTGACCGCCGGCACAATCTTAACTACGGATTTTTCTGCAAAATGCCGAGCTGCTAATCCGATTGCCATCGGTAAAAGCAGGGTCAGGAAGATTGGCTTGGCCAGGTCAAGGGGATTTATTGACAACCCCTTAATGACCAGAGGCCCAATAATTGGCAGGAAAATTACAGTACCAATCACAGCGAATGGAAACAAAGCGCCGGCAAAGCTCATGTCTCCCCGAGCCTGTTTTGCCATTATAGGGAAGAATGGTGCAATTGGTGCCACGCTGGAGAAAAACATAACAATTACATAGGGTTCAGCCAGAGGAATAATCCAGGTGATCAGGAAGGCAAGTGCCGGTCCGAGCACCCAGCCCCAGACAAATATCAATGCCATGGCTTTTCTGTTCTTAAACACCGCAATCAACTCTGGCCATTTTGCCTGTAGCCCAAGGGATCCCAGGTTCACAACAGTAAAGATAAATACCATTGGCTTGAAGGAAGTCTCAATAAATTGCATGAATTCGCTCATTTCCTATCTTTCTTTTTTAATATCAAGCATGTAGTTATGCGCATGTGAAAGCATCCCTCCGGATACATTCCTGACCTTGAAACCGTTTTGCAACAAAATACGTGTAGCCAAATACGAACGCTGACCTGAGCGGCAAAAGACATTGATCTCCTTGTCACGGGGTAGCTCATCTAAACGACTTCGAAGCTCTCCCAGCGGGATATTGACTGCTCCTGGTACATTCTCAACAACGAGTTCCACCGGATTGCGTACATCAAGCATGAAGCCATTCAGGGCTGTACTCCAATGGCTTATTGGCATATCGCCCCGCAATACATCTGCAGCGATCATTCCAGCGAAATTCACCGGGTCTTTTGCGCTGCCAAATTGAGGTGCGTAACAAAGCTCAGTTTCTTCAAGATCGTATACTGTGGCACCCATCTGGATCATGGCTGCAATTGTACTTATCCTCTTATCAACTCCATTTTTACCCAGTGCCTGGGCACCCAGGAGTCGGCCGTCCGATTTCCGAAAGAGTACTTTTATGGCTATGGGTGTGGCTCCAGGATAATACCCCGCGTTTGAGTTCGGGTAGAGATAGTACTTTTCATAATCTTTATCACCAAGGCGCTTCATTGCCTTTTCACTGGCTCCTGTCCAGGCAATCGCAGCTCCGAACAGACCGATGATCGCAGTACCCTGAGAGCCACGGAAGCGTGAATCCCGCCCGGCGATTACATCAGCGGCGATCCTTCCCTGGCGGTTAGCCGGTCCGGCGAGTGCAATGAGGCTCATTTCACCGGTAACAAAATCCTTCACTTCTACAGCATCTCCGACAGCGAATATATTAGGATCGCTGGTGCGCATCTGATCGTCTACATGAATGCCACCTCGTTCTCCGATTTCCAGCCCTGCCGCTTTAGCCAAGGTAGTATCCGGCCGCACGCCCAATGCAAGTATCACAATATCTGCCGTATAAGTTTTACCAGATTGCGTTTCCACCTCAATCCCGCCGCTGGCAACCTGTTTAAATCCGGTCACACCATCGTCAAGAACGAGACCAACACCATGCTTCTGCATATAACTCTCTACCACGTGGGCATGCTCCTGATCAATGTGGGGTAGAACCTGGTTACCCCTCTGTATAATGGTTACTTCAAAATCGCGCTTAATCAGATTTTCGGCCATTTCCAGGCCGATAAATCCACCACCGACGATTACTGCCCGGGTTTTTGGCCTCACAGTCTGGAAGCCTGAATAACGGTCCATACCGGCTAGAAAAGGACTTCCTTGTTCTATCCACTCCTTTATTTTACGGGCGTCTGGTACGGTTCGTACGTGAAAAATGCCGGGAAGGTCTATTCCTGGCAAAGGTGGACGCACAGATGCCGCTCCGGGAGATAAAACCAGTTTATCGTATGATTCGATACTTTCTTCGCCACTTTTAACATCACGCAGTGTCACTGTCTTTTCTTTTGGGGCGATCCCGACCGCCTCGCAGTTTGTTCTTGCATCAATTGCATAGAAACTTTTAAATAGTTGCTCATTGGCAACCAGCAGACTTGGTTCTTTTTCGATCAGTCCTCCTATATGGTAAGGCAAACCGCAATTCGCATATGAAACATAGGGTCCGCGTTCAACTATAATAATTTGGGCTTTTTCGTCTAAGCGCCGCAGGCGTGCCGCACATGACGCCCCTCCGGCTACTCCACCAACAATAATGACTTTCATGTGATAATAATTTTATTAGTTAATATTTATGAGATGTATATTTTAATACATCTTCATTCTTCCGTTAGTTTCATTTTAGTAGGATCGATTTCATACGTCCATGGCAATCCAGAATTTTTCCATCCGTTTTTCATTCTCTTTCCGTTAAAAAGATTACCAGGATCGTTAACCATGTCTCCTTCCATTCCATCAGTAATAGTGTAAACATTTATATATCCATTCTCGGCAAGAATGTTTACCGCCGCGGCGCTACGACCTCCGGAACGGCATGTAATTAATAAGATATCTTCTGGTTTAAATAGATCTTTTACAAGGTCAAGAAAGTCGGGATTCGGTTTTTCCGAAAAATGTCCCTTTACAGCATCCCAATTGTAGGTCTGAAATACCAGTGGAATATTCCAGGCCATTTCAGCATGTCCAATAAAGATGTATTCTTCTGGTGTTCGGACATCGAGAATATTTACATTTTTCGGGTTAGCCGTCCATTTCTCATAGGCTTCGGTCGCTGTTACATAAAGCTCCAGAGTAGTTTGTTTCTTTTCAGGAATTTCAGGTTTAGTCTCCTGACCATATCCACATTGCACAGTGGTAAATCCTGTCAAAAATACTGCAGTAATGATCAGTTTAACTGGATTAAAATTGTGAGTACGTTTCATATCACTTTTATTTATAATGTTTGAATTAAATGTTGAATCCTAATTTTATCATGGGCCCGAATATGTTCATATCATACCTGAAGCGATTTTCACCTTCTCCCTTGTCGTAGTTCATTCCAAGAATCCTGTAGCCTGCTGTAAGTTGAAACCATCGAATGAAACTGTATCCTACCATACCCTGGGCCTGGTATGCAAAGTCTGACCCTATACCAAATCCACCCACATCTCCCCGAAATTGAAACTGCCACTTATTTTTTATGTCTCCGGTCAATCTTATTAATATGATCGGATCAACCCACGTTTCAGACATATCGGCACTGATGGGTATTGTTTCACCTCCAATCTCTTTGCGATTAATATCCAGGCCGGCTTGAATATTATTCAATCTTCCACCGATGCCTGCCTCTAAAAACGGAGTAATGCGGTAAAGACCTGCAAATTCCCAGGCCCACTGATGAGCATTAATATTTCCTGAGCTGATGAGAGTGCCAGGCGTAACATCCTGCTTCAGATCCATATAGAGTAAATCTGAGGTGATCGCCCAATCATCATTATGTGCTTCCAGATAGAGCATACCTCCAAAACTAAGTTTACTGAAAATATCACCGGGATTAGCATCTACATCTACTTCCGGCAAATTTCTTAAACCGATATTCCCGGCCATGTTGGGAAATAAAATGTAGGGTTCAATGATAAATCCCCACTTATTGTCAGAAACTTCAGTTTGGGAATCCACTTGATTTTGCCCCATAAGGCCGTTGGCACTAAGTCCAATAATGAGTAATAGTAAACCGGTTATTTTCAACGTGTCTTGCATAACTGTCTTCTATTTATTGCATTGTATTTTTTCTTGTATTCATACGCGATCTAATTTTTCTCCGAGCCCAGTCAAGGTCCCCGGTATGTAAAACTTCATTTGTCTCAATTTCGAATTTGTTACCGAGCACTTTGGAAGCACCAAGCAGCAATTCAAACTCGTGCGTCTTGAAATGTTCCTCCATCGCCTGCACTGACTCCCATTCGCTCAGCAAGTGGCAGGAGTTATCTTCATCGGCATTCTGATATACTTCGAAGCTCATACAACCTGGCTGTTTACTAATATTTGCCTTGTATATGAGCATACTTTCAATGAATTCTTCCTTTTTGTATTTCTTGACAGTAATCTTGATAAAGACATTTGCGGTTTTTTTACCTGATATTGACGTCATGTTTACTCCTCTATATGATTATACTATTGTTCTGGCTATTCTAAAACCATGCCAATACGGATCGATGCGGCTATATGAACCGTATCAGTCTTATAATCAAAACGATACTGTAGATTGATTCGAGTTATGAAGTGTTGGAAAGATGATGTGAAAACACCATATTTGGTATAAAAACTATATTTGGTGTTTTATGACATTTGAAACCTGTGGAAAGAATTGTGTTTGAACAGCTTGTTATGAAAACGGTCGTTTCTTGATATCAAGTTTCTCCATTTTACCCCTAAGTGTGTTTACATTCAAATCCAGTGCTGAGGCTGCCCCCTTAGGTCCTCCGATGCGCCACTGCTTAGCCTTCAGGACTTGAAGGATATAATCACGTTCCATTTCTTTAAAGGATTTAAATCGCATATGCTTAGCCTTAACAATTTTCGAAAATTCAAAGCTCAGTTTGTTGCCCTCAGCATTTATCAAGGCACTTTCAATGCTATGCCTCAATTCCCGAACGTTGCCCGGCCATGGATACTTTTGCAGTAACTTCATCTCTCGGGCGGATATTTTGGGCAAGGGTTTTCCCATCTTCCGGCAAAGTTCATCTAAAAACGATTGCATCAGCATGGGAATGTCATCCGACCTTTCACGTAAGGGCGGCACTGTAATAGGAAAAACCTTGATGCGATACCATAGGTCATCACGAAAACGTCCATTGTGCACCTCCTCTTCAAGCACGCGGTTGGTGGCAGCAATGATACGGGCATCGGAGTGCAGGGTACGGGAACTGCCCAGGCGTTCGAACTCGCCACTTTCCAGCACTCTGAGCAACTTGGCCTGGAGTCCCAGTGGCAATTCACCGATCTCATCAAGGAAAAGCGTGGATCCATTAGCCAATTCGAAACGCCCTGCTTGTGCCGTGGCCGCCCCGGTATAGGCACCTTTTTCACGTCCGAATAGCTCACTTTCAATTAATTCTGCAGGCAGTGCAGCACAATTCACTTTCACCATGGCTCGGTTACTGCGGGGACTCAGCTCATGTATGGCACGGGCAATGAGCTCTTTGCCGGTACCGGTTTCTCCCATAATGAGTGCCGGGAAATCTGTGGGTGCGACTTTCTCAACCCGATTTAGTACATATTTGAGGGCTTCACTCTGACCAATAATGCTTTCAAAGTTGTGTTCCAGTTTGATCTCTTGTTGCAGGTATTCGCTTTCGGCTTGCAGCTGGTCTTTTAGTTCTTTGATTTCATCATATGCCTGCCTCACTTCTTCCTCTGCTTTTTTTAATTGGGTGATGTCGGTGATCAGCGCCAGTGTAGCCGGTCTGCCATCCCAGTCGATCCGGGCTGAGTTAACATACACATATTTAGTTTGTCCCTGTTTGCTGATGATACGGGTAGAATATTTGTTGGTAGGTTTTTCCCCCGATAACCGGGCCTGGTATTCAGCTAATACTGTTTTCAGATCATCAGGATGGATAAGCTTGTCGAAATTCATTCTCATAACCTCCTCTGCTGAATATCCGGTTAATTCTTCAGCCATTCCATTGGCATATTTTATATAATCATCCTGCCCAACGAAAATACTTTCCTCAGCGTTTTCAACAAGAGAACGGAACCTTTTTTCACTTACCTCAAGTTCCTTTTTATTTCTATTTATCCGATCATAAAGCATAGCATTTTCGACGGAAATGCCAAATTGAGTTGAAAGATGTTTGATGACTTGCTGTCTTTTGTGGGTAAATACATCAGCCAATTGACTATTTTCAAGATATAAAATGGCGCTTAGTTTCCCATAGCTTAAAATAGGGACACAGGCCAGTGATAAAACATGTTGCTTCCGGATTGTTTTATCCTGTTCAAATCGTTGATCAAGCGTTGCATTTCCCACCACTAGCACCTCTTTGGACCTATGGCAATAATTGAAGACCGATTCAGGGATGAAATTGGTTTCAAAGTCAGTTGGATCAAATGGTTGGTTAAGAAGAACGTCATATCTTTCGCTCGAACTATTACCTCGGGCCTGCACGAACCAGTCATTTTCCTGCCTCAACAGTAACACCGTTTTTTCTGCGCCTGAGTTGGCCATCACCAACGTTATCATTTTAGTTAACAGCTGTTCAAGATTAATTTCGGCAGAAAGCATTTGCGAAGCGCTGATAATACTCTCCATATCCAATTGGTTGGATGTAATTGGTTGGTTAATGGATGTCTGTGCTTTGTTGTCACCAACTGAAACATCCGGTTTTCCGATAGAAAGGGATTCGGTCTGAAACCACTGTGGATAGCACTTTTCAAGATGGTCGACTTTGGCATTAGCTCCCCACTTCTGGTAAAGAACGTGTGCTTCACGCAGGTATGTTTCAGCGATCCTGTCGTTGCCACATTTTTGCCAGAAACGGGCATATAGTTCATTAGCAAGTGCTTCTTCGTGAACAAATCGATTTTCCTTAGCCCCTTTTATCGCAGCTTCATAAAGTTGTATTGCTTTCCAATTGTCTTTATTAAGCATCGATTTTTCAGCCATCACTAGATCGTATTGATGCTGAAAATTCATCGGAGCTGATTGCGCCCACAATCTCAATTCTTCCTCAAATAACTCAAGTTTTTTCAGTATTTCACGACTTTCAACATCATTATCAGTATTGGACAGACGGGCAATGCAAGATAATGCGCCGTAAAAGGTGATTTTACTAAATACATAATAATTTGAGAAAAGAAGGGTGCTTCGGCTTTTCAATGCTTCTTCAATATGCCCGTACGCTTCAAAAGAATCTCCAAACAGGTAAGACAATGTCATCTTTAGCAACCGGTAAAACCCTAAGACCAAAGCATTGCCTTCCAGCATTTTCAGCATGTGTTCCTCGGAAAATAACTTTCCTTCCAGTTTTGTGGCCAGTTCTGATTTTTCAGACAGATTCAGAGCGGCTTGTGCGAACATTGCCGTGATGATCCTTGTCGCTTCCTGATTTGTCCTTTGGCAAAAACTGTGGCATTCCTCAGCATCTGATAAATAGAGAGGTAAGGGCGATCCGATACCCCACATAAGAATCAAGCGATTTATAAAATTGTAACAGCCATTTTCAAATACACCTTGTTTAATGGCAAGATAACCAGCTTCCTTAAGAGGCGTAATCAGACCATGTATTGAGCCAATCCAGGGTTGTATCCATGCGCCTTGCATACTTATGTTCCCCGAGGCCATATTGGGAGAGGGGAATTTGTCAAGCAGCTTTGCACCTAGCTGTCCGTATTCATAGCCTTCTTGATATTTTCCCTGGGCGCTGAGATGAGTTCCATACCAGGTTACGACACTACTTGACACCTCACAATTGCCATAATTACTGATCGTGTTCAGCAATGTGTATATGAGAGGAGTGAAACGCTCGGAAGCTACGAAACCCATCGGATTAATAATTTTCTCCAGAATCTCAACGATCGCCCGTTTCTCTTTGTCTTTCATAACAGGCAGGTCATATAACTCATCAATGGAAAGCCTAGAGTCGAGAGAAGAGTCAAATGAGAATTCAAGCCTTTCGAGAAATTCAACAGCAAGAGAAATCGCTTCATTAAATTCGTATATT
>NODE-643-length-12214-cov-3.99975_pt1 | contig 12214 bp, 9 predicted proteins | sample MGYA00139097_ERZ477577 | MGnify/ENA metagenome assembly ERZ477577 | reverse complement strand
CGCGAAAGTCAAACACGCCGTCAATCAGATAGAATCACATGTTTTCTTTCAGCAACCCAAAGCATATGAATATTTAAATAAAAATGAAATTCAAATGGAGGCCTGGTCACCTTTTGCAGCAGGTCGAAACGGGATTTTTGAAAACAAAACCCTGGCTGATATAGGTGCAAAGTATGATAAAAGTAATGCCCAGGTCTGCTTAAGATGGCATTATGAAAGAGGTGTCGTAGCAATTCCAAGAAGTTCCCAAAAAGCACATATGATTGAAAATCTGGACATTTTCGATTTTCAGCTTGATGAGGCTGATATGCAGGCCATAGCCAAACTCGACCTGAATACTACTCAGTTTCCTGAGTGGGAATAAAATTTAAGCTGATAATTGGTAGTAACTTAGAATTCGAAACTTAACATTATAAAATGAACTTTTTAGCCTTCAATTTACCACCTATTTTGGACTATATCTTGGGTGCAGTTTATGTATTTGCCCTTGTTTATACGATCATAAAGATATTGTTAGATACGCATTCGACTTCAAAAACACTTTCTTATTTACTTGTGGTGATCGCCTTACCTATCATAGGGATCCTTTTTTATTTCTCTTTTGGAATCAATTACCGTCATCACAAGTCCAATCAAAAGACTATAGATATTTATCATAGGGTCACAAATGAATACCTGGCCAATGTTGAAGACCACACAGATAAACTCATTGATGAGAACAAAGAATTTCTTCAACCCTATACTTCCCTGATATCTTTTGTAAGGAATCTCAATAAAGAAAGCCTCAGTTCAAATCAATTCAAACTGCTGATCAACGGCGAAGAGAAATTTCCTGAAATGCTTGCTGTTCTCAACGCGGCCAAGAAACATATTCACATGGAATATTATGCCTGGGAAAACGACGTCAGGGGCAAGCAAATTAAAGAAGTGCTATTAAAGAAAGCAAAAGAGGGGGTAAGTGTTAGAATCATGTATGATGCCTACGCAAGCCGAAAGATCAAACACAATATCGTAAAGGAATTGCATAATGGGGGCGTAGAGATTCATCCGGTGATCAAGGTAAAAATGGCCCAATTAGCCAACCGGATGAACCACCGGGATCACCGTAAAATCATAATCGTTGACGGATCAATTGGTTTTGTAGGTGGCATTAACCTTTCTGACCGCTATGACAACTCCATTGACACAGGACTCTTCTGGCGTGATACGCATATGAAGATCACCGGACCTGGTGTGGTAAATATCCAACGTCATTGGGTGATCAACTGGCATGCCTGTCAGAATAATAGAATAGCCTTTGACGAAAACCTTATGCCTGATTCCCTTAAGAAAGATGACACTAAAATTGCAGAGCTTTCTCAAATTATGGTGGGTGGGCCTATTTACCCAATGTCGACTATCATGCTGACCTACGCTAAAATGTTTTCGCTGGCTCAGAAGAAACTTTATATTACTAATCCTTACTTTATACCCAACGAAACCATCTTAGATGTTTTGAAACAAGCCGCCAAAAGTGGGGTAGATGTTAGGTTGATGATGCCCGAAAAGTCGGATTCGGCTGTCGTTGGAGCAGCAGCAAAGTTCTATTATGAAGAATTACTTCATGCCGGGGTTAAAATATTTATGTATAAAAAAGGGTTCGTACACGCCAAAACCGCGGTTGCTGATGGAGCGGTAAGTATAGTTGGTTCTGCAAATATGGACATCCGAAGCTTTGACCTTAATTTTGAGATTTTCTCGATTGTCTATGGCGAAAAACTGGCGAGTGAATTAGAGCAGGCCTATCTAAACGACTTAAAGGAGTGTGTAGAACTCGATTATGAAACATGGATAAAAGGGAGCACATTTAAGCGATTGACCTATGCCGTTTGCCCGCTTGGTTTCTTCATTTTTATAGGATAATTTTAAGAATATTTTTTTCAAGGCTTTTTTTTTGAAACAGGTATTCATGAAATTTTAGCCAAGGTATTTATGAGATGGTTGCACCCACCATTTTTTATAAAATTTGTGTGATCCTCCACGGTTTTAAAACGCTGCCCGCATATTTTATGACAAAGCATTTCTGAATTTGTTTCTGCAAGGAATTTTTTTAATGTTTTTTTGGCTATTGGATTGGACCAGGCCGATTTCCCCGGGTGGTCCTTACTCCATTTCAGAGAATTCATCCAAACGGCGGCACCTAAGGCTCCACAGGCACTGCCACTTAATCCAAGCCCTCCGGCAAAACCTGCAGCAGTCACCATCTCTTCATCAGAACCTCCCATTTTTTTGACAACATCGGATGCACAACTTAATGCAGGCTCAGATGCTTCAGATCTGTTTTGGTTTAAACCTGCCCTGGCTGCTTCAATGGCCTCTGGCGTCCATTTTTCGGCCAAATTGAAGCAAGTACTATTGTTCATCCCCTTCAACATAATCTTAATCATGAATCTTGTCATGCCGAAGAAACTATCCATATTACAATTTGTAATATCTCTGCAATTAATTGTGCCAGCAGTTTTATGAAAAGATTCAGTGACTTGTCTGGTTGCTTCTACAGCCATCTTTATGGCTTCATCTGTATCTTTATAGCGATGATAAGATTCTACACCTATGGCTAAAGAAGTTCCCCAAAGCATTCCACATTGATGTCCCTTCTGCATCAAACCACCTGCGAGGGGATCAGCTGCGGTTTCTTCACTTTCTTTGTGATGATCAAATTCCCGATTTATTATATGGAAAAATGTTTTCGAACAAGTGCCTGATCTCTTAAATACTTGTTTCGTGTCGTTTAATCTGAATGTTGGATGTTCCATTTTGATCAGTTTTATATTACACTTCCTGATAGCGTTTATAATCTTGGATTACATTGTTTTATTCGGGATAAAAGGAGCAATAACCAGGCCCAGGCCTAATCCTAAACAGATACAGGCCACAAATATTAGTGCTGAGCTTTTTAGGAAAATAAACCCTACACCAAGACCCATCAATGTTGATCCTGCGATTACCCATGAGCTCTTTTCATTTTTTTTAGTATTCATAATATTGTGCTTTTAAAAAATGGTTAATAAATTAGGTTAAATATTTAATATTTGCAATGATAGGGGTCATACTATCAATTGTTTACATTGATAATGTGGCAAACCCTGGTTTATGCGTTTTTTTTAATGGCTTGGTTTTTTAATCCAAACATAGGCCTTAAAAAATTAGTCCTTCTTATGATTTCATACCAGCCGAAGCTTCCTGAAAACGTAAAGACCACTAAAAGAATAAATTTGAAATAAACAGAAATGTTAAGTGGTAAGATCCAGGCAGATCCCAGATACAAAAACACCATGTGTATGATATATATGGGATACGCGCCCTGACTCAAATATTGGAGCGTTTTACTGGAATAATTCAAATATTTATAGGCAAAACCAAATACGGAAAAAATCCACATGGTTGATTCGGCTGACATGGCATAATTTGGTGTTTTTAGGTCGAAAATGAAGAATCTTATCGTATAGAATGTTAGGGCCATGGTGAAGAAGTACCACCTCCATTTTAAAATTGCTGGCCAAAAGGTATCACCGGAAAGAATAAATATAAAGCCAAATAAAAATGCGACCAGCCCAAGGAAAAACCCGTGCCAGGTAAAGGCATACATTTCATAGATATCAGGATCAATGAGTAATGCTTCAAGGATAAAAATGATGAGGACAATAAGAAAACCTAAAGGGTTTTTAAACATGCCTCGTACCCATTTAACGAAAGTGTTGTGCTGATTCTTTATGAAGTAGAAGAAAATAGGCGATAGTAGAATTGTATAGACGAAAATGTTTTTCAAAAACCAAAGATGGCCTTCACCAGGGGCATAAGTAATCTCTTGCCTGTAATAGTATTGCCAGATAAATACATGAATTGGCACGATAAATAAAATACCAAAAAGTAACGGAACTAGTATGCGTCGGGTTCGTTCTGCTATCAATTGTTTCCAACTTCTTTTTTGGATAGCAAAACAAACACCCATTCCGGACACGAAAAACAGCAAAGGTATTCTCCATATATTGATCATAGTCATTGGCTTCCATAATGATTCCATTGACTTATCGCTTTGGATAAAACCGATTAATACGCCCCAGGGTTGAAAAACGATGGCTATATGGTAGATTAGCAATAATCCGATAGTTATGACCCTAAGCCAATCGATATCATATCTTCTGTTTGTCGAAATCATTATATACAAAGTTTAAAAGTTGTTTTACGTTTAAATACATGTTAGAATTTGCCCTCTGCAATAGCCAGGGTTATTGTAACATTTCAGCTATTACAGGGCGTGTAGCTTCCAGGTATTTATAATCCAGTTTGAATCCGAAAGCCCCTAGATCCCTGCTTATTTGATCATAGATACCTTTTACGTCGGCAAATGAAGAAGAGACTGTTTCCAAAGGCGTTGAACCATAATTGTTCCTTAGTGTTTTATCCGCACCCTTATCCAGTAAAGCTTCTACGATTTCCTTCCGGCAAAAGAATGAAGCCGTGTGCAGAGGTGTTGATCCGTCGGCACTTTGCATATTAAAATCAGCTCCGGCATTGATTAGTGCCAAGGCAACATCAGTTTTATTAAAGGTGGCTGCAATGGTTAAGGGTGTTGAGCCATACTGATCCTTTTCGTTTAAGTCGGACCCTGCTTTGATATGCTGATTTATGGCCTCCATATTGCCCATAAAAGTGGCGGCATGAATATCCAGGGCAGGAGGTTTGGTCTCTGAAACAGAGGTTTCCTTTATTTGCTGGTTTTCCTTTTTGTTCTGCCCCTGGCAGGAGAAGAAAATTACGAATGTTGGTACAATCATAAGAATACTAAGTGTTTTGTAAAAAGATTTTCGTCTATACAATTCTATTATCGCCTATTTGATTTAAAGATTAAGTTATTTTGATAGTGTAAAGGTCCGCTAAACCATGACGCATCACTAAACAGAAAAAATGAAAAACGTAGAAAGTTTGCTGAATTCAATAGCAATTATGACGCATGTGTTTAGATTATGACGCATCTGTGAGATCAAAACAGAAATTAGGATGTGATAATATATGGATCTCAGCGCTTATTTTTTCAAGGATAAGAATGGCAACTTTAAGCAAACTATGTATCTTTATTGTCATTATCAATAATGCGATTTAGTTAAAGAGATTCATGCAAGACCCAAGCTTCAAAAAGAATGATTTTTTAAATGCTACCACGAAAATTGTGGTCGATCATATGTCAGATGAACGATTTGGGGTTTCCGAACTGGCAGCTGAAACAGGCATGAGCCGGTCCAATCTTTTGCGTAAAATTAAAAAACTAACCGGCTTGTCGGTTAGCCAGTTTATCAGACAGCTTCGATTGAACGAGGCTATGGAGATGTTGCGCAAAGAAAATATAACCGTTTCTGAAGTTTCCTATGCGGTTGGCTTTGGCAGTACTTCCTATTTCATCAAATGTTTTCATGATCATTATGGTTATCCTCCGGGAGAGGTTTCCAAAAATGATTCAGGGGTTAAGGATGCTATTGATCCAGCAACTATTGGCGCGCAAAAAGAAACGGAACAAGGCTCTTTTGTGACGTTCTGGAATGAACTTAAACGGAGAAAGGTGGTTAAGGTAATTATCATTTATGCTTCCATTTCGTTTATAGTATTGCAACTACTGGATATTTTAATCGAGCCGCTTTTTCTGCCTCAATGGGTGATGACACTCGTAATTGTACTGTTGGGAATTGGTTTTCCGATTGCTGTGATTTTTTCCTGGATCTTCGATCTTACGCCTACAGGCCTGGAAGTCACCCAGGATATAGAAAATGAGGAACATAAACCGAAAACAGATGTAAATCAAAAAAAAGGAATCTGGAGTACAGTCTTGATTGGATTATTGCTGATTGCAGTTGGAATTCTGGCTTATCCTAAAATTTTTGGAAGTAAGGCCCAAGGAAATACGCTTGAGCTTGAAAAGTCAATTGCCGTACTGCCCTTTAAAAACAACAGTAATGATTCCGCTAATATTTATATCGTAAACGGGGTCATGGAATCGGTTTTAAACAATTTACAGCAAATTGAGGACCTTCGGGTGATCAGCCGGACTTCGGTTGAAAAATATAGAAACAATCCGATTTCCATTCCCGAAATAGCCAAAGAGTTGAACGTCAGCTATTTTATTGAAGGTAGCGGCCAGAAAATTGGGGATGAGATATTATTGAATATTCAGCTGATTGAAGCGGCCTCTGACAAACGCCTTTGGGCCCAGCAATACAAAAGAGACGCCAAGGATATTTTTTCGTTGCAACAGGAAGTTGCTAAAAATATTGCGGATAGGATAGAGGTGACCCTTAGTCCTGAAGAAATTGCGCGAATTGAAAAAATACCTACAGATAATCTTACAGCCTACGACTTCTTTCTCAGAGGGAGAGATTTATTATTTGGAGGAAATCGTGAAAACCTGATAGAATCGATACCCTATTTTAAGAAGGCCATTGAACACGATGATGAGTTTGCACTGGCTTATGCTGATTTAGCCATTGCCTACTTCTTTTTAGACGCTCCCCAATCCGAAAAATCGTATTCAGAACAAATTAGAGAATATTCAGACAAGGCTCTGGTGTTTGATCCAAAATCTCCTCAGAGTCTGATCTCAAAAGCGCTCTATTATATGAATTTAGAAGAATATGAAATGTCGGTTCCCTATCTTGAAAAAGCCCTGGAATACAATCCGAATGAGGCTTTTGTCATCAATACCTTATCCGACTTTTATGCGCGTATTATGCCAGACACTGAAAAATACCTTGAGTATGCCCTACAAGGAATTCAATTGAATATCACTGCCAATGATTCTATTACAACAAGTTTTATTTATTTGCATCTAAGCAATGCTTTGGTACAAACTGCTTTTGTTCCAGAAGCCGAAAAGTATATCAACAAGTCAATTGCCTATAGTCCGGAGAACTTATACGCTGAATACTTAAATGCCTATATAGTCTATGCGAAAAACCAAAATCTTGAGGAAACAAAAGACATGTTGATTGAAACCTATAATAAGGATCTCTCACGTCTGGATATTCTGCAGGAAATAGGGAAAATTTGTTATTATATGCGCGATTATCAAGAGTCGTATCGCTATTACAGCAAATTTATTGAGCTTAAAGAAGCGCAAAATCTGGATATTTATGCGTCAGAGGATTCAAAAATAGGTTTTGTTTACAGAAAAATGGGATTTGAGAAGGAAGCTGAAAATTATTTATCTAATTACCTGGAATATGTCAAAGAGGATAACTCCTTGTATAAAGAATTGAGTTTGGCGATGTATTATACTTATATGGGGGATACAGATTTGGCGATTGAGCATATGGAACTTTTTTCTGAAGAAGACAATTATCACTATTGGACGATACTATTTTTAGAAATAGATCCTATGGTTGATGATCTAAAAAAACTTCCTGAATTTAAACTGATCATGGACAAGATTAACATCAAGTTCTGGAAGAACCATGACCAAATTAAAGAGTCCCTCGAAAAGAAGGGACTGCTTTAGAATGAGTTGACAGAAAAAAATGTCTAAGCAGAATTTCTGCTGGCATTGATATTCCCAAACAAGGAACGGGTAATTATTTTTTCGTAAACATCCAGAACGGCTTGATCCGGCACTTCCTGTTTATTAAGATCCTGAACTCTTTTCAGTGCGTATTGCTGTATGGTAAGCAGCGGGAGGACAATTGATTCTCTTACTTCAATTGAAGCCTTGCTCACCGGATAATTCTCCATGAGTTCAGTTTGATTGGCAAGTTTAAGTGCTAATCTTTTGGAAGTCAGGAACTCGTGATGGATCAATTTCCAAAAATCTCCGAATTCAGGGTCATTTTCCATATACCTGGTCAATTCAAAAAAAGATTTTTTCATTGACATCATGCTATTTTCAATAAGGCTCTTGAAAAACTTAGAATTGTTATATAAGCTGACAACCTTGTCAAATTCTCCGTTTTCCTCATATTTTAAAAGTGCCGTTCCCACACCGAAGAATCCGGGAACATTTTGTTTTAGCTGACTCCAGGAGCCCACAAAAGGAATAGCTCTTAAGTCACCAAAGTTAAGTTCATTGGAGCTATTTCGTTTGGATGGTCGGCTTCCAATATTTGTTTTTCCATAATACTTTAAGGTGCTGATCTTCTCGAGATAGGGTAGGAACTTTTCGTGATTTTTAAAATCAGAATAGGACTTATAACTGAGTTGAGCCAAATCATTCAAAATGAATTTTTGCTCATCCGTCAAAGTATTTTTAACCGTATCAAAAAATTTATTCGAAACTCCGGAGCTGATCAATTGTTCAAGGTTGTATTGGGCTGAATCTGTTGTGCCAAAATTAGAACTTATGGTCTGCCCCTGAACAGTTAACTGCACTTCCTCATTTTCAATAGTTGGCCCTAACGATGCGTAAAACTGATGTGTTTTCCCACCACCTCTTGCCGGAGGTCCCCCGCGTCCGTCAAAAAATATAGCTTTCACATTGTATTTTCTGGATATTTCGGTAAGTTTTTCCTTGGCTTTGAAAATAGACCAGTTGGCCATCAGATAGCCTCCGTCTTTTGTTCCGTCAGAAAAACCAAGCATGATGGTTTGTCTGTTGCTACGTTTTTTAACGTGTTCCCTATAAATCTTATTGCTATAGAGTTGCTCCATGATGTCAGCGGAACGCGTAAGGTCATCGACTGTTTCAAACAACGGGACGATATCAACCGGAAGCTCCTGCTGAAAGGCCGTTAATTTGAGCATGGCATACACTTCCATGACATTAAGGGCACTCTGGTTATTACTTATAATATACCTGTTCGAGCCTTTCTCGCCATTGGATTGCTGAATGGCTTTTAATGCCTCAATAGAGCCAAGGGTCTTTACCGTCATTTCATCCTCAAAATCGCTGGAAGCTATATTTCCTGATATCTTTGACAAACAATCAATTTGTTCTGCTTCAGACAATTCAGGATAGTTTTTTGGAAATATAGAACTATTCTCTTTAATCAATGTACCCGTAATTTCATTGAATACACTATGGTGAATCCTGCTATCCTGCCTAATATCCAAAGTGGCAAAATAAAATCCAAATATTTTTACTTTATGAATAAGATCCTTTAATTCAGTAAGGTAGAGTGACTGATACTTGTCAATAAGCAGGGCTTTGATTTCCAGTAATGTATTCAGAAATTCCTCTTCCCTTAAACTGCTTTTATTTGGATCGATAAAATTTAAATACAGCTTGGATTCCAGGCCAATGATCATGTCAGCGACCTTTTTGAAGGTCAGTTTCCTCCGAAGTTTTCGGATATCCCTATAGTAACTTCTCAAAACGGCCTGTCTGAGTTTTTTAGCTACCTCCAGGGTTATCTCTGTGGTAACAAAAGGGTTCCCATCTCGATCTCCCCCGGGCCAGAAGCCAAGACTGACAAATTCATTTTTAACCTCTTTGCCTTCGTAAATATTACTTTCAATGTAGTTGTAGATACTGCCGGCAGCAGGATAAAATATATTTTCAAGATACCATATCAGGTTACCCGCCTCATCCAAAGGAGTCGGTTTTTCCGTTTTTAAAAAGGGCGTAATTCCTAATTGAGCCAGCAGCTTTTTAATCTCGACAAGGTCATTTCTTTCAATAGCTGTGGTTAGATCAGTAATGATGCCTAATACGGTACCCGGGTAAAACTGGGTAGGGTGGGCTGTCAAAACTATTTTAACCTTGAATTGCTCCAGATAATTTTGTAAGGCTTCTTTTTTATTCTGAGCAAAGGCCTCTTCCTTGGTGTTCCTCAAAGTACCTTTCCCGTTCATATTATGGATTATCGGATACGCAGCATCCTCCACTGCATCAAACAATACCACCTGTCTTTCAATATACTGGATAAATTTAAAGAGCATATCAATTCTCTCCTTTTCACTGAAGTCAGATTGATATTTATTAAAAAATCTTTCTATAATCTGCACCGGAGTTAAGCCCTTTTGAAAACCGGCTTCACATTCGCTTTTGAGCAAAGGCATCATCACACCCGTATTGCTGATATCATCAAAAGGAAGGGTAATGAATATGCTGTTATAGATCTGATACTTTGTGAGTATGTTCTGATTGAATCGTTTTGATTTGGGCTGTGTAATCATAAATTTTTTGCTAATGAATGCAAATTTAGTGAGAATGGTATAATAATACTATTTTACCTGTAGATTTAAGAAGTTATTAATTTCGATTTTGAAAATTTATCAATTTTAGAATAATCACGGGTAAAAATGATTATTTGATACTTTTTTAGCCATAAAAACAAAAAGGTCACTTGAATCAAGTGACCTTTTATCATTACTACTGTTTTGTTTATTTGTTTCTAAACACCAATTGATCGTCAAAGGCATCCAGCAAAATATTGCTTTGGGCCGAGATCTTGCCTGAGAGTATTTCTTTCGATAAATTATTCAGGACTTCTTTTTGTATCACTCTCTTAATGGGCCTGGCACCAAATTGAGGATTATATCCTTTAACAGATAAGCTATTGATAGCTTCTTCAGTCGTCTCTAAGGAGATGCCCTTTACTGCCAGCATATTTGACAGGGCTTGCATCTGTAATCTTACGATTTGCGTAACCTCCTGCTGATTCAAAGGCGTAAACATGATGATTTCGTCAATTCTGTTGATAAACTCTGGTCTTATGGTTTTTTTCAATAAACCCAGCACTTCAAGTTTTGTCAATTCAATTGTGGCATCCCGATTTTCCATATCCATATTTTCAAAGTTTTCCTGAATGATATGGGCACCCATGTTTGAGGTCATGATGATAATGGTATTTTTAAAATCAGCGACCCTGCCTTTATTATCTGTGAGCCTGCCTTCATCGAGGACCTGTAATAAGATATTAAAGGTATCCGGATGGGCTTTTTCAATTTCATCAAGAAGGATAACAGAGTAGGGTTTTCTTCTAACTGCTTCTGTAAGCTGTCCGCCTTCATCATATCCCACGTATCCCGGAGGCGCACCTATTAATCTGCTTACCGCATGACGCTCCTGGTATTCGCTCATGTCAATTCTCGTCATGGCGCTTTCATCATCAAACAGATAATCCGCCAATGCTTTGGCTAATTCAGTTTTACCAACTCCGGTAGTACCTAGAAAAAGAAAGGAACCCAGTGGTTTCTTGATATCTGAAAGCCCGGCTCTTGATCTTCTAACGGCATCTGAAACGGCCTCTATGGCTTCTTCTTGACCTACAACACGTTTGTGTAACTCTTCTTCTAAATGGAGTAATTTCTCGCGATCGCTTTGCAACATCTTTTGTACAGGAATTCCTGTCCATTTAGCCACTACCTCAGCAATATCCTCGCTGGTAACCTCTTCTTTGATCAGGGTGTTTTCCTGGCTGTCCAGTTGCTTTTGATATTCAGCCAACTTCTCTTCTTCTCCTTTAATTTTTCCATAGCGAATTTCGGCTACTTCACCGTAGTTCCCTTCTCTCTCAGCTCTTTCAGCATCAAGTTTAAACTTTTCGATATTTTCTTTAGTAGCCTGAACCTTATCAACAAATTCTTTTTCGCTGGTCCATTTGGCATTGATATCGTTCCTCTTTTCCTTGAAATTGGCAAGTTCCTCTTGAAGAAATGCTAACTTTTTTTTATCCTTTTCTCTTTTGATGGCTTCAATCTCAATTTCAAGCTGCATCACCTTCCGATCAAGAACGTCCAGTTCCTCAGGTTTAGAATTGATCTCCATTCTCAGTTTCGCCGCCGCCTCGTCCATAAGGTCAATCGCCTTGTCCGGTAAAAACCTATCAGAAATATAGCGTTGTGATAATTCAACCGCCGCGATGATGGCATCATCCTTTATGTCAACTTTATGATGTGTCTCATATTTGTCTTTGATTCCTCGAAGAATGGAGATGGCGCTTTCAGTATCGGGTTCATCAACCTTTACTTTTTGGAACCTTCTTTCAAGGGCCTTGTCTTTCTCAAAATGTTTTTGATACTCATCCAAGGTCGTTGCACCAATGGCGCGAAGTTCCCCGCGGGCCAAAGCAGGCTTTAGAATGTTGGCTGCATCCATGGCCCCTTCGCCACCACCTGCACCCACAAGCGTGTGTATTTCATCAATAAAAAGGACTATTTCGCCCTCAGCCGAAATAACCTCTTTGACGACGGATTTTAGCCTTTCTTCGAATTCTCCTTTGTATTTTGCTCCTGCAATTAAGGCGCCCATCTC
>NODE-642-length-12231-cov-4.85751_pt1 | contig 12231 bp, 10 predicted proteins | sample MGYA00139097_ERZ477577 | MGnify/ENA metagenome assembly ERZ477577 | reverse complement strand
TCAAATGTGGATAAATTGGAGAGTTGAAACCAGATGACGATGAAAAAGACAGGTTTTTTATTTGATCAGCGGTATCTTCTCCACGACACCGGACCCTATCATCCAGAGGTGCCCGAGAGACTCCAGGCAATCTATCAAGGCATCGAGGACGGTGGGCTAATTCCGAAACTCAGGATGATTGCGGCCGCCAGGGCGGATCTCAAATGGGTGGAAGCGGTTCACAGTGTAGATTATATCCGGCGGTTTGAGGAAGTCTGTTTTTCGGGCCAGCGCACGTTGGACTCGCCGGACAACAGAATGTGTACGGAAACCTTTGAGACGGCCTTGCTGGCGGTGGGCGGTGTACTCCAGACAATAGATCTGGTTATGCAAAACGAAATCGACAACGCGTTCTGCGCTGTCAGACCGCCTGGCCACCATGCTGAAGTTTCCGAAGCCATGGGATTCTGTTATTTTAACAATATTGCCATTGCCGCAAGGTATTTGCAACAGCAGTGGAAGATCCCAAAGGTCGGTATCATTGACTTCGACGTTCATCACGGCAATGGAACCCAGCATATCTTCGAAAAAGACCCTTCGGTGTTTTACTATTCCATTCACCAGCACCCTTCCTTTGCCTATCCCGGCACTGGCAGGGAATTTGAGAAGGGATCCGTCGACGGTTACGGATTTACCAAGAACACACCCGTGCTTCCGGGGCAGGGGGACGAGGATTATCGGAATTATGTTAAAAGGGATCTGATACCGGCATTTGATCATTTCAAACCGGATATGATTTTGGTATCAACCGGATTTGACGGACACAGGGACGATGATATGTCCGACGTCAAACTGTCCACCCGTGCGTTTTCCTGGATCATGGAAACGATTTTCCAGCTGGCAGAGGATCATTCGAAGGGCAAGCTTATTTCTATTCTGGAAGGAGGCTACAGCCTCAAAAGGCTTCCGGAACTGGCGTGTAACCATGTTCAGATATTATTGAACGAACATATTCATCCATAAATCGGTAGAAGGCATTTTTCAGATGGCTTCAAAACGATTTGATAAATAATGCAATAGGAGGACACGATGTTTGTCAGCAGATCTATGACAGTTAAGGTTGTTACGATTCAACCGGATGCAGCCGTCCTTGAGGCGCAGGAACTGATGGCATTGCACCAGATTCGCCACTTGCCTGTTATTGATGGAAAAGACCGTCTCATTGGTGTTGTCACCGACCGTGATGTTCGAAGCGTCCTGCCTTATGATTGTTACAAAAATCCTGATTGTACCAAAGAGCATGAAAAAGTGGCCGAGTTAAAAATCAAGGATATCATGGCAGTAGAACCCCTCACCATTTCCCCCTCCGATACGATTCAGGATGCCCTGCTTTTGATTCAGGAGAAACGCGTGGGAGCGTTTCCAGTGGTGGACGATACCGGAAAATTGAAAGGCATCATTTCCGTCAGGGACTTGCTGCGGGCGTTTACAAATGTTCTCGGCATCGGTGAGCCTGGAACGTTGCTCTGTATCCTGGTTGAGGAAAAAATTGGACAGATGAAAAAGATTGTTGATGCCATCACCGAGGAAGGTATTTCTTTTGGCAGCATTCTGGTTGCCAGGTATTGGGAGGAAGACAAGCGGGCTGTTTTCCCTTATCTTTTGACACAGAATATAAGCCGAGTAAAAAAGAAACTGCAGAAGATGGGGTATACCCTGCTGGAACCGATGGACTGGTATCTTGACCAATTACCGAAGCACGAATAAACGTTGTTTCAAAGCATCATCTAACACCCAATATCTGTATGGCGAACGAATTTTCTGACCCGTATGGGGATCTGTTTATCTATTATCTTAAAGGCTGTCTGATCCCGGGTAGCACAATAGTGGACAGGTCATTTGTCGGTAACTGGGAAGAAGACGGCTATTCTTTTCTATTTTTCAAGCGCTCATCACTTCAGATCGTCGAAGCACTGACCTCTCAACAACCCCATTTGAAATTACTGGATAATTTTCAGATGTCTTATGAGGAATGGCAAGGTGGACCGGTTTTGCCGATTCAAATCGGGCGGATCCGAGTCATTCCTCCCTGGCTGGAGACATTTGCCCGTATGGACTGCCTGCCGGAAGAATCAAACCCGGATGAAAAGAAGACCATGGAGATTCTTTTGGATCCTGGTGTCGTGTTCGGTACCGGTACGCATCCAACAACCCGGCATTGTATTGAAGCCATCCAGATGCTTGCATCCAGAACGTCGATTGGGACGGTTATGGACATTGGAACCGGGACAGGTCTGCTCGCCATTGCGGCAGTGAAGCTCGGATGCAAACGTGCACTGGCCATTGATTTGAACCATTTGGCCGTGAAAACTGCCGGCGAAAATATACACTTGAACAGACTGGAAGACAAGGTATTGGCGGTTCAGGGGTCTGCGGATAAATTTGTGGACTTACCAAGCGATCTTGTGATATCCAATATCCACTATGATGTTATGAAACGTCTGCTTAGACGTGACCGTAAATTGTCTGCCCAATATGTTATCCTATCAGGTCTTTTACGAAGCCAGGCAACAAAGATCGAAGTTTTGCTGAAGCAGGTGTCCATCACCCTGTTGGAGAAATGGGAAACCAATGGCACCTGGTATTCCTACCTTGGGAAGATATCCAACGGCCGGCAGTAGTGTGAAGATCCGGGAACGGAAAGATGTGGTGGACTACACGGATAATCCTCTTCCTGCCAAAAAGTTGGTGGAACTATTTTCCGCTCTAAGGAGCGGCTCTTTCACGCAATAAATAGTTGCTGCGGGTCTTCATATTAGACGAGAGAGGGACAATGCTTATCACGTGCTGGGGGTCGAGAGGATCCATACCTGTTTCAGGTAGAGAATACATCAAATATGGTGGCGACACCGCCTGTATGGAGATTCGGACCAGAAGTGGTGACATCATCATTGTCGATGCTGGCACAGGGATTCGAAAACTCGGAAACAAGCTCACCAAAGAAGGCATTCAGCACTATAATTTCATTTTTACGCACGCCCACTGGGATCATATCATGGGTCTGCCTTTCTTCAAACCCTTGTTCAGCAATCAAACAAAGATCAAGGTATTTCGATGCCCGTACGCGGGCATGTATGCTGAAAAACTGATTACGCGTGTTCTGACACCGCCGCACTTCCCGGTGAAATATTCTGATTTGAGTGCTGAATTTACTTATGAAGATGGCTGCCCCCATGCGTTTCAAATCGGTTCGGTAACGGTTGTTCCCATCCATCTGAGTCACCCGAACGGTGGCAAGGGTTATAAATTTATTGAAGATGAAAAATCATTTGTATTTCTGACGGATAACGAACTGGGCTATCGGCACCCCAATGGGCTTACCCTGAACGATTATGTCACGTTTTCATCGCAGGCCGACCTTCTCATCCATGACGCGGAATTCACGCCGGAGGAATACCACCGGTATATTGAATGGGGGCATTCGTCTTATGCGGATGTCCTCGAGTTGGCATCCCGGGCAGGAGTAAAAAAACTGGGGCTTTTCCACTTAAACCAGGATCGCACCGATGATGCAATGGATGCGATTGTGGACGTCTGTCGTCAGGAGATAGACAGGGAAGGCTTTGGATTCGAATGTATAGCCGTGGGAAGTGAGATGTCATTTGAAATTTGAATCGCATTAGAGCGAAGGTATACCCACCAGAAAGTATGGATCGAAAAGATATGGAAATGGACGTATCCGGTGCCGCTGATGGTTGGATTCGATTGGTACGTCTGTCTCCCCCAAGCCTCCAAGACAACACCGCCGATGCCGACCGCCTAAAAAATCAACTCAAGAAGCAGCTAAATACCAAGAGCGTAGAAATCGACTTAAATGTTTTGCAAAAAATGCCGATTCGATTGCGGGACTGGGGGTATGCAGCACGCTGTGTCGTCGTAAAGGAACGAGATACGGATCTATGGCATCTCACCGGCATTTTGAATCCCATGGAGAAGCAGCGGATAGCCGGGGTAGCTGTTGACCTGGGAACATCCAGGGTGGTGATCAGACTTGTGGAATTGTCAACAGGCGAGAGTCTTTTTGATGCATCGTTTGACAATCCCCAACTTAGTGTTGGCCCTGATGTTTTGACACGAATCCATGCTTGCGATCAGCCGGGCGGTCTTGAAGAACTCAACCGGATGATCATCGACGAACTGAACCGGCAGATTCAAACTGCCTGTATTTCCTGTGGAATCGACACGAAAGATGTTTATTTTATGGCCCTTGCCGGCAATACCAGCATGACGCACCTATTCATGGGGCTGTCACCCAGATGGCTGATCAGGGAACCCTATATTCCGGTTGTCAACAGCCCCGATGTTCAAAAGGCCGATGCCTACGGGCTGCGGATCAATCCCGCGGGCAGGGTTTTTATTCTGCCCAACATTGGAAGCTATTTTGGCGGTGATCTTATTGCCGGTATTCTGCACAGTGGTATCTGCCGTCAGACCGACCCGGCCATTTTGGTGGATGTGGGGACCAACGCGGAGGTTGTTCTGGGCAACGATAGCTGGCTGGTGGCTTGTGCAGGTGCAGCCGGGCCTGCTCTTGAAGGAGGCATGGCCCAGATCGGCATGATGGCAGGCCCGGGTGTCATAGACCGTTTACATATCGATCCGGAAACGCGGATATTTCAGGTTCACACCATTGACGAGATACTGCCCATGGGAATCTGTGGTTCCGGTATGATCGATCTTGCCGCAAACTTGTTTCTCGCAGGTATGATCGATCTTCGAGGCCGGTTTGTTCCCGAGGTGTGCGGCAGAAAACTGGCGATGCATTCGCAGATACCGTATCTGGAAATTGTTTCAGCGGATGAATCCGGAACAGGACAAGCACTGATGATCAGCCAGGTGGATATGGACAGCCTGATTCGATCCAAGGCCGCCATGTATACCATCCTGGAGACCATCACAGAATCTGTGGGTATGGAACTGACGGAATTGAAGACCTTCCATGTGGCGGGGACATTCGGGGCCTTTATCGATCCTGTATCAGCTGTTACCATCGGAATGCTGCCGGATTTGCCGCCAGGTACCTTTCAATCCCTGGGGAACACATCCCTTGAAGGGGCAACACAGGTCCTCACGTCCTGTGAAAGCATGACAACCATCGAAGGAATAAAAGAAAAAATAACCTACCTTGAACTGAATGTTAACCAGACCTTCATGAACCGTTTCAGTGCCGCAAAATTTTTGCCCCACACCGACCGGTCCCGCTTCCCGTCCGTAAAAAATCATCAAGCAAATTCAATGTGCCAGGATTTTTGATTATCGGAAACAATGGTATACTTTTGTATGAAATAAGATAATTGCAATTTATGGTAGTCAGATAACTTCCCAAATTTAATCCCACATCTTCGTAGGTAAGTATTGTTTTGGAGATATCTGACTTTGCGATCGGAAATGATTTTGCATGGGATATTATGAATTGAAATATTATTATCAGCGGTGACAATAGACATCTTGTTGAAGTCGCTGGACCAAACCGTGGTTGTTGTATATTCAGCTCTAACGCCGGTGAGACTTATATCGATAATGGTTCCAGAATGAATGATGCGATCTTTAAATAGACCAAATGCGAATGATTTTTTTAAAAGAACTGAGGCATCTGTTTTGACGGCATGTCGCATCTCTTTTCTTTTCACATCACCCGGACTGTCTTTTGATGGTAATTTTTTATTCATGGTTATAGAGTCCCCCACCATTCTATCGCCAAGGTCTGCAAGGGATATATAGGAGAAGGATTGCCGAAATACTGTCGTTGCTGACAGGCTCTTTAAGAACTGGATTTGTATTGCGATCTGAATGTGAAAACTGGTTGAGCTCGAGATAGCTGAGGCAGATAACTGCTTAAGAGCGATAAAAAGATTAGGTTCAAATCGCGGTTCAAGTTATTGATATATACCTTATTGGAACAGAAGAATAAAAATCAAGTCTTTTCTCAGTGTCATTATAAAAATGGATTATCTCCAAAAAAGTTGATCCAACTATAGGGTTCAAGGGTTCCAGGGGTCCAGGATTCGAGTGAGATGAAGTGGATCACCCGCTAAATGCTTACTCAGCGTATGTGTGGTTTCAGGAAATAAGAAAGAGCTGAATATAGCGGGGTTCAATGTTTTTCTTGGATATCTGCCCAAGTTCGGATTCTATTTCTGAAAAAAGACTTTCAAGTGTTTTTCCGCATTGCCGGGAAATTTCGGTACCGGTCAGCCCACTTTTGTCTGCCAGCCATTTCAGGAAGTCACTTTTTACTGAAAACCTTATGGTTCTCGGCTTTTTGGGGCTGTGCCACAGCGTGTCGAAAAAAGATTTAAAGGCATCCAGGGGCAGGGGGGCAAATGCCGTTTGCCCGGTACCGGGTTCAGTGACTTCTCGGGCCCAGTGTGTCAGCAGAAAGTTTTTATAGGTCAGAAGACTGCCGGGTGGAAGGGGTTTTGTCGTGAGCGGCAATGTTGCCAGCAGATCATCAAAAGCAATGATTTCCGTTAGGATTGTATCCGTCACGAAAATGTCCTGGGTGGTTGAAAATTCCCGGTAGCGTTTGCCGATCTGATACTTGTCAAAGCAGAGCGGCCTTTTGATCAGGAGCCCGCCGATAACACCCAGCCAATCTTCATCCCAGAAACTGAGTGGGAGCCCCTGGGCCTTGAACCAGCTGTTGTTGCGCCATTTATCAGCCCGCCACTTTAACCGGAGCGCCTTGCCGTAACCGACCCTGAAAAGATCTGCGAGCAGGTAAGGTTCTATCTGTACGACCTTGCTGCCGGAGAGTGCTTCGATGCCAATGCCGATATACCCGGATGCTTTTTTTACAGCATCGTGCAATCCGCTTCGTCCATTGATGGCTTTTTGGTCTGCTACCAGCAACTGGTTGCAAAGACCTGCAAATTCAGACTGCAACTGCATGAGAGAATTCTCGTTTTTTATGAAAGAGAGGGCTTTGGCGAAAATGCCGTCGGGGTCCAGCAGATTTTGTGCGGTGTAAGGTACCGGCATGAAATGGTCATCTGTCGCTGGTTCGGTTTGGCGTTTTCTGGTTCGTTTTTTTAAATCTTTTTCTGTCAAAGGCTGGTAAATACCCACAGCCTCATCAAACGGCAAAAAGCCCTTCTCCGCCAGACGGACGTTTCGCAGGCGATACAGTTCTTCCTCAGTCTCTGCTGGAATGATGGTCACTGATTCGAGCAGTATGTTCTGGAAACGATGGTGATCGAATTTCGACAAACGCTGTAGCAACTGGATCAGAAAATCCTTGCGGTTTTCCAGGAATTGTTCGCCGTGTAAAGGGGTTTCGGGATCTGCATCGGTTTCCGGTAAAAAGGGCGGATTCAGGATCCGAAAGTAGAAGGTGTCGTCAAAGGTGATAAAGTCCTTCCCCAGTTCGGAAGGGGTCTCATCATACTCCCTGATCCTAATCTCGATATTGTGCAGTAAAAAAAATTCGAGAAAAGAGTCCTTTTCCTTGGCGCACCATTCGGCCAGTCTGGTGGGGTCCGCCGAAAGCAGCAGGTTCAGCCATTCTGTTGCCGAAGAGAAATCCATGCGGTCCTTATGCCAGGTTTCAATATCGAGGAGGTACTCCCATTGTCTGTTTGAAGCCATGGCCAGCAGGGGCAGAGCGTCTTGGGCGCCGATATCGCGAACGAGCAGGTGAAAATCTTCCGGAGGAAAGGAGTGCACGATTGCAATGGTTTTTTTTTCGGAAACCAGGTGTTCCAGGGCAGCCTCGGATGGGAGAGACAGGAGCCGCTCGCGTTCTCTTTTGAGATCTTGTCGTCTTGCAATACTTTTTTTATCTTCAGATGTCATATTTGTTTATCGAATTCATTGTGTTTGTTGTGTTTATTGCGTTGTCTTCGGCAAAGGGTATAATGCTCTTAACACGCTTCCGGCTCCGTCAACCCAATGAGTTCAACAAACCCAATAAACGCTATTCCCCTATCACCCTGGTTTGCAAACGATGGATCCAAAGAATCAGGAATAATACAGGGATACCGATGATCGCTGTACCGATAAAGAACATCGGGTATCCAACGCTATCAACCATACTGCCGGAGTAGCCTGCAAGAATCTTGGGGAAGAGTGTCATGATGGAACTGAAAATAGCATACTGTATGGCCGTAAAGGACACGCTGGTAAGACTGGACAGATAAGCCACAAAGGCAGCTGCAGCGATTCCGGCACTGCTGTTGTCGGCGATGATGACCATGAGCAGCAGCATTTCGTCAGGCCCCTTGCCGGCAACATAGGCAAAGAGTAAATTGGAGGCGGCAGCCAGAAATGCCCCCACAAACAGAATGCGGAGGACACCATAACGGATCGAGAGAATGCCGCCCACAAACCCGCCCCCAAGGGTCGCCCATAATCCCCAGAACTTGGTGTAGGTAGCGATCTGGGCTTTGGTAAAACCCACATCGAGATAGAATAGATTGGCGATTACACCCATTAGGATGTCCGATATCCGGTAGGTGCCCACCAGAAGCAGAATTACCAGTGCCGTAGTTCCATAGCGCTGAAAAAAATCTGCCAGAGGATCGATGTAGGTCTCTTTTATGTGATCAAAGGGAACGATGCGGGCTTTAATGGATCCCCAGGTTGCCAGACTGCCCAGGAGGACGCTGAAAATGAACCGCCCGGTTTCCGTTACAAACCCTGCCAGCTGTTTTGTCCAGCCCCAATGATCGATTAGATTCTGTTTGATGGCATATGACATTGAGGCGGATAAGAAAAAACCGCTGATGAAGGCGCCTATGGTGATAAAAAAAATAAGTAAAAATCTCACATAATCGCTTGTGTTTCGGAAGACGCTGTCCTTGGATTCTTTTACTTCGGGCTCTTTGATGATGAAAGTCGTTACAACACCCACCAGCATCATCAGGGCCATAATGCGATAGACATTTGCCCAGACTGACACGTCATAGGTGCTTTGCCCCCACCAGTCCGCCAGCCAGAGTGAACCTGCTCCGGCGATCAGCATACCGATCCGGTAGCCGGCTATGTACATGGAGGACAGCATGGATTGCAGGTCTGCCGGGGCTGATTCGATGCGGTATGCGTCGATAACGATATCCTGGGTTGCAGATGAAAAACCGATCAAGACTGCGCCCACGGCGGTCATGGTCAATGCGATTTGGGGGTCAAAAAAAGAGATCCAGAGCAGGGAAGCGATAATACATATCTGGGACACCAGCAGCCAACCCCGCCGCCGCCCCATTCTGACAGAGAGAATTGGAAAAGGAAGACGATCAATAATGGGCGCCCAGACAAATTTAAAGGAATACCCGAGGGCTGCCCAACTGAAAAACGTTACGGTGGACCGTTGGACACCTGCTTCTCGCAGCCAGACAGACAGTGTGCTGAATATGAGCAGTATCGGCAGACCGGCTGAGAAACCGAGAAAAAGCATGGTAATTGCGCGGGGGTGAACCACGGCCTTGACGGCCGTGGCCCAACTCCTTTTTTTTTCCGGGATCAATGTGCCTCCAGCAGCTGGTCGGGAGAAACAACCGACCCATACGTCTTCCTTAGCAGCAGCAGCCCTTTGCGCTGTTCCCTGAGAATGGTAAAGAGACGCTCAGGGATTTTTTCTTCCTTGCCGTATGCGTCCAGTTGCAGATCGATTCTTGATACGATGTTGTCAATGTATAGCGAGAAATGTTGATTGTAGAGGTCTATGGGATAGGTTTTGTCAATGATGGAGTTGAAAAGAGACTTGAGGTCATCAAAGAGAGGCAGTTCGCCGATGGGTGTCTCTATACTTGCAACATCCTTGTATGCCTTTCTCTCAAGCCATGCCAGCCAGACCTTTACATCTTTTTTCTCTCCCAATAACTTTTTGGAGGTGCCGCCTCTGGCTTCATGGGTCAGAAAGTAATTAAGGCCTGCCATCACCGGCTGTTTGTCCTTGGCAATTTTAGGGTTGTTGAAAAATTGAAACTGCGCGTTCATATAATCGCCTAATGCACCTGGAATGAAAGGCGCATTTGCCCAGGGGGCCCTTTTGACACCGGTGGCGCCAACCTCGGTTGCGGTTGCGGCAGAGACGATGGTCGCGCCGATAACCACGCCTTCATCAGCGCTTTTGGCTGCCCACACCGGTGGCATGGTGTTACTGTCACGGCCGCTATAGGTAATAATACGCGTTTGGACACCTGCGGAGTCTTCGGCAAAGTCGGAATAATTTGCCAGCGCCGTGGATGATACCGTGCAGCGGGAATTAGGGTGGGACATGGGTATGGGATTGTTGTTGCTGCCGATTTTTCCTTTGAACCAGTCTCCCTGAAAATTGATGCCTTTGTCAGGCGGGTCCTCACCATTGCCGACCCAGTGGGGGGTGCGGTTGTCATCGACGAGCACATTGGACCAGATGACCTCTGCTCCTTCGCGTCGAAGAATTTGCATCAACTGGGGATCGCCTTCCCAGTTGACATCTTCCACTATACCAAAAATACCGCACTCCGGATTGACGGACCGAATGCTGCCGTCATCGGCGATCCATAGCTGGGCCAGATCGTCCCCCACGAAAAGATGTCCGGCCATGGCGGTGGTGGTTTTGCCGCATCCGCTTGGGGCTGCACCGGCACACCATGTGACACGGCCTCCAGGACCTTCAATGCCTGTAATGAACATGTGCTCGGATAATTCGTCCCCCATGTTTTCATATACGGCTTTGTCGACGGCGAAGCGATGATTTCCTTTTTTGAGCAACAGCGTATTGCCTGCGTAGGTGCAGTTAAAACTGAAGGTTGTCCGGAAGCTTCTGTCCATGAACACCCGTGCATTGGGCAGGTCTTCAGGGCGATTGAGACCTTCACTGTGAACATTCACGAAAAAGTGCCCTGACCGCTCAACCTCCTGGTCGAAGGAGTGGTAGGCATTTCGATAAAGAATTTCTGCACTATGAGAGACATATGTAGAGCTGGTGATTTCAAGGGCAGGATTGGAGACGGGTGAACCAATGGGGCCACGGACATAAAAACCGATGATCATGGTTTTGCCTTTCATGATCCCGGCCATTTTATCGCGAATTTCGGCAATGGCATCCACGCGATCCATGCGATTAGCCAGCGAACTGATTTTTTCATCTTTGTTGGCAATATAATAGGTACGGTCGATGATTCTTCCCTGCTCTTCCGGCAGGTCAAAGTGGATGGTGTGCTGTGACATAGCCAGGGGGGCTTCCTCACCTTTTTCCAGGGACAGCTCGCGGATAAATTGTCTGTCCTTTTCGGAGCCCGTGTTGATGAAAATGTCGTCGGGTCCACACATGGCAATGGCGTTGGCAATTTTGATGATGACTTCCGTATTTTTAATTTTTTGGATGCGAGCGAGATGTTCAGCGGTCAAGGCCGATTCAAGATACTTGTCGGCTGCCTCATATTCTTTGAGTCCTCCTATCTCAATGATGATGTCGGTACCTTTGTTTCTCTGAAGCATGGCTGTTCTCCTAGGGCATATGAATATCTATCCACTTTATAACACTGTCAAATTCATTTTTGAACTCTTCTAGGGCTTTTCCCCTGTGGCTGACACGACCCTTTTCTTCGCGGGTCAGTTGTGCAAAGGTTTTTTTGAACGGCGGATAAAAAAAAATAGGATCGTAACCGAATCCATTGGTACCCTTGGGAGATTCCGCTATGAGTCCCTCACAGCGTCCTTCATACGTCAGTGCCGGACCAGTGGGCATTGCTAACGATATAACACATTCAAAGGCAGCTTTTCGATTGCTGATACCTTCCATTTCTCGAAGCAATTTTCGAAAACGTTGTTCGTTTGTGGCATCAGGGCCTGCATACCGTGCGGAGAACACACCGGGCGCTCCGTCCAGGGCGTCTACCACTAGGCCGGAGTCATCCGCCAGAGCCGGCTGCCCAAGAACTCTGGCAGTAAAGCTTGCTTTTTTATAGGCATTTTCATCAAAGGTCTGTCCGTCTTCTTCTACTTCCGGTATAGGTCCGAAGTCGTCCAGATTCTTGATCGTAATAGGAAACCCGGAGAGGAGCTCTCTGATTTCAGCGGTTTTACCCTTGTTACGGGAGGCAATAACCAGGTAGTTGGTTTTTTTCATTGGCAACGCCGTTCCTCAAAAAGTGCTCCTGATTTCCCAGCTGAACAGGAGGGGATGAATTGAACGCATACGAGATCGACAAGGTCGTGTCCCATCTATTCACAATACTGATACATTCTTGATATCATGTTCCGGCCTCA
>NODE-641-length-12235-cov-7.57053_pt1 | contig 12235 bp, 12 predicted proteins | sample MGYA00139097_ERZ477577 | MGnify/ENA metagenome assembly ERZ477577 | reverse complement strand
GTTTGCCGATTGGAAAGGCAGTGCGATTATCGGTGGACTTGTATCAAGGGCCCTTGTTCTTGTTGATGTAAAAGGGGACACTGCCCAAGAAGCCGAACGCTTTAAATGGGGTAAGCGTATACGCGAGGTCGAGCAGGGACCCGAAGGGGCGTTGTACGTGCTCGAAGACAAATCCGGTGGTCGTCTTCTAAAATTGACACCCAGCCGTTAAAAACCATTACGACGAGCCGGGGCAAGACCTTAGCATTAAATTGAGGTTGGGGAATTATCCTCCTGAAAAATGATCTGAACTATAGCTCAACTTGCTCCTCAATTTGTCTGGATTATTGGGTCCACCTCCCGATGATGTTACCTTGATTATCTTCAACGATCATAACCATCTGTTTCTCGAAGATCCTAAAGGCAACATCAGTGGTTACGCAGATTTGCTGCAGCATACCAATCAACTGTCCGAAAATGTTCTATCAACGATTACTGACTGGCTCAGTTTTCATTTGTTAGTGAAATGACAAGCACCCGTAGAATTATACTTTGCGTTGGACTTGCCGTTCAATTGATGATGACCGCTTGTGTTGGCGGCTACAAAAACAAGTGCATTTCATCAGTCAGCAATGAATCCAATATAGACAGGCTATCGGGAATATTGTGTAAAGCCGAAAACATACCTTTCCTTAAAAGCCTCATTGTTATTCAGGATGGAAACGTTATTATCGAAAAATACATGAACGGAGGTGCACCCGATCAAACTATTGATTTGAAATCGGCTTCAAAAAGCATCCTGTCCGCAGTTTTAGGGATCGCCATCCGTGATGGATATATCAAGGGTATCGATCAGAAGGTTATGGATTTTTTCCCTGAATATTCGCTTGATGAATTAGATCCGCGGATAGCGAGCCTTGCAATCGAACATTTGGTGACGATGACTTCGGGTTTTGCCGTTAAGGAAAATGCCGAAACCTATCAGGGTTTATACGAATCATCCGATTGGATCGGACATATTCTCCATCTTCCCATGAACTCGAACCCCGGTGAGAAATTCAACTACCTGAGTTTGAACGCCCATCTATTGTCGGCCATTATTGCCAGAGCAACATACATGAGCATGTTGGCTTACACGAAGCTGGTCCTGTTTTTACCACTTTCGATTGAACAGGTGGCCTGGGAGTCGGACCCTCAAGGATATTACATCGGTGGATGGGGAATGTCCCTGAAGGCACGTGACATGGCAAATTTCGGTTTGCTTTGTTTGAACAATGGGAAAATCGGTCAGATGCAGGTTGTCCCTTCGCATTGGGTCAAACAATCAACTACGGCAAGTTCGGGCATGATTGGTACCTATTATTCGCGGTGGGACAAAAATTACGGATACGGCTACCTGTGGTGGATAAGGAGGTTGGATAACGACATTGATATCCCTTTCGCATTAGGTCACGGCGGTCAACGGATAGTTATTTTACCAAAAGCAAATTCCGTAATTGTTACGCAAGCGGACCCCTCGGTTGATTCTTCAAGTTCGCACAAGAACCATCGAACCATTGATTCATTAATATTTTGCTGTTTATTAGGATACTTACTACAAACGAATTAATTCGGAAAGGAGACATCCATGGCGTTGATCAAAACCGTTTCACCTGAACAGGCAGAGGGTAAAATGAAAGAAGCGTTCGACATGTTTATTGAAAACTTGGGTGTTATCCCTAAACCTTTAGAAATGATGAGCGCCAGTCCAGCCATTTTCGAACAACAGCTTCAACGAATTCAGTATTATACCAATCATCCTACCCTCAGTTTTGCTCTGCTGTCACATATCCGCTATCTGGTCGCCCATAACCTAAGCTACAAATTTTGCATGGACTTCAACAAACTCATTTTGAAAAAACAGGGACTTGAGGATGACGATATCAAGCAGATTGAGGCTGATCCGACAAAGTCGTTGTTGGAAGAGAAAGAGTCCGCCATGCTGGCATTTGTGGTCAACGCCGTCAAAGAACCCAGCTCAGTTAAAGCCGAAGAAATTGAAAAGCTCAAAGCGATGGGATGGGAGGACAATGATTTGGTGGATGCCTTAGCTCATGGCGTCAACATGGTCGATCATTCGATTATGATGGAAGTTTTTCAGATGGATCAGGATTGCATCGTCTCTTGACAATTCAGTAAAGTTTTCATGCTTAATTGGCAGGGAATTGCCCAATCAGGTCTCCTCCGAATCAAAATCGCTTCGGATAAAAGCGAAGTTTTAATCGATAAAGCCAAGCTGCTTATAGGTATTTCCCTTACTAACCGACCTATCGCCAGCTGATAGCAGGTTCCTTACGTTCGGGCAGGCGGTGATACTTGAATTTGGGATACCCCAGCATCATAGAATAGCAGTGAACATGCCCTTCGGGCAGTCCGATGGTTTCCTGGATCGGCTTCCATATCGCCAGAGCACGCCGAACCAGTCCAGCCCAACAGGTGCCCAGCCCCATGGGCACGGCAAGAAGTTCCAGATAAGATAACGCCAAGCTAACGTCCACTAGTCCGCTGGGGTTTTCCTGGGGAGCGGATGCCACGATCAGCGAGGGCGCACCTCTGAGTATGGCGTCGAATCCCATATCCCAACCGGCCAAGATCATGGGGAAGTAGGCCGGGTAAGTTTCTTTAGGTTGCGTGGCCACGATGTTCCGAAGACAGTCCACGGTCTGTTCGGCGGTTGTTTTCAACTGTGCCGGGTCGGTAAACACGGTCCATTGGACCAGTTGGGAATTCCCGGCCGTGGGTGCGTAGCGGGCCATCTTGATAAGCGATTCAATGGTGCTTTTTTCCACAGGGCGGTTCTTGTAATGCCGGATAGACCGGCGGCTTCGCAAGAACTGGATGGCTTGGTCCGTGCCGACGGTGGTTAACTCCTTATCGATCTTTGGGCAGGCGTCCTGAGGCACCTTGCTGTTGTCCAAGGCTCCATGAGGGCAGATGGCCACGCAGTGGCCGCATTTCAAACAAAATGCCTCCATCTCGGACGCTACCAAAGGGAAACCATCTCCCTCATTGTTCAGCTGGATGATTCCCACCGGGCAGTCCATAGAGCAAAAGCCATCTTTTTTGCATTTGTCCTGATCTATAGTCAAAAATGCCATGAAAATACCCTCCGCTACGTAGGCGATGGAGATTGGAATTTCGCGCAGGATAGACTGAATGGAGGTATAATGTCAAGAAAACAGTATAATTTCAAAATGATGGGGCTGGTGTTGTTGATTAGCGATTCATCGTTATCGAATCGACAGGTTCGATATGCCATCACAGGAATTGATGAGAAGTCAGTTTGTTGGAGTACCTCAAGTGTTAATTCAGAATAGCATGTTTTTTCTGTATACAACAAGTCAGGTGAAAATTTGGTTCGTGGATGTATCTTAATCTATTCCCAACTCCGGCCTATATCCAGCTTTGTTCTGGAAATCACAGGATTTGACAGGTGGGCGTTTCGTGGTAGTATTTCAATGTATCCATAATTAACAAGGCGCTCAACCTGACGCCCATGGCGCTGTTTAGCCAAAACGTTGCCCGACCCTGTAGAATTTTGTTTCATATTTGATACAAACCCTGATCAAAGGAGAAGAGACAATGGATAAAAAATTTTCCGTCCACATTGACGCGTGGTCCCACGGTGCTGCTATTCCAACCCGATTCGCTTTTGGTCAGCCGGGAACCGACAGCCCATTTGCTCCAAGTGACAACGTAAGCCCTGCCATTCGGTGGTCTAATGCACCCGCGGGCACGAGATCCTTTGCGATCATCTGTCACGACCCAGACGTCCCTTCGTCAGGTGAGGACGTAAACCAACAAGGCAAGGTGGTTCCCGCTGATCTGCCCCGCGTGAACTTCTTTCATTGGGTACTTGTGGATATTTCTACCGACGTGTCCGGTCTGGACGAGGGTGCAGCCAGTCAGGGCATCACCCCACGAGGCAAGTCAGTAGGTCGAACCCAATACGGCGTGACCGGCAAGAACGACTACACGGGATGGTTCGCGGGAGACCCTGAGATGGAGGGCACCTACGGCGGCTATGACGGTCCCTGCCCGCCGTGGAATGACAGCATCGTGCATCACTACCACTTCGAGGTCTTTGCACTCGATGTCGAAACGCTGGGCCTCCAAGGTGAGTTCACCGGTCAAGACGCGTTGGAGGCAATGGAGGGTCACATTCTGGCGAGTACATCGCACATGGGGACCTACTCAATGAACCCAGCTATCGACGGCTAACGTTGGCTCTGCAGTAGTATTGATACTTTTCATAGTCGGGTCATCTAATTTGTAGTATGCGGAGTATAGACATGCGGTAATCGCCTTGATGATAGAATCAGGTACAGGCAGGATCAGCAATGGAGATCACATTGGCTTTCCTTGATAAAATACCATACTTAATTTTGATCGTCTTAGCGGTATTCATGCTTTTGGCACCCTTTAGACCTATGCCCCATGTAATAGAAAAATTCATAATGTTAAAGAATGGGACACTCACCAAGCCAATTGACATCTTCGATCTGTTTTATCACTTGGTGCCAACGATTATCTTGGCGTTGAAGGTTTATAGGGATTATACGAAATAGGCGTTGATCCCAAATCAGGCGAAATGGATTGGAGTTGGAATTGCGACGCAACAAAAGCTTTTTTGAAGAGGAAAGGTAGGCTGAGCTATGGGCCTACACTAAAACTCATAAATTTCGATCTCTAACTATTGCGACATTATGGATTTCTTTAAGGTTGGATGGTACAATTATTTCTATATACACGATAGACAAGTTTGAATTGTCAATCACACGAATTCACGGTAGTTCGATACGTAAATATTCTATTAGTTAACTTTGTATGATACATAGAAAGAACCTGTTACATTCATTGTAAATAGCCGAAATTTACATACGGGTGAAAAGATATGGCTGAAACAAAAAAAGAAACTGTTCTGAACCTCCTTAACAATGCCTATAATGAATATCATATTGATTATCGCGAAAACTCGATAACAGAATCATACGACTTTGTTATTGATACAGGGACATCCAGAATATTTTTAAAAATCGGTCAGAAACGTTGGGACGATTCTAACAGCACTTCGATTTTGAATTTTTTAAAATCGAAAGAAGAACAGATTCGTAAAGCTGTTTTGGACGATCAGGACGTAATTATTCGAATAAATTAGTTTGTATAGAATTCATTAAACACTTATATTTTTGGAATGTGCTAAAGAAAGATAATTATGAGTAAAAAAGATAAGAAAATCATTTTAGTTGCACAGTGTTTAATTAATCCTTACTGCCGTGTTCATGTGCTTGGACAGAATTTTCCTTTGTCACATGAATTAATGGATTATTTGATGAGTTTACGGGTAGGTATTGTCCAATATCCCTGTCCTGAAACAACAGCAATGGGATTAAAACGCAATCCCCAAGGAAGACAGCAATACGATAATATATTTTTCCGTAATCATTGTAAAGATCTTCTGCAGACTCCATTTCTTATGGTTGAGGAATTCTTAAAAAATGGCTATCGCTTAGCGGCCTACATAGGTCTACACAACAGCCCTACCTGTGGTATTCACTGGGGTAAACACAAGGTGAACAGATATAGCACAGAATCACCCATGCCGGTTGATAACCCTGATCCAAAAGAGCCGGTACTTATGGGTATTATGGCAGAGATCCTATCTGAAAAATTTCATGCCTTGAATATGGATGTTCCCTTTCTAGAACTGCCGATTCAACAGCCACCTGAATCGAAACAAAGGACCAAATTCTGGATTGACTTAAAGCACTTGGTGGAACCACGCAATCCTAAATATATGGAGCAGAATGGAAATCGACAAATTGAAGTTGAAAGGGAGTAAGAACGACAGTTGCTGAAAGTGACCATCCAGGCTCAAACGAATTTCAATAGTCATGTCCACAATGCCAGAAGTATAACTAAACAGCACATAACCATTTTCTTCAGTTGACTCGGTTCCCTCGCCACTGAGAAATACGTTATGCATTTGAGGGTTTGATATGCAAGATCGTCGAATTGAAGTAAATGATCTAATGCAGACTGACTATTCCTATGTTTTAACAGAGCCGTCCGGCAAAAATTTTCATTCCAAATTTTCACCCGAACTAACACCCAAAAAAATGCTTGAACTTGGGGTGTTTGGCGGAAAGTATATGACGGACTGTAGAAAAGAATTTCCGACTGAATGGTTTGAAAATGCAAAATTATGTTCAACACATCATAACCCCGAGTTGAATTTCTTTGGAATAAACGCGTCGCAGCAGCTTTCAGTGTGGCGGGAAAAAGGATGGATTTACAAAGAAGATCCCCGAGGCTGGTTCCAATGGTACTGTCGATACTATATGGGACGCCGATGTCCTGATGATGAAAGACAAATTAAAAGATGGGCAGCAATGAGACGTCATGTCACGCAGATTAAAAACAATTGCAACAAAGGTGACCTGGGCTGTAGACGCAAACAGCGGCAGGCAGTACTCCATTGGGCTTACGATTCACGAAACTTATGATTACAGTTGAGAGCAACCACAAAATGCATATCCAGCCAATACAGCCGACCGCATACAGCGGAGGCAAATTTTTTCGTTCCCCCTGACTGCAGATTATTCCAGGGGAACTACAGATTCTCCCTTCGAAGTTTCATGCAACCCTAAAATGGTCAAGTGCAACTAAGTAATGCGTACGTGTCAAATAGTCGAATAGCTGGAACATGCGTTATCTCAAACCAGTCCCAATTTCGGCCAATAGCCTTGTGGGTTACCGACTCAAACTATTGGTATGGTATCAAAATGAAATTATAGCAATTGCCGCTTATCACGGTCAGAGAACCTTATTGTTGACAACACAATTATTTCAAGAACATTTGGCAGAAACGATAGGGTTCTGTTTCTTTCAATTCATCTGGTTTCGGATTTCCAGAGGAAGCGACCCCAAAGTATTGGTATGCTTTATTGGAATGGCATTTAGACTGCGTGCCATATGATTTGTTTTGAAAGATCTCTGTAAAAAGGCAAAGAAACATGCGCATCAGCCGCAATGAGTTCGAGGATACCGTGGAGAAAGCTCTCGAAATGATTCCCGAGATTTTTCGCGCTCAATTGAACAACATGACCATCACCGTAGAGGACCTACCGTCCCAGGACCTGCTGCGGGAGATGGAAATGTCCCCCGATGAGACGCTGTTCGGAGTTTTTACCGGTGTCCCATTGCCTGAGCGCTCGGTCACCGAGCCGCCGCTCTACCCCGATGTTATAATAATTTTCCGTGAACCGTTGATGTCCGCGTGCCAAAGTTTTAAAGAACTTGAAGAGGAGATCGCCATTACGGTGGTACATGAGTTGGCCCACTATTTGGGCCTGAGTGAAGAACGGCTGGAGGAACTCGGCTACGGTTAACACCTAATGATTCTGGTATGTAATCACAGGCCTGACAGTATCCCCCATGACCACAACATATTGATACCGCCACTACACTCGGATAGGGTGTCGAATATGGCAAAAAACCCAGGTTTCAATATCCGATTCTTCGTAAGATTCACGCAACAAAGTTTAATTCGGTCTGTTGTACATTGTGTGGTGAATTGTTGTTACCCCTTGACCCCCGCAGCAAATTCATTCTATGCATAGATATTAGCGTTTGTTCACACTTCACTTCCTTTTCTGATATCACAGCGATCCTCGCGAAACCTTGCATCTGGCCGCAGTGGCTAACGGTTCACCCAACTCAAATAGGCCTTTCGTATTCGAAGGTATAACTAACAAAAAATATTGTATAAAATCGTTTATTCGCTTTCCTGTATTAAGGAGGGATAGACCATGAAACAATCGATTGCAGACCGTAATGATATCGACTTCGTTCTGTATGAACAGATAGACGTGGAGGCCTTGATCAGCAATTCGAAATTCAAGAATCTTAACCGCAAAACCATTAATTTGATTATTAACGAAGCACGCAACTTGGCTATAAAGGAGATTCTGCCTACCCTTGCCGAAGGAGATCGGACAGGGGTTAAATTCGAAAAAGATCATGTTCAAGTCCCTGCATGCTACCATCGCCCCTACCGGTTAATGCAGGAAGGCGAGTGGACTGCCATGACAGCCGACACTGCGCTGGGAGGGCAGGGTTTACCCCATTGCGTAGCCTTGGCAGCATCCGAGTATCTCGTTGGTGCGAATAGCGCCTTTACCTTATATGCTTATGTCGGTCATCTTGCCGGAGAATTAATCGAACTTTTCGGCACCGAAAAGCAAAAGCGTCTGTATCTGAAAAATATGTACACCGGCAAATGGTGCGGAACCATGTTGTTGACCGAGCCCCAGGCAGGTTCGGACGTCGGGGCGCTGACAACCACAGCAGTCAAGAATGCCGACGGCACCTATTCACTCACCGGCAATAAGATTTTCATCACTGCCGGTGACCATGACCTGACCGAAAACATCATTCACCCGGTTTTGGCCCGGATAGAAGGTGCCCCTTCAGGCACTAAAGGCATTTCATTATTCCTGGTCCCCAAGATCCTGGTCAACGATGATGGCAGTCTCGGAGATCCAAACGATATTGTCTGTACCGGGATCATCGATAAAATGGGTTTTCATGGCAGCGCAACATGCTCAATGGCGTTGGGGACCAGGGGCAGTTGCCGGGGTTATCTGCTTGGCGAAGCGGAAAGTGGTATGCACATCATGTTTCGCATGATGAATACCAGCCGTCTGGCCATTGGCGTCATCGGATTTACCTGTGCCTCACATGCGTTCTTGGTCGCTCTGAATTATGCTGGAGAGCGACTGCAGGGTAAAGACATCGAACGCCTCCATGATCCGGAGGCACCACAAGTGCCGATCATCCGGCACCCGGATGTCCGACGCATGCTTTTGTGGATGAAGTCCCACGTGGAGGGTATGCGAAGCTTAGCTTACTATACTCACCGTGCAATGGACCTTGCAATGCTGTCTACCGATAAGGAAAAACAGACCTATTACCAGGATCTGGTAGATCTACTGACGCCGGTAGTCAAAGCCTATTTTACGGACCGTGGGTTCGATGTCTGTGTCGAGGCCATGCAGGTCATGGGCGGCTATGGTTACACCCAAGACTACCCACTTGAGCAACTGCTCAGGGATTGCAAGGTGACCTCAATTTACGAGGGCACCAACGGCATTCAAGCGATGGATTTACTGGGCCGCAAGCTGGGTCTGAAACAGGGGACAGTGTTCATGAATCTTTTGAGCGAAATGCAGATGACTATTGAAAGCAGCCGTAAGATTCCTCTGCTTAAGCCTCTTGCAACTGAACTTGAAAGGGTAGCCAACCTCTTGGGCAAGACCGCCTTGCACCTCGGTACAACGGCGATGTCACCGAAACTGAGAGAGGCCTTTGCCTATGCCAAACCCTTTCTTGACGTTGTGGGAGATGTGTGTTTGGCATGGATGCATGTCTGGCGGGCAACTATCGCCGCCACCCAGATGGAAAAAATTGTCGGGAGTCTTGATCCAGCGGAAAGGATTCAACAAGCGGCGGTAAACAAGGAGGTCGCCTTCTACGAGGGTGTGCTTCAGACTGCGACGTTTTTCATGAATGTTGTGGTTCCGATCACGATTGGTAAAATGACTGGCATCAATTCAGGCGATACCGCGATTATAGATATACCTGAAGCGTCATTGGGTATTGGTTGATCAAATCTCGGTAATAAAATAATAGCTCTGAAGGTGGATGTGATGGGAATCAGGGTTAGCATCATTTTTTAGTTTGGTATGTACCATCATTATCAACGTGATCTTGTTTTCAAAGGAGGCGCAGCATGAGTCTTCCTGACCGTAACAATCCTTATTCGTTTGAAGCATTCTTAAATCAGGTGCATGGTTTCGACTATTATGCCGACGACCCTTTTCTGCAAAAGACGCTCAAGTATTACTCAGGCGACGAATTTATTGAACTGGATGGAAAATTGCGGGAGTTCTCACCCAAGGTCTCCTACCGATGGCGTCCCTTGTCAGACAAAAGCGGCAAGCCTGACAAATTGCCATATATCGAACACTACGATGCCTACAATCGACGTATTGATCGCATTGTTCGTTCGTCAGAAACCTTGCAGTTGGAAAAGGAGGTTTTCAGCGAGGGCCTTTTTTCCTCCAAGGTCACCGCATGGGAGTGTATGGCCAAGCGCTATCTCTTGCACCAGTTGGGTGAATTCGGAGTGATGTGCCCGATTGCCTGCACCGAGGGTCTAATAACTCTAATTAAACAATTTCCTGAAGATCACATCCCTGATGTTAAGGTCATTCTTGAGCATTGCGCAGAAGGTCTGAACGGTGAATACGGCATCGGTGCCCAATTCGTTACCGAGATCCAAGGGGGATCGAACATACCTGCCAACCTTTTGGAGGCTGTACCGGAAGGTTCCAATTATCGACTTTATGGCTCCAAATTTTTCACTTCAGCGGTCCATGCTGATTATGCAGTGGTCACAGCGAAGGTTTCGGGGAGCGAGGATGTTGGCACCTTTGTGGTTCCTGCCTGGATGCCAGGTAACAAGGAAAAAGAAATTCGCAATAATTTTCGAATTAACCGTATCAAATGGAAAATGGGCACCGCCGAAGTGCCGACAGCCGAGTTGGAATACGACGGTGCGACCTGCTATCAGATTGGTCCTACGAATCGGGGTGTTGCGAACGTGGTTGGCATTGTATTGAGCCTGTCGCGTATTGCGGCAGCTATTAACAATGCCGCAGGCATGACCCGAGCTTCTCGCGAGGCTCAACTTTATTCTGAGTTTCGTGACGTATTCGGTACCAAGATTGGTGAATGGGCCCTGGCTAACCAACAAGTGCGTGACCTGGTGCACGAGGCGCAACGCTGTTTGGCCGGGTTGTTCAAGATGTTTGCTCTATTTCAGTCACTTGGCGGGCGTCTTCAGCCTGGGTTGGTCTCAGATGAACCACTGGAGTTACAGCGTAGGCGATTTCTCCTCCGAGAATTGATTATCATCCAGAAGTTGGTTACTTCCCATGATGCAGTGAATATTATCCGAAAAGGCATTAGTATCTTCGGCGGTCACGGAGTCATCGAAGATTTCAGTGCACTTCCACGTATTTTCCGGGATGCAATGGTCAATGAGTTGTGGGAAGGCCCACGCAACGTGCTCTTGATGCAGGTATTCCGCGATATCTCCAGGGCAGCTGACTTTTATCCTCCTGAAACTTTTTTAAATGACCTTCTATCAGGCGCACCTGAAAAGGAAATTGAAGAAATGAGTCGCCGTTCAGTCCGGTTTGCTACCAAACCACCATTCCAGAAACTGGACAAAGACTCCCGCCTTCAGGCGGTGGCCTGGGAAGAGCTTATCGTGGACATATTTCGTGTTTACCAGGAAACGGCGCTGCGTGAGGTCGGACCTGAGCCTATAGTAGGATCAAGTAAAATGAGTATGCCTGAAATTTGGAAATAGTGGTATGGTATCATAAGTTTCGCAGAATCTTAGCTGACCACAATATCTTGGTGTGCACCGGAACAGTCTTCGGTCAAAATATTAGCAAGAAATCCAAATCTGTAGTTGATTTTAGAAGTCCCCCCAATAAGCGTATATCTGAAAATTCCGCAAACTGCGTGCCCATTCGCTAAACTTTTCAAGCGCCTTCAAAGGTTAAATTTGGAATCGATATAGCGAATATCAAAGCTGTAATTATCCTCTAACCCAAACGGGGAACTTTAATCGAAGCAGGGCATCTGCTTTCAAGAAGCCAACCACCACCCCAAAACGGAAGGAATCCACAATGACAACAGCAATCATATTTCATGAAGTTCAGGATGGAATCGTCTGGGCTAAAGCTTGGAAGAAGGGACCAGGAAGCCGACACGAAATGTTTGGAGAGCTTGGAATCAAATGTCGCACCTTCCGTGATCCCAACAACCCGAATGCGACGGGCGTTGTGGCGGAGGTACCCGATATGGCGAAATTTCAGGAATTGCTGCAATCCGCCGAAGGCCAGAAGGCGATGCGGGAAGACGGCCTGAAGGTCGAGACAATGCGAATGTTGGTCGAGTTCACCCCATAGCTGGAGAACAAGTCCAACCGGATCGTCCGCAAATATCACAAGAAACTCGGTTATAAAAAAACCCGTTGATATTGATAGCGAATCCGGCACAAGGTCTCAGTTGCTCTATCTGCTATTACGGTTTACCATTGGGTGAAAAAAAATCAGAAAGGCCAACCGCTACATCTGGT
>NODE-640-length-12238-cov-5.22572_pt1 | contig 12238 bp, 15 predicted proteins | sample MGYA00139097_ERZ477577 | MGnify/ENA metagenome assembly ERZ477577 | reverse complement strand
TTCAAAATTAAATGAAAAGTCGAGTGGCAGAAATGATGGCTGCTCGAAACTCCTCTGCACGCGGTCTGATGGTCTCTACCTTCCATAATCTCGGTTTAAATATTCTTCGTAAAGAATTTGCTCACCTTGGCTATCGTTCAGGTTTCTCAATATTTGATCAGCAAGATAGCCTTGCAGTATTGCGTGACTTGATGGGCAGAGATTTTGCTGCCGATAGTGAGCATGCCGAACAATGCCAGTGGCAAATTTCTGAGTGGAAAAATCAGATGATTATGCCTGCCGAAGCAATGCGCGTTGCTGTGGAGGAGCAAGAATCTGCAGCGGCGAAAGTTTATCAGCGCTATGTTGATGCTTTACAAGCCTATAATGCTGTCGACTTTGATGATTTAATTTTGAAGCCAGTACTACTGTTTCGCGATAATAGTGAAGTATTAAAGAAATGGCAGGCACGTATTCATTATTTATTAGTGGATGAGTATCAAGATACCAACGGCTGTCAGTATGAATTAGTGAAGCAGTTAGTTGGCATTCGTGAAGGTTTAACCGTGGTGGGAGATGATGACCAATCCGTATACTCATGGCGTGGAGCTCGACCAGAAAATTTAGTGCAATTACAGCAAGATTTTCCTCGACTTAAACTAATCAAGCTAGAGCAAAACTACCGTTCGATGGGACGAATCCTACGCGTTGCGAACACCTTAATTGCCAACAACCCACATATTTTTGAAAAGAAATTGTGGAGTGCAATGGGTGAAGGTGATCCGATACGTGTTATCGGCTGCCGAGACGATGACCATGAGTCGGAGAAAGTAGTATCCGAATTGCTCTACCATAAGCTCAAACATCAAGCAGACTTTAAAGATTATGCGATTTTATACCGTAGTAATCATCAATCTAGACCGATAGAACGCATCTTACGTGAACACAATGTGCCGTACATTCTCACAGGGGGAACTTCTTTTTTTGCTCGAGTAGAAGTGAAAGATATTATGGCGTATTTACGACTGCTTGCTAACCAAGATGATGACAATGCTTTTCTACGTGTTATTAATACACCTCGACGTGGTATAGGGTCAACAACGCTACAAGAATTGGGCAATTACGCCGCAGAGCGTAAAACAAGCATGTTTGGCGCCTGTTTTGAAATGGGACTCGCCGATAGAATTACACCAAAGGCAATGGGCCATTTAGAGTACTTTACCAAATGGCTGGTGGATATTGCTGATCGTGCTAAGCGAGGAAACTTACTGGAAGCGATTAAAGATATGATTGAAGAAATCGACTATCGCGCTTGGTTAGAAGAAGTCACTGGTGATCCAAATCAAGCGAATAGGCGAATGGAAAATGTTGAAGAGCTCGTCGCATGGATAGGTAGAATTATCGATCAAGATACCGAAGAAAAAAACATTGGTGATATTGCCGCACGCCTACAGTTGATGGATATTCTAGAAAGACAGGAAGACGAAAATCAGGAAGATGCCGTTTATCTTATGACACTTCATGCATCGAAAGGTCTTGAGTTTCCACACGTCTACATAGTTGGAATGGAAGAAGAAATTCTACCGCATCGTACCAGTATTGAAGAAGATGGTATTGAAGAAGAGCGTCGTCTTGCCTATGTGGGGATTACACGTGCACAGCGTAGTCTCGTGTTTACCTTAGCTAATTCCCGTAAGCGTTATGGCGAAAAGGTAGACTGTGAAGAAAGTCGTTTCTTGCGAGAGCTGCCGGGAGAAGACCTCATATGGACTAGCGAGAAATCACAGACAGATCCTGAGGAACGAAAGGAACGAAAAAATGCTCATATGTCCAACATTAGAGCGATGCTTAAATAAAAGATAATATTTGGTTTTGCGGGAGCTGGACTGTTGGTAAGCTTTCTAACTGAGACTGATTGCTATAGTATTTTAAATATTATAGTTATAAAGAAAAATCCTCGAAAGTGATGCTATCGAGGATTATAAATTGATATTAAAGTGGTTATAAGGTCAATTAACCACTATTTACCCCACTGAAAACTATCATCATCAGCTTCATCTGGGCGGTGCATTATTTGAACGCCATAGAGGAAGTTTCGTAAGATTTGATCTTTACATGGACGAAAATGTTTATGATCAGGGCGTCGGAAAAATGCACTTAGTTCATGACGACTAATTTGCAGGTCAGCGAGTAGTAGTATTTCTAAAATATCTTCATCACGTAGATCTAAGGCTATTTTTAGCTTTCTAAAAATGATGTTGTTATTCGTTTTCTTCTCAGGCTTAGGTTGCTCGCCATCACGTTTCCCACGATTAGTATTAATTAAACCGTTCAAGAATGTCGCGAGCTGAACATCACTACAGTTCTTATAGTCTGGATCATCATCACGCTTCAACCAGTTGCTGATTTGCTCGCGAGTCACTTCAGCATCAGCAGCAGCAAAAATGCTAATCATTTTCGTATCGTTATAATCAAAGATATAACGGATGCGGCGTAAAACGTCATTATTGGTCACAAATAGATCCTATTTTCAGTGGTTGTCGTACAGTATTATAGTAAGATTATCTTACAAGTATAACGTGATGATGTGTTTAGCAATATAATTAATATGGCTTTTACATTAATAAGAACAATTTGAATTTCAGGTAAAATAATTTATATGAGTACACAACAAGCCAACAATCCTTTGCACGGTTTAACACTTGAAGCTATCGTGACTACATTAGTCGAACGCTTAGGATGGGAGGAATTATCTTATCGGGTTGATATAAATTGTTTTCAAAATGATCCGAGTATTAAATCGAGCCTGAAATTTTTAAGAAAAACACCGTGGGCGAGAAAGAAAGTAGAATCACTTTACCTACAGCTTATGGCGTAGTCTCAGTCTGATTGCTTAACTACAATGGCCATAGCTCAATACCGAGCAGCATAAAGCGAATTGATAGTAATAAACACAGAACTGATGCTAGAGCATAAATTGATTTAAAGCCAACCCTGAGACAGTGTTTTAGTCCTATATAAGCACCGATGGCTGTTACAAAAAATGAAAATTCGCTAACAACAAGTAGAGTTAGTAAGGGAATATCCGTTGTTCCATCAGCATTAATTTGACTACCTCTCATCACAAGTAGAAATAGTAGGGCTGATAAGCTAAGAGCTATATAGGGGAAATTAATTGTTTTCATCGTTTTGGCCTAGCCAATAAAAAATCCCGCATTTGCGGGATTTTTTATTTAGCTTAATGTTATTTTGTAAGCGCTATCATATGATCAACCGCCGCTTTTACATCATCATCACTTAGGTCTGGTCGGCCACCACGTGCAGGCATCATATTTAAGCCATTGATTGCACTTTCATAAAGTACATCTACACCTTTTTCAATACGAGGTGCCCAGCCATCTGCATCTCCCAGTTTTGGTGAACTCATCATGCCAGTGGCATGACACACAGCACATACCTGAGTCACAATTTGAGCACCACCACCAACTGTTTCTTCAACAACAGGCGCGGCTGCAACCACAGGTGCTTCGCCAATATAAACTTCTGCTACAGGTTTGATACGTTCTGCTACATCTTCAGCAGCCATGCTTTCTGGAGCGACTACGTGTTTTGCAACATCTTGCATGTTACTAAGAATGATTTTGACAACACCGAAGACAATAAGGAAAGTGACAATGCTGCCAACAAAGAATTTACCTGATTTTTGAGAAGCCATTATGAAACCTTGGTTAAATTAAAATAACAATTATTATACGGTGATAATACAACTGGTGAAACTATCTATTCAATAGCAGTGAGTACGATTTTTCCTAAAGTGCTACCAGTGAGTAGTTGTTGATGGGCTAAAATAATATTTTCACTATTGATTGGACCTATGGTCTGCTTGTGAGTACTGACAAGAATGCCTTGCTCAAGCAGGCTTGAAACTTTGTTTAAAAGCTGCTGTTGTTCTTGAATATCAGTGGTGTTAAACATTGGACGAGTGAACATGAACTCCCATACAAAACCTGCACTTTTTGATTTTAATGTATCGAGATCGTGCTTCTGTTGGCTACCTACAATACTGCAAATCATGCCTTGCGGTGCAATCAAATCAGCCATTGCCGCAAAATGATTATCAGTATCACTTAAGCATAGAATATAGTCAGGATCAGCAATACCTAACCCGCGATATTGAATGGTTATATCACTATGGTGGTTAATAATATAATCAGCACCGAGTTCACGGCACCATTGTTCAGACTCTGTTCGTGATGCAGTCGTGATGACATTTAATTTCGCGATATTTTTAGCAAGTTGAATGGCAATTGAACCAACACCGCCTGCACCGCCAATGATGAGAATATTTTTACCTTCATCATGTTCAGAACTAATTCGTAAACGCGAAAATAGTGCTTCCCAGGCAGTAATACTCGTCAGAGGCATAGCAGCGGTTTGCTCAGCAGTTAAGTTTTTTGGTGCATTGCCGACAATGCGCTCATCAACTAACTGGTGACTTGCATAGCAGCCAGGGCGTGTCACGTCACCAGCATAAAACACTTTGTCGCCAATATTAAATGAGCTGACATCTTCACCTATAGCACGAACCGTTCCTGTTGCATCCCAACCTATTATTTTAGGCTGTTCTAGCTGTTTAGTAATACCTGCTTTTACTTTTGTATCAACAGGATTAACTGCAATTGCTTCGATTTCAATTAATAAATCATGTCCACTTACAATAGGCATTGCTTGCTCAAATAAAGTAGGTGCTGAATCGTTAGTGCTAAATCCGATAGCCTTCATTTTGTAACCTTTTTAACTAGTTTTAATTGTGATCATTATGGACTGAAAATAAATTATTAAGAGAATTAAAATGAGTCTAATGATAAACAATAACAGGTATTAGCTTTAGCTGTTATTGAAAAATAATACGCTACTATCTTAGAACAATTGCTTTAATTCTTTCATGAAGATGAAACAGCCATGAAGGCTATTAGCTTTTGCAAGTGAGGGTTAAAGTCAATAGGAAGTACGTAGCTGATTAGGCTTTCTTGCCAAACTCGTAGGCTGCTAATAATACATTTTTTAATGCTGGATGTTGATGTATATCATCAATATCCAGTTGAGTCTTTATGATCTGATTCAGTTTGTCTAATACATTAGATTCATGCCAGTATTTTTCAAAGCCAGTTTGATCAAATTTTGAATTGTTAAAAAATTGTTCAGCTACACCACCTGGATCTGAAAATATAATATCCTCAGCTTCAAGCATCTCATATTCATAAGAATAACTATCGATATTATGTAGCGTGGCGAGCAAGGAGTGTAGAGGAGGAATCGTACCGTGTTGTTTCATTACAGCATCCAGGTCTAATTTGACACTGGGCTTTAGTGTTTGGCCTTTAAATGAAAATTCGATTGCTGCTGTGATCTTATTAGTCATAGTAACTTCTGTAATGCTCTTAGATAAGCGGATTCTGATGGTGCTTGATTATTGCGTTGAGCAATCCACAAGGACTCAGTTAACGCTTCTATCATCTGGTGCTCTGTTTCATGAGTGCTCGAAAACTTAGCTTGCAACTGTTGATATAAACTACGAATCCCAGCGGGTCTATCGGTTGAAATTTGTTCGTGTAGTGAAATATGTAAGCCCATGTGAAGAAACGGATTCGTTTGACCATCCTCGACAAAATATTCTTGTTCCAGACTTACTTCACTATTAAATATTTTATGATACTCAGGATGTTCGCTAATCACTTGAGTGATCATAGATTCAAGTCCAGAAAGTGCTTCATTGGCTACTTTTTTTTGCCACGCATCAAAGTACATTTTGCGTAGTTGTTGGCGGTTCTGACCAAACACTATTGCGCTGCCAACTTAGCTAAGTTTCTCTGTTTACGTTTAAATTCATCACATGTAGAAGATACACAGCATTGATCGCATTTCGGTTTTCTAGCAATGCAGACATAACGACCATGTAATATCAGCCAATGATGTGCATCTTGCATAAATTCTTTTGGAACGACTTTCATTAAACGATCTTCAACAGCTCGTACTGTTTTTCCTTTGGCTAAGCCTGTGCGGTTGGAGAGGCGAAATAGGTGTGTGTCGACGGCTATAACAGGGTGATGAAAGGCTGTATTGAGAATAACATTAGCAGTTTTTCGGCCCACACCTGGTAATGCCTCTAGTGCTTCACGATCATCGGGAACTTCACTATTGTGTAGCTCGATAAGTTGTCTGCAGGTCTTGATGACATTTTCAGCTTTACTATTAAATAAGCCGATCGTTTTAATGTACTGCTTGAGACCTTCAACACCAAGCGCAAGAATTGTTTCTGGTGTATTGGCTATAGGGTAAAGTTTATCAGTTGCTTTGTTAACACCAACATCTGTTGCTTGAGCAGACAAGATAACAGCAATTAGCAACTCAAAAGTTGAATCAGCCTTTAGCTCAGTTGTTGGGGCAGGATTGTGTGCTTTGAGTGTAGCAAAGAATTCGTAGCGTTGCGCCTGATTCATGATTATGCAGAAGCAGTTTCAGCGACAGAATTACTAGCCACTTGAGCTTGTTTATTAGCTTGGCGAGCATCAACCACATTTTTTAATGCGACAATCAAACCTAAGCCAATAAAAGCACCAGGTGGCAATAAAGCCATTAAGAAACCACGATAATCATCAATAACAACAATTTTAAGGTGGCGAGCGGCCTCACCAAACATTAAGTGGGCTTCACTTAAGAGTGTACCTTGACCAATTATTTCTCGCATTGCCCCAAGTAATACTAGTACAGCAGTGAAGCCGATTCCCATCATAAGGCCATCAACTAATGATGGGCCAACAGGGTTTCTGGCTGCAAAGGCTTCAGCGCGACCAGTGATAGCGCAGTTAGTTACGATCAGAGGAATGAAAATACCGAGAATTAAATAAAGCTCATGAAACCAAGCATTCATGGATAACTCAATGATTGTTACGATAGATGCAATTATGATCATAAACACTGGCAGGCGGGCTTCCTCAGGAATGTGGTGTCTTAATAGAGATACCAGACCATTAGATGCTACTAAGGTAAGTATTGTTGCCAAGCCAAGGCCTAAACCATTAATAGTAGTGTTACTTACAGCGAGTAGTGGACATAAACCGAGAAGTTGGACTAATGCAGGATTGTTTTTCCACAAACCATCACGAATAATTGGGCCATATACCGAGTTCATTATTCTACCTCCTTAAATAAGTCATCGCGGTTTTCCTCAAAAAAATGTAAAGCATTCTTGACTGCTTTCACTACAGCTCGAGGAGTGATCGTCGCACCTGTAAATTGATCAAATTGACCACCATCTTTTTTCACTTTCCAATCAGATTGAGCAGGACGACTTAAGGATAATCCTTCAAATTGACGGATCCAGTCAGCCTTTTTTTCATCAATTTTATCGCCTAAGCCAGGTGTTTCCTTATGGCTAATTACACGCACTCCGGCTAAGCTGCCATCATAATAAACACCGACTAATAGTTTTATTTTTCCATTATAACCATTGGGTGCAATACTAGTGAAGATAGCTGCAACAGGTTGGTTTGCTTTGCGAGCACGGTATACAGTACTGACATCGTGAGTACCTAATTGTTCAGCTCTTGGTAGCGAAATTACATCAGTAATAATATCGTTATCATAGTCATTACTCGCCACTAAAGTATTGATTGCTTTTAATAATGCCTGTTTTTCATTATCAAGAATTTTATCGTGCGTATTACTTTCTGTGAGCGTCACCAAGCTGGTAGCGATGATAGCAAATAGTGCCAACATGATGCCTACGCGCATGACTGGGTGCTTCATTAATGTCATTTTGTAACCTCACCATATACGCGTGGTTGCGTGTAGTAATCAATAAGAGGTACCAACATATTCATAATTAAGACTGCAAAGGCCACACCGTCTGGGTAGCCGCCCCAAACACGAATTATATAAGTTAGTATTCCCACACCGGCACCGAAGACTAAGCGTCCTTTAACGGTCGTTGAAGCTGTAATAGGATCAGTAGCAATAAAGAATGCACCTAACATCGTACCACCACTGAGCAGGTGGAATAGTGGTGAAGCAGTTGTTTCAGGTGATATCAACCATACAATTGCATTAATGCTTACAAGTCCCAACAACATTGCTACAGGAATGTGCCAGCTGATGACGCGTCTGACAATGAGGAATAATCCACCGATGGCTAAGCAAATATTCACCCATTGCCAGCCTAGGCCAGCAATGCCATTGAATAATGGTTGTTGAATGATTTGTGATGGTAACTGCATCAGTCCAATTTGGGTTTTCATTGCATCAAGCGGAGTGGCGCCAGATACAGTGTCAATGCTGTTTGCAAGTGGGCCATTAAAGATAATCTGTAAAGTTGATGCAAAATCAAGAGGCTGTGCATTCAAGCTAACTGCTGGTAACCATGTAGTCATTTCTAATGGAAATGAAACCAGTAACAGTACATAAGCGACCATAGCTGGGTTGAATGGGTTGTAGCCTAAGCCGCCATAAAGGTGTTTGGCAAAGACAATCGCAAATAAGATACCGATAGTTGTTAGCCACCAAGGAGCTAGCGGCGGTAATGCAATCGCGAGTAAGACTGCCGTGACGATAGCACTACCATCAGTTATAAATGGTTTTATAGGTCGGTTTCTAAATTTTAGCATCACAGCTTCAGCAATGAGAGCAACCGTAGTGGCTAATAACATTGTTATTAATACACTTGGCCCAAAGAAATATACTAAGGCGATAACTGCCGGAATTAATGCTACCAGCAGTTGTAGCATTTGCAGAGTAATGCGATTAGTGCCCGACAAAAAAGGCGATGATAAGCGACTTAAAGGCATTGGTTGTTAATCCTCTTTACCTGATTCTGGTGATTGGGCAGCTTCTTTTTCTTTCGCTGCTTTAGTCGCGGCTAGAGCGAGTTTACGCTGGCGTTGGCGTTCTTCTTTTTCTTGTTTTTCGAGCTCATGTCTTGAGAGTCTATTTTCATGACGCACTCGTGCAATATCAGATTTTTGAGTCTCAAGTTGTTGCGTCATTGTTTCTGTTTTTGCAAAACGGAAATAGTGAACCAAAGGTATTTTGCTTGGGCAAACATAACTACAGCAACCACACTCAATACAATCAAATAAATTATATTCTTGAGTTTTTTCCAGATCTTTAGCTCGAGCATGCCAATAAAGCTGTTGAGGCAGCAAGCTTGCAGGACAGGCCTCAGCACAATCGCCACAACGAATACATGGCATAGGCGTAGAAGCAGGAGCACCATCATCTACACCCACCAAAATACAGTTTGCAGTTTTAGTGACAGGTAGATGATCGCCTGATAAGTTATAACCCATCATTGGACCACCCAAAATGAATGGGTCATCTGCTTTACGGTCAGTATCACAAAATGCCAACAGCTCATGCATTGGTGTACCAAGTAATGTTTCAAAATTACCTGGTTTTTTTACATTCTTACCTGTGACGGTCACGATCCGAGATATCAATGGCTCGCCATTGTTAATGGCTCTACCAATTGCATAGGTAGTACCAATATTATGGCAGACAATACCTAGGTCAAGTGGTAAGCCTTTACTTGGAACTTGTTTACCCGTAACTACTTGGATCAACTGCTTCTCACTACCCGCAGGGTAACGAGTAGGGACAGCCACCACATTTGTATTCTTGATGTTTGCACGTGAGGCGAGTGCAAGTTCCATGGCGGCAATTGCCTCAGGTTTATTGTCCTCAATGGCGATGACTGTGTTTTTAACTCGAAGTGCATATTGCATTATTTCAAGTCCATCAAGAATGCCTTGAGCACGCTCACGCATCAACATATCATCACAGGTGATATAAGGTTCACACTCAACACCATTCAGGATCAATGTTTCAACATGATGGTGAACACCTGGGTTCAGTTTTATATAACTTGGAAAGCCAGCGCCACCGAGGCCGACGATACCTGCTTCTCGGATAAGTTGGCGAATTTCATGTTCCGATAGGGTAGTAATGTCACTGATAGGTGCACGTTCAATCCAACGATCCTCACCATCGGTATCAATTGTTATACATAAAGCAGATAAGCCTGAAGGATGAGGAATTGGCTGATCATCTATAGCACTGACAGTACCTGAACTTGGCGCATGTAAATATACAGATACATGACCGTCTGCACGAGCGATTTTTTGCCCTTTAAGAACTTTATCTCCTACTGCAACAATAGGTGTCGATGCTGCACCAATGTGTTGCTGCAAAGGTAATATCAGTTGCTTACTCAACGGCGCTTTTTGAATTGCTTCTTGGGTTGAACGATGTTTATGGCCTGCTAATTTCAAACCGCCAGGAAAAGTACCTAGTTTATTCTGCGCCATTTTTATCTCCTACTTTAATATCAATTCGAGCAGGATCAGGCCAACGCCATGTATTCGGATTCACTTCAGTTTCAACCATATCAATACAATCAACAGGGCAAGGCGGTAAACAAAGTTCACAGCCAGTACATTCATCAGCAATGACGGTATGCATGTGTTTAGCAGACCCTAAAATAGCGTCTACAGGGCATGCTTGGATACACAGTGTGCAACCAATACAACGATCTTCATCAATTACCGCTAAAGTTTTGGGCTTTTCTACGCCACATTCGTCATCTAAGGGCTTAGCTTCAACCTCTAACAAGTCAGCAAGTGCTTCGATGGTTGCTTCACCACCAGGAGGGCAGCGGTTAATATCAGCTTCACCAGCAGCAATTGCTTCAGCGTACGGACGACACCCAGGAAAGCTACACTGGCCGCATTGAGTCTGGGGTAGTAATTTATCAATTTGATCTGCAATTGGATCGCCTTCAACTTTAAATTTAATTGAGGCATAACCCAAGACAAGACCTAAAACTAACGCTAACAGCGTGATGGCAATAATTGCAGTTAACATGTTATTTCACCAGACCTGCAAATCCCATGAATGCCATAGACATTAAACCAGCAGTAATAAGCGCGATCGCGGCACCTTGAAAAGGGACGGGAACATCAGCAACAGCAATGCGTTCACGCATTGCGGCAAATATAACTAAAACCATAGAAAAGCCAACGGCAGCACCAAAGCCATAAAGTGCTGATTCTAGGAAGCCGTGACCCTCTTGTACATTGAGTAAAGCAACACCTAATACCGCACAGTTAGTTGTAATTAAAGGTAAAAAGATACCTAAGACTTGATAAAGAATAGGACTGGTTTTGTGTACGACAAGCTCAGTGAATTGCACGACAACAGCAATGACAAAAATAAAGCTAATCGTACGAAGGAATTCTATGTTGAGTGGAATTAACAAAAATTCGTTAATCATATAACTACTAATAGAAGACAGTGTTAAGACGAAAGTAGTTGCTAAACCCATACCCATAGCCGTTTCTAACTTGCGTGAAACGCCCATAAATGGGCAAAGGCCCAAAAATTTAACAAGAACAATATTATTAACAAGAATGGTGCTTATTAATATGAGGGCATACTCTGCCATAAAATAACCTACTGATTTAATCAGGATTTAACTGCAGCGCAGGAGAAGTGCGGCTGAGTCTAAAATTAATAACTGAATAGTATAGCGTATTTCAATGATATTTCGAAACAATATCAATGAATTATAGTATTATTTGTGTGGTTTTTAGTGCTTCAAACTAGTACGTTTCACTTAGTCCTACGTTGGCGTACAGCTTGTGCTAACTCATGCAGTAGTGTTTCACTCTTTTCCCATGCCATGCAGGCATCAGTAATACTTTGGCCATAAACCAACTCTTTGTCTGGTTCACAACTTTGCCTGCCTTCAATGAGATTACTTTCTAGCATTATGCCCATAATACGCTTTTCACCATTTGCTATTTGACCAGCAACATCGCGACAAACAACTTCTTGTTGCACATGACTTTTACCACTGTTTGCATGACTGCAATCAACCATGAATAGTGCTTTTTGACCTGTTCGACCGATTACTTCAGCTGTTTTTTGAATGCTTGTAGCATCATAGTTAGGTTGTTTACCACCGCGTAAAATGACATGGCAGTCAGGATTACCTGTGGTTGAGAAAATGGCTGAATGGCCCGCTTTAGTCAATGACATAAAGTGATGAGGTTTTGATGCTGACATGCATGCATCAACAGCAATTTGTAAGCCTCCATCAGTTGCATTTTTAAAGCCAATAGGGCAAGAAAGTCCTGAGGCTAATTCTCTATGAGCTTGACTTTCAGTTGTGCGTGCACCAATGGCACCCCACGAAATTAAATCA
>NODE-639-length-12276-cov-3.39759_pt1 | contig 12276 bp, 13 predicted proteins | sample MGYA00139097_ERZ477577 | MGnify/ENA metagenome assembly ERZ477577 | reverse complement strand
CATAATGTTTTTTTTTGTTCACGGCACATTAAACAATCACTGTGCCACAACATCTTGAATGTAATAATTTTAATGCTAAAACCGCTATAAATCAACAGTTTTGTAACAATTTACAATAGAGATAAGAGTCTTAAATGGGCTATATGTGTAACTTAAGCGACATTTCTAATGAAATTCTTGTCATAAATTTGTACTAGAACTTTAAAATATAATAAGATGGAACATACAATTGTAGACGTAAGAACAACCGCTGAATTTAATGGAGGGAATGTAGCAGGATCTGTGAACATTCCATTGAATGAGGTTGTTGATAGAGCAGATGAAATAATGTCATTAAAAGCACCGGTAATCTTTTGCTGTGCAAGCGGTGGAAGAAGTGGTCAAGCAACGGCATATTTTAAATCTCAAGGTCTCGACTGTGAAAATGGTGGAGGCTGGATGGAGGTTAATATGCGTGTTAGCAAATAACTCATTAAAGTGTTCGATAAAAGCCATCTACGGAAGTTGATGGCTTTTTTTGTAAGAAATTGATTTTCTTTTCGTTATTCAACACATGAAGACTAATTTATTAATCTTGTTGATTGCGCTTTTTGGGATTCAAACCACTGGTTTTTCTCAAAATGAAGATGTTGTATCGAATTTAACAGCGTCTGAATTTAATGGAAAGATGCTCATTTCTTGGTCGATTAAACAAGGGAATACTTGTAATGGTATTCAAATACTTCGCTCAACTGATTCAATAAATTTCAATCCAATTGGCAGTATTAATGGGATTTGCGGAAGTACACTTGAGGAAGTGCCATATGAATTTACCGATGTTGCCCCAGTTAAGAATACCATTAATTATTATCGATTAAACATGGGAGGCATTGGATTTTCTCGAATTGTCAATGCTGAAGTAATTGATGTGAGCGCCAATAACTACCTTTTACGTCCAAATCCTATAAGTGATTCTACCGAATTACACTTCACTAATAACGCAGCAAATACTGTCGTTTTTACTGTGTTTAATAGTCAAGGACAGATTGTTCAGAGTGTCACAACAATAGCAAATAAACTAATACTTCGTAAATCCGATTTTGAATCTGGAACGTACTTTTTTAGCCTGATTGATCAGGTGAAAAAATCAAATATTAAAGGTAGATTTCTAGTTCCCTAACTTATTGTTTAATGAATCTTTCACTTTGGATAGCCCCATCTAATTCGTAGCTCACAAAATAAACACCATTTGCAAGGTTTGATACATCAAGTAAAAGACCAGATTGTGGGTTAGCAACTTGTAAAGCTGATTTCCCATAAATATCGACAATGCTAATTGCCTCAAGTTCACCGTTGAATTCTAGTGTTAAGTTTGAATTCGATGGGTTAGGATACATCTTAAATGAAGTTAAATCCTGAGCTTCAATAGAAGCTGGGTTTCCATGCACGAGGTCATATCGCTCTGATTCAAGTACTCCTAATATTAAACTAGCTTGTCCTGTTGTAAAAGAGTTTTGACATGTTTCGGCAGAGTAGTCCATGAAGTTCTCAATCATATCTGGCAAATCAACTGTTTGTATGTTATCCGCACAAGTGTTTTTGCTTGGGTCACAATCTTGATCCGATTGAGCGTCTGCATTAGGTGTATCATCAATACCATCTTGTGCTGTGCAGTCTCCATCACCCCAAATATGTCTTAAACCTAGATAATGACCTACTTCATGCGTCGCGGTTCTTCCCATAACATCAATTGGGCCTCCTCCAGGGTCTAATGGAACAGGATTGTTGCTTCCAAAAGCTTGGTATTGAATGACCACACCATCAGAAAGTCCATTCGTAGATCCAGCAGGCCAATTAGGTAAACCAGCTGGAGGTGTTGCATATCCTAATAAGGCTGTAATTCCAAAGACAGACATGTCACAAACCCAAATATTTAAATATCTAGACTGATCCCAAGGATCGCTTCCCCCGTCTACTGTACTTTTAACTTTTTCTAAGTCGGTAAAGTCTCCTGTAAGAATACCTAGAGATCCAAAGGTTGTTGTTGCTGTTTGTGTTCTTGTGATACCATTTGTAGGTGCTCCAAGCTCGTCAATTTGCGCCAAGACGAACGTAATATTAGGAGATCCTTTAACGATGTCAAAATCCGAACGCATATTAACTGTATCTGCATTTAGACGATTGTAATCTTCATTTAAAACGGCTATTTGGTTGAATATCACTGAGTCAGGTAAATTAGCTTCAGGTAAGTTGTATACAACATGAACAACTACTGGAATGACATGGTTTCCTGTTTTTTGATTAGGCAAGATTCCTTTATTTTTAGCTGTATTAAACACCTTGTTTACTTGTGATTCAAACCCAGGAGTTAATGACTCTTGGTATTTAATAGCTTCATGACTAAGGCATTTCGGGATTTCTTGTGAGAATGAAATGCTCGTTAACAAAAGTGCGGATAGAAGTAGAATTCTTTTCATGGTTAATGGTTTTGCACGAAAGTAAATCATTGCAACTAATTATAAAAGTCAATTTTGACGTATGGTAGAATTATTTGATGAAAGGTTTTTCTTGGGGAATTCAATTTATGGAATTACCTGAAAAGGAGAGGTGTAGAGGAATCACTTGAAAACAAAAAAAGCTTCTCAATTTGAGAAGCTTTTTTGTGATCCCTCTGGGGCTCGAACCCAGGGCCCACGCCTTAAAAGGGCGTTGCTCTACCAGCTGAGCTAAGAGATCATTCGCTCATTTGCGAGTGCAAATATAGACGTTATATTTATTAATGCAAGAATTCAAATTGATTTTTTTTGAATGTTTATAGGATTCGTGGCTTATCATGTATAAATGAGGTTACTACAAATTATTTTATCTTTGTTTTAGTACAAACTATTTAATGATTCACATGATTAGAGTTGTATTAATAGGGTTTATGGGTAGTGGAAAATCTACACTTGGTAAAAGATTAGCCAAACGGCTAAACGTTTCTTTTATTGATTCGGATGCGGAGATTGAAAATCGTTATGGCAAATCAATAGGTGATATTTTTACCCAAAATGGAGAGTCTTACTTTAGAGAGATTGAATCGAATTTTATTGATTCAATGCATGAAGAAGCGGGTTTTGTGCTAGCCACCGGCGGAGGCATGCCTTGCTTTGGGCAAAACATGTTGAAGTTAAAAGCACTGGGCACCACGATTTACCTAGAGCGTTCAGCAAAGGAACTCGCGCATCGGTTAATACATGCGAAATCAAAACGACCTTTATTGGAGGGCTTATCAGAAGAAGAGTTGTTACAATTCATTGAGGACAAATTGCATCAACGCGAAGAGATTTACCGAAGTGCGGATGTTATTCTACCAAGGGAAGATCAAAATGTTGATGCTATTCAGCAGCTGATGGAGATTCTTCAGCCTCAGTAGCTTCGCCAAAAAAGCTAATCGATCCACCATTGCGTTCATTCTTTAAGAGGTAAGAATGGATTAAGCAGCTGGCTACAAAAATCAACAATGCAATTTTATCGTACATCGTAGTATCTTCTCCGAAATAGGTGAAGCTAAGGTAAAACACATTCATTGCTAAGAATAGGATAACAGGCACTAGCGTGAAGTAAATGAATAGCTTTTTCTTTCTGTAGAGTAGGATTAGTCCAAAGAAAACAACACCCCATAAAATAATTGAAATAGCGTGAAAAGTAGTTAGTTTACTTAGAAAATCACCCGGAGAGAATCCCAATTCCCTTCCTCTATTTTCAACAATGCGTTCAACAGAGATTCCTTTTTGAGATTTGATAAAGTCTCTCGACGTAATGGTGTAATAACTTATTATGTTCCACAAGAAAAATGTCCACCAAATAAATAGATTGATGTAATAGGTCACAACTGTATAGATGTCTGGCTTCTTTCTACCGTATATCAATCTACGTAAAGTGATAATAAAGGGAACAGGACTTTGAAAGCGAGTAACTCGTTTGGTCTTTATGTCGTCATTTGTATGCTCCTCCGACATAATACTAATCTACAACGATAACGAGGTATTTGGAAACTTTCCAGAATTCAGAAGCATCAATAATTTTCACTTTCGTGATGTTTCCAGATTCGATGATTTCGTATGATTTAGTTGGGTGTATTGTAATGAAGTGCAAATTGGTTCCATCAATTGTAATGGATTTCGTTTTTGTAATATCAACACCAGTAAAGTACTCGTCATTAAAGTTGTCCTTCAATTCTGTCTTTTTACCTATGCCAATAAATCCATTTTTCTTCTCAATCACTCTATTTTCAAGCAATTCCTTTTCTGTACCATAAGCATAATGCACAGTGTTCATTTTAGAAGTAAGAACGTCAACCTTAATTGATTGCTCTTGATAAGCATCGAATAGTGCGCTGTATTCCTTGTCTAAATTGTCCAACTCACCTTGCAAAAGATTAATTTGCTCATCTTTCCATTGGATGTCTTTTGTCAATGATTCTACCATTACTTCCAACTCGGAGATAACCAAATTGTTGACTTTAAGTTCTGATTTTAATTGTTTTACTTTTCGAGCATTTTCTTCTCTCAAGAAATTGATGTGACGAATTTGTTCCAAAATCCATTGCTTATCATCACTTGTAATTTCTGGATTCGTAGTGATTTCTCTAATTTCATCCTTCCGAATACCAATAGACTCAATATTCTCCTTGATTTCATTGAAATAAGATAAAGCCTCGTTGATTACGGAATCTTTCAAAGCATTGTCTAGTTCTAGTTGATCAATTCGATTTTGCAAACCTAAATCATTTCCATCATTAGAATCAGCATCCGTAGAATCTTGAACACAACTAGAAAAAATTAAGCTTAATATGATAAACGTGAGAAATTTCGGCATTTTATTTGTTTTGTATATTGATATTTATGCTTGATTGCAAGCAAATTCTATCTTTGAACTAAAATACAAATTTATGCTTAAATTTTCAATCTGCATCCTAATTGCTTTGGTAAGTTATACATCTTTTGGTGGCACCATCAAATACAACCTAAGTATGCCAAAGCCACAAAATCACTATTTCCATGTTGAGATGGAGTTGGATGGGTTTAAAGAGAAAGAACTTAAAGTAAAAATGCCAGTGTGGGCGCCGGGTTCATACCTCGCACGAGAATTCGCTAAAAATGTCAATCTCGTAAAGGCGTTTGATGAGAATGGGAATGAAATAACCGTAGATAAAATTGACAAGAACACTTGGTCTATCAAGAAAGGAAAAGCAAAATCCATCAAAGTTAGATATGAGGTTTACTCTTTTGAGCTTACGGTAAGAACGAGCTTTTTGGATCAGACGCATGGATTTGTTAGTGGTTCGGGTGTGTTCATGTATGTTCAAGGCCATAAAGACGAAGCTGGAGAAATTTCCGTGAAGCCTTTTAAAACATTTAACAAAATCACTACAGCTTTAAAGTTGGTGAACGAAGGAATGCCTGCAGATGCACCCAATACATATGCTTTTAACAATTACGACCACCTTGTCGACTGTCCAATAGAAATTGGGAATCAAGTAGAGTTTGATTTTGAAGGAGGAGGAACAAAGCACCATGTAGCTATTTTCGGTGAAGGGAATTATGATATTGAATTGCTTCAAATCGATATGGCGAAGATTGTTGAGGCAGCAACTGATGTTTTTGGTCAAAATCCAAATAAAGAATATACATTCATTATTCACAATGTAGTGAATGGTCAAGGTGGATTGGAACATACGAACAGCACCGTACTTAGCGTTAACCGCTGGACATATTCTGGAGCGGATTACGTTGGTTTCCTTTCATTAGTAGCGCATGAATATTTCCATTTGTGGAATGTGAAAAGAATTCGACCAATAGAACTAGGACCATTCGATTATGATACGGAAAACTACACATCACTGTTATGGGTGATGGAAGGCTTTACTTCGTATTATGATGAATTGTTATTGTTAAGAGCTGGATATTACACCAAAGAGCAGTACTTGGCGAAGTTGTTCAACACGGTCAATTATGTAGAGGGGTCAACAGGAACACGTGTGCAACCAGTTGCTCACGCCAGTTTTGATGCTTGGATTAAGGCATACAGGCCGAATGAAAACAGTCACAATACTACGATGTCGTATTACTCGAAAGGCACTGTTTTAGCGGCATTAATTGACGCAATGATAATGGAGGGGAGTAATGGCGAGAAATGCTTAGATCACTTCATGCAACGCTTGTATGATGCTTATTATGTTAGAAAGGGGAGAGGCTTTTCTGAATCGGAGTTCAAAACAGAACTGGAAGCATTTACGGATAGAGATTTAGATCAATTCTTCAAAGATTATGTGGATGGTACTGAAATACCTAACTATAAGGAAGTTTATGATGCTTTTGGAATTAACGTGGAATATATTGGTAAACCGGAACCAAGTGTAGGTATTTCTCTCCGTGAATCCAATGGAAAAACAATTGTCACTAGAATACGCTCCAATTCATCTGCAGAAAATGCAGGAATTAGCGTGAACGATGAGATCATTGGTTGTAACGGATTTAGATCAAGTAAAGCGGCATTAGATAGTTATTTTAAAACCGTCAGATTGGGTGAAGAAATTGAAATTTTATTTTCGAGAGATCAGCAATTGTATTCCACTGATATTATTGTTTCGGCGTATGAACAGCCTAAATTTAAATACATGATTGAAGAATCAAGTAAGACGAATAAGCTTTACAATTATTGGCTCCGAGAAGAATGAAGAATTTATTAGCACTGCTTATAGTCGGTTGTGCCACAACAGTATCCTACGCACAACAGGACATCAAGAAGGTTAGGCTAGAATTGCCTGATGGTGCAGTTTATGCCTATTCGCAAATTGAACCATCTATTGCAATAGATCCGAACAATTCAAAAATAATGGTGGCAGGCTCTGTCTTGTCAGATTACTATTACTCCACTAATGGAGGTAAAAAGTGGAAGAGTTATACCATGTCGAGTAAATATGGCGTTTATGGTGACCCTGTCCTTATGTTCGATAATTTTCATAAAGTCTATTACTTTCATTTAGCCAGTTATAAAGAAACAAGCCATTTAGATAGAATCGTTTGTCAAACAACTACTCCTAAGAAGTGCAAGAAGAAAACATTTACCAATTTTGATGAAGGTACTTTTCCTGCACCGGATGGAGAGAAAGTACAGGATAAACAATGGACGGTGGTAAATAAAGTTACGAATGAAATTTACATGACATGGACGCAGTTTGACGCATATAACTCAGCGGAAATTAAGGATAGTTCATTGATAATGTTTTCAAAATCTCGGGATCAAGGCGCTACTTGGTCTCATCCAAAACGTATTTCTAAATTTCCGGGTGATTGCTTAGATGACGATGAAACTGTTGAAGGTGCGGTGCCCGCAGTTGGACCCAATGGAGAGATTTATGTTACCTGGACAGGGCCAAAGGGATTAGTTTTTCAGAAATCATTAGATGGTGGAGAAACTTGGCTGGAGGAAGAGAAAATTTTAGAAAAACAATATGGAGGCTGGACTTTAGAGATACCGGGAATTTATAGAGCTAATGGCTTGCCGATTCTTAAATGTGATTTAAGTGATGGGCCGAACAGAGGTACCCTGTATTTAAATTGGTGTGATCAGCGCAATGGAGAAACAGATACAGACTCTTGGTTGATGAAGTCAACAGACGGTGGGGAGACATGGAGTGAGCCTATTCGTGTGAATCAAGATGATTCTAAAAAACATCAGTTTTTCACTTGGATGACAATCGATCAGTCTAATGGATACTTGTATTTTGTCTATTACGATCGTAGAGATCATAACGACACCTCAACTGAGGTTTACCTTTCAACATCTAGAGATGGAGCCAATACTTTTGTTGATACAAAGCTTTCAGACACACCATTTGTTCCTGATAACAAGGTGTTTTTTGGGGACTATTTGAATATAGCTGCTGTAAATGGTGTAATAAGACCAATTTGGCCTCGAATGGATCAGAAAAAGATATCTCTTTGGGTAGCTTTAGTTAATGAGAAGGAGTTAGCGAAGTGATTATTTGATCAATTTCCATTTATACTTTCCATCGTTTCTGTTTTCGCGTACCTTCATTTTGCTCTGAGAAATTTGGATTTCTTTAAATCGAAAAACCCTTGTTGCTTCCGTGTTGTTGTCCCAAACATTTAGTATCAAAGTCTGAGTCAATTTATCTTGTTGTTCGTCTTCATCCCAAATCCAATCTTCAAGTATATACCAATATCCATCGTAGTCAATATCAGCATCCATATCCACAAAGATAAGGGAGCCATCTGCAATAAATGTGAATTTGTAATTGTCAAAATTGGCTGTTACATCTTTGTAACCTACCCGTCCATTCTTGCTGTATTTAACTTCGTCGACAAGCCATGTACCAAGCAAACGAGTTTCAATACTCTCTGTTGATAGATTACTTGAGCAGCTGGATAAAATTACTAATGCAATTAGTAGGGAAACGGAATATGTGAAAATTGACTTCATGCGTAGTTTTTCAAATCATCTGCAAAATTCATTCCGATTTATTCGATTGGGCCATTGTTAAATTGCGGTCCCTTGTTTTTAATGTCAGGAAAGAAGTATTTGAAATCCAAAGCCAAAAAAGATCCATCAACTGGATATTCAATTACGGTAATGTTCCCCTGGTATTTGTAGTGGGCCGATATATCAAAAAGTTGGGCAAAAGGCACTCGACCTGATCCACCCAGGTAAAAAATACCAGATTTTTCTGTTCGAAATTCAAATCCCAAGTTAGCATTGGCATCGATACCAGCGGAATTTTTACGGACGCCAAAATGTGTGAATGTATGATAACCTCCAGGAGTATTGTATACTGCAACATCTGTTGGTTTGTATGTGATTGCAAATCCCATGGAGGCATTCATGAACCATTGATCGGTAAGCTTAATATAAAAGAGTGCATTTAAGGGGATGTCATATTCTACAAATTTCATTGTGTTAGAGTCGTATGAATTGGAGTCCGGGTATGACATCGTAATATCGAAGTTCCTTTGCGTAAAGTTGATCCCCGTTTCTAGCGCAACCAGCTTAGTTAAGCCAACACGAACTGTTCCACCAAAGGCAAAACCCATTTTTTGAGATGTCTCCGTATTAAATCCGTCGAGAGATCCTGAGGCGATTGGGCTACCAATAAATTTTGTTGGAAAAACGGGTCTAACCACAAAACCGAAGTAAGAAGGGACTTTTCTTTTACCAACTTGAGAAAAAACAGGCAGGCAAAATATGAAAATTAATATGGTTAATGCGTACTTCATTAGTCTCAACAACGAAAGGTATTCACAATTATTGATTATTTAATTCATTATTGATGGAAATGCCATTTTCATCGTATGAGCGGAGCTTATCTTGTTGTTTGCAGTATCCCACAATAGCTAATAACAACAGCGTCATTCCAAAAATAACAACGAAGTAGCGAAAGGCTTTGAATGGAATAAGTGGTTTCTTGTGTGAAGCCTCAACCAAGTAATTTATTTGCTCTGTTTTTTTGTAGTCCCTTTTATGAATGCCAATCAAGATAAAATTCTTACTTCTAACTTGTTCTTCTCCTTCTTCAAACCATATTTCTTGCTCCTTTAGCTTTAACTTAAAGGAGTTTGCTCTTTCTATATCCGGTAGCCTGTATACAATGTAGTTGGGGTTGGTAGGGTGTTTAACATAATTAACAAGCCCAAGGTCAATGATGTTATCTATTGGGTTATCCATTCTGTTGTGTATTCAAGAGGTTTACGATGTGATTTTGGCCATTCAATAGCTGGGTAGCCTATATAGAACAAACCAATGCATCTATCTTTATCTCCAATTTCAAGAAATGCGTTCATTTCTTCAGTGTACATCATCTTAGGTGTGGACCAGAATCCTCCTAATCCATATGCAGTACATGTTAAATGCATATTCTGAATGGCACATGCCACAGCTTCAATTTCTTCAATCTCTTTGATTTTTCCTTCCGGTTGTCTTTTCATCCAAACGGCAATTACCACGGAAGCATTTAAAGGGCGAGTGAGCAGTTTTGCTAATTTCTTGTCGTTCTGAAGCTCTTTCGGTGTGAGTTTCAAGTAAGTCTGACTTAAGAAATCGCTGAGGTGCTGTCTGCCTTCTTCCATAAATACTTTAAATCTCCACGGCTGAGTATTTCCATGAGTAGGCGCCCATTGTGCGTTGTTGATGATTAATTCAACTTGTTCTTTATGAACTTTCCTAGTGCTAAATTGTTCAGGATAAATTGTTCTTCTCTCCTTAATAACTTCAGTAATTTCCGACAGATTGAATCGCATTGAAAATATTTTGAACCAAAATTAAGAAAAACTAATAGAGTAGGGCTCTTGAGGTCTAGTTCCTATCGTAAAATTCTTCTTCTTCCTTATTGGCTTCCATCCAAGCTTTTTTAATTTGGAAGAATGTCCGATCGATTGTTTCGTATTGACCGTTGGGTGTTGGCCCCAATGCAGGGCTCGCAACAATGTGACCTGTGGCATCAATCAAAGTGTATTGGGGAAAAGCTTCGATTTTATAATTTTTCCAAATTGAATTAGAGGCAGGTAACTCATAAAGGTCCCAAGTTATGTCCTTAAGCTTTTCATATGCTTCTGGATTCGTTTCTTCTGTTTTCTTATAAATGGAGACAAATTGCAAGTACGAACCGTACTTTTTATGTAAATCTTTCATCAATTGAATCTCCTTCATATTTCCAAGGCTATTTGGATCAAAGAAATGCAAGTACAAGTGTTTCCCTTTATAGGCTAACAGTGTTTTAGTTTTAAGGCTATCTCCTGACAAAACAAAATCTAGTGCGACTCCACCTGGAACAAGCTCCGTTAGTCTAGCTTTGAGATTGCGAGCAATGATGGCATTCGCTTTAAAGAGACTGTTATTTTCAACACTATCTAAAACTGTAAGAATGTTTGTTTGTGGGTAATCACCAGAGTTGTATACCTCAGACAAAGATTTGATCATTACCATTTCACGAATACGAATGTTAATTAAAGTATACTCTGTTCCAAGTGCTCGCATAATGAGGGTTGGACTACTTCGAATAATTCCTTTGTACACTTTTTCGTTTGTCTCACTCGGAAGTCTGGGCATCATGTTTTGGTAGAAATCACTGATGTATTCCATATAAGCATCGTTCTGGTATTGAACTGGCGTATGCTTGATGTAGAAATCGTGTTTCTCGTACCTGTTTCTCTCAGCGGCGTGTTGAATATTGTCTAATCCGCCTATAGAAAAACGCACAAATGTTTTTAAATAAGTACTCGTATCTTCCTTGTATGCTTTCTCTACATTCGCTTTGAACCGATCCAAAGCCTCAATAAATTTTTTGGGTTCAATGTCTTTACGGTAATAGTTATTGCCAATGAAATTATCTATCCACCTTTGAAACCCGAGAATTTTATAATTAACATCGGTACTGTCTAATTCATAAAATGCAATTTCAACATTGTTTCCTGTTGGCTTGTATGGATCGTATTTGTCTTTTTCAGGGAAGAAAATGTTGTAACTACCATTGGGCTGAACATAGAGAAAACCACTATTATTATCCGCTCTAACAATTACTTTACGCGTAGAAGGGATTTGAATTCTAAAAGTGAAAGAACTATCTGCTTGAACAGTTGTGTTGGCCAGCATTTCCTCTTTATAACTAAAGTAGTCTTCAATACCATAAACCTCAATTGTGCTGCCAACATAGGCAGGAGCAATCCCCCTAATAATAGTGGTCTGAGCATATGAAAAGCTCAAAAAGCAAATTGCTATGATGGTAATGACGTTCTTCATTAATTGGTAATTGATAAGGGTTGATACACGAATTGTACCATTTATTAAACGAGCAACTCTGACTTTGTTACAAATTGATCAATGGAAGCCCCATTGAAATGAATTTCACGAATAATAGAAGAGTTGATAGCTGAGTGAATTTGATCTGTCAAGAAAAACACGGTTTCTATTCCTGATATACTATTGTTCATGTGAGCAATGGATTTCTCGTATTGAAAGTCCTTAGAATCTCTTAGTCCACGAATGATGAACTGAGCACCTACTTCTTTACAAAAGTTAACGGTGAGGGTTTGGAATTGCTCCACCCGAACATTATCATCCTCCTTAAAAAGCTCTTTGATGTGATGTATTCTTTTATCCAAATCGAACATGTAGATTTTCTTACTGTTGACACCTACACCAATTATCACTTCATCAAAAAGCGTTAGACTTTTACGTATAACTGCTTCATGGCCTTTTGTGAAAGGATCAAATGAACCTGGGAATAAACCTATCTTT
>NODE-638-length-12288-cov-6.95537_pt1 | contig 12288 bp, 13 predicted proteins | sample MGYA00139097_ERZ477577 | MGnify/ENA metagenome assembly ERZ477577 | reverse complement strand
TCAAGCCAAAAAACTCCATCGTGGCTTTTGCCTGGCCCTTCAGTGCCTCATAGCCCCCCTGGATCTCGCACCCCTTTTTCCTCGCTGCCAGCAGAAACGAGGTTATGTCGGGTTTCATGATCATTTCGGTAACAAGCTGAGATGGATCGAGCAGCTCGGGGTCGAGGGGGTAGGGATCGGCGGGGTTCATGCCGACTGGTGTGGCGTTTGCCACTATATCGAATCCCTGGGGATTGGGCTGATCCACAACAATTTCGATTTCGGGGTAGTGGCGTGCTACCCCGGTTGCAACCTGCTCTGCTTTCTCTCTTACAATGTCGTAAATCAGCAGACGTGAGACCCCTTCCTCCGCAAGTGCATATGCCATTGAGCTGCCGGCCCCGCCGGCCCCGATCAAAAGTACCGATTTGCCCTTGGGCGACCTGTTATTGGCCAGTAACCCGTTCACATAACCGACCCCATCGAAAATGTCCCCCACCCAACGCCCGTCGTCCTCGCAGCGAACCGAATTCACTGCTCCGACCATCTGGGCCCGGGGAGAAAATTGGTCTACAGCGCTCATAAATCCGGGTTTATGGGGAATGGTTGGAATGATGCCCCCAAGATTTTTAAAGGAGCGCAGACCGGAGATGGCACTATCCGCATCTTTTGCTGAAAAGTGCAGTGGTATAAAGACGACGTCCAGCCCTTTGTCGCTTGCAAGTTTGTTGTAGAGCTCGGTAGATCTGACCTGTTTGATCGGATCTCCCGCCACGACATAGAAACGGGTTTCTCCTGTGATGTTCATTGGGGCCGTCAATTCGTTTTTCATACAATTTTATCTCCGTTTTCTAGGGAGGAGGTGAGGCTGTCTCTCTCAATGTTTTGAATAAGTATCAATTCCATCCTGCACTGAAAGTACGAAATGTGACAATTTGAAGCCCAACGATTTCTTAGGGTATATATTAGTGTGGGACGCAGAACCGCTCACATGGCTTTTACTGGTTGCAGACAAAAAAGCTGCTGCATCATCGATTGGATAACTGGTGCAGCGTATCAGAGGGTATCGGCACTAGTATCCGTCTAATATTCCTCCTGCTGAAATCTGTATAATTGATATAATAGTTAATTCAGATTGAATATTTATGGTTTCGGATCTATCATATGATTATAACATCATAATGTATAACTTCATAAAGTTAAGCTTACTCAGATAGATAGGTCAAGTTAGCTCTTCCGTTTTAAGATTAAAAACGGTAAACTACTACAATGCAGTACCAGAGACTACACATACGCGTACCAGCCACCGGCGAGGTGATTCTTAGGGTCGGCAATCAGGTGAAAATTGCAGCCCGGGTCATCAACATCAGTGCCGGCGGTATATGCATTACTGCGCCATCGCATGCACTCGGGGACACCGAATATCATATCGAAATCCTGACTGAGACCGAGGGGAAAATTCGTTTCTCGGGCTTTCCTGTTTATCAGACAGACTCAAGCGTTGGCATTAAGATTACCTCGATCGACAGAGCGTGTCTCAAGGCCATTTATCGCCTCGTTGAAGGGTTCCAGCTCAGTGAAGAGTTCATCAAGCATATAGACGAGCACGATATATTGAAAGACTGGTTGGTAGATGAGGCTGGCAACGATCTCTCGGTTACCTTCGACACCAGTTTGACTAAAGAAAAATAGTATGTACCGCTGCTGAATTTCTGTCAGACAGCGGCGCTCAAACCAACCGTCGCTGCGTCTTCTTCTCAATAAACAGTGGCACCGGGCTTTTTGTCTGTATTGACAGGGCAGGGAAGCACCTTTATCGTTTCTGACAGGCCGCCAAGTTTAATTTGCTGTCCAATCAATCATCAGGTTTCAGGCGGTAACCATTATTACAAAACGGTTAATCAACCGATTAGCCAAGGAGGTTCCACATGGCCCATACATGTCAAAACTGTGGGGCAACAGCCGAGAACCCTGGGCATTTGTGCAACCCTGTCCAGAGTACGCTGCACTGCGATTATTGTGGTGAGCACAATGTCCCCGCCACTCACGTCTGTAAAGGGAAACTCGCAGCTATGAAATACTCATGCAGTACCTGCGGAAGAGTAGCCGAAGCGGAAAACGAGCTCTGCAATCCGTCGGAGATTCCATGACGATCTGCAGCTTCGATCGTTAGAGCTGCCTTCTACATTCATCAGACCTGGTAGGTCATCGGCAGCCCAAAGCCTCGGAGGTTTTTCCGGGGCTTTTCTTTTTGTTCAGAGAAGGATTAGCGAGGTTACCTGGTCCTGGCTCCAAGTGCAGTGCTCTGGACCCCGCCATTCGTTTTGCCAACATTTGCAGCCAGGCCTATGATCCCCGAGCCGATTGCCTTGAACAACGAGGCACACGTCTCAAAAATGGCTTCTGAACGAAGTTTCCTGGCGTTCTCTTCAAGCTGCCTGATTTCTTCAATAGCTATGTGCTGTTTCATGTTTTTCTTCCTATCGATTATCGATAAATAATTCGTTTGCTTTTTTGTCCAATCTCGCGACTCCTTAGACTTGAATTACTTCAAATTTTCCCAGTAACCGCTGAGAATTTTGTAATGTCCTTTGAGCAACAGGGAAGCGCGTTCTCGGCTTTTGCTTTTGAAGGCATCCACGATCGGCGGGTGAAGCAGATAGATCTTTTCAAGAGGCATGGAGGCTTTGAGCAGGGTTGCAATTACCTGAGCCTGCATTTTAAGCGACTCCCACATGGAGAGCATGGTTGCGTTGTCACAATAGGAAACGATTGCTCGATGAAACTGATTGTCGGCCTGGGTAAACGTTCTGATGTTATTTCCCCTGATGGCAGACTGCATCACCATAAGTTGCGCTTCAAGCTCTTTAACCAGTTCATTGAGCGAATCACCGATCAAGGCCATCGAATGAACTTCCAGTGCCTCACGCACCTGATAAGCCTCTTCGATTTCACTTTGATTGAAGGTCTTGACCATTGCTCCCACATGAGGGATGTGTTCGACGTAGCCCAATGTTTCCAGGCAGCGAATGGCCTCGCGCACCGGTGCCTGGGAGGTTCCCAGTTCCTTGGCAACCTGGAGTTCTTTTATGCGGTCCCCGGGAGCAAGGTCACCGTCAATCATTCGATCGATGAGGATCGATTTGACCTGATCTTTAAGACTCTGTCTGATAACTTTTTTCTTCATCTGTGTCGTTCCTTTCGATTATCGATAATATGCACATGCGTGCTTAAACTGTCAAGCAATTAGTGCTTGGCGATCGCAGGTGAGATTAAACGTGACCTTAGAAACGTGACGGTTTAATCAACGGCCGGAAAAATAGATAATCATCAGCAATATGACAGCCACAACGACAACTGCCCCCAACCTGATCACGCGCAACCGATTGTCGTCATGATCCTCGAGCCAGATGACCATACCCAGTACCATATGAGCAATCAGCAGGATTACTGCAACGGTTTTAAGCATAGCGCTAGAAAAGGCGGAAGTATCCCATTAAAATTTTAAGTCCAGCGGAATACTGCCTTTAAAAATGCTGGTTCAGATGGAATCCTTAAGTGTTTTACCCGGCTTAAACCGCACGCTGTTGGAGGCCTTGATCTTGATGGCTTCGCCGGTTTGGGGATTTCTTCCTTTACGGGCTTTTCTGCGGACCTTGGTGAAGGTGCCAAAGCCTACCAGAGTGACTTTACCGTTCTTCTTCTTGAGTTCCTTGGTGATGTTTCCAAGAAAGGAGTTTACTGCCTCAGCCGCGGCAGCTTTGGAAGTACCAGTGTCTTTGGCAATCTTTTCAACAAGTTCGGTTTTAGTCATCTGTTCTCTCCCCTGGTTGTTATCCTGACGCTCCGGTCAATTTTTCTGACAATCTGTTTGACCATTGCAGGCTATCCTTATCTGTGTAACCGGCTGGGAAGAAATGGGCAACGAAATAATCATTCGAGAACAATTAAATTGGCCATATATCACCCGGAGTATAGAAAGGTGATCTGCCCCAGGCTCATTCACAGAGAAGAAAGAGTCCGCCAGGCAGCTTTGATACCCTCTCATTTTACTGTTTGCCCAGAGGCCATTACCAGAACTTGTGTACATCAGAAAAAAGTCAATCTAACCACCTAAGTTAAAAGCAGTTTTATTTTCTTATCCGCCCGGCTTGACAAGGAAAATTTGGCTACTTATTGTGCGCACAGGTTTCAGGGGGCCATCGCTGGAACAATGTGGTTCTGCGATGGTTTTAATTATGTGATGATTGTAGACGATCATATTTTTCGATCCGATTTTTTGGTGACTTTGGTGAGCAAAGAAAAGAAAAGTGAAGAAATTGTAAACGATCAGGATCTCGGTGCACCTGAAGAAATCGGTGCTGAAGAGGTAGGATCTCGGTGCACCTGAAGAAATCGGTGCTGAAGAGGTTGAAATCGAAGAACCTGATAAAAGTCCTGAAGAATTGCTGGCGGAATCCCGGGCCGAGGTTGCCGAATGGCAGGATCAAGCCCTGCGGTCCGCTGCTGAATTCGAAAATTATAAAAAGAGAATGGAGCGTGAGCGGGCGGCAATGCTCAAATACTCGGGGGAACCGATCTTCCGGGAATTGCTGCCGGTGGTTGACAACCTGGAAAGGGCCGTGGATCAGGGCATCGTTGACGGCGTGGAGGCCGAAAAGAACCTCAATGCGCTGCTCGAGGGGGTGGAACTGACCCTGAAGAGCCTCCAGACGACCCTGGAGAAATTCGAGGTCAAGCCCATTGATACTGTAGGTCAGCCTTTTGATCCCACCGTTCAGGAAGCACTGAGTATGGAGGCCAGTGAGAGTGTCCCTGGCAACCATGTAGTCAGTGAATTCGAGAAGGGATATAATTATAAGGACAGGCTGCTCAGGGCGGCCAGGGTGATCGTTTCTTCAGGTTCTGGCGAGACCTGAGAGAGATCTTGTTATATTGCCCGCAACGCTTGACAATCTGTGAGAAGTGAAAATTTTTTAATGGTGCCGCGACTAGGCGGCGCACTCAATATTCTGGGAGGAATACGGAGTGAACTAAACCATCCGGTTTAAGTTACAAGGAGATTTAAAGATGGGAAAAATTATCGGAATTGATTTAGGAACCACCAACTCATGTGTGGCGGTGATGGAGGGCGGTGAGCCGAAAGTCATTGCCAATCTTGAAGGAAATAGAACCACTCCGTCCGTGGTGGCTTTTGCCGATAATAACGAGCGGCTTGTTGGACAGGTCGCCAAGCGACAGGCAGTGACCAATCCTACCAGAACGTTGTATGCGGTAAAGCGTCTGATCGGTCGCAAATTCAAGGATGCCGAAGTACAGAAGTCGATCAGCATCAGCCCGTTCGATATTGTCGAAGGCACAAACGGCAGTGTTTCGATCAAGGTGGAGGACAAAGTCTATCGTCCCGCCGAGATTTCCGCCATGGTTCTTGGCAACATGAAGCAAACGGCGGAGGAGTATCTGGGTGAAGAGGTGACCGATGCAGTGATTACCGTACCGGCCTACTTCAATGACTCGCAGCGGCAGGCAACAAAGGATGCGGGCAAGATTGCCGGACTAAACGTCCAGCGTATCATCAACGAGCCGACAGCAGCCTCTCTCGCCTATGGACTGGACAAGAAAACTGAGGAAAAGATTGCCGTGTTCGATCTGGGCGGCGGCACCTTCGACGTTTCCATCCTGGAGATTGGTGACGGGGTTTTCGAAGTCAAGTCGACAAACGGCGACACATTCCTGGGCGGCGAGGACTTCGATATGCGTGTCGTTTCCTGGCTTGCCGATGAATTCAAACGTGATCAGGGCGTCGATCTTCGCAATGACAAGATGGCTCTGCAGCGCTTGAAGGAGGAAGCTGAAAAGGCCAAGATGGCACTTTCTACAACTGTTGAGACCGATATCAATTTGCCTTTTATCACTGCTGATGCCTCGGGTCCGAAACATTTGAATACCAAGCTGAGCAGGGCCAAATTCGAATCACTGGTCGAGGATCTGGTGGAGCGCACTGTGCAACCGTGCCGCACGGCACTAAAAGATGCTGGCCTGAATCCGTCCGATATCGATGAAATTATTCTGGTCGGCGGTATGACCAGGATGCCCATGGTTCAGACCCAAGTGGAAGAGATCTTTGGCAAGGCCCCGAACAAAGGTGTAAACCCCGACGAGGTCGTTGCCATCGGTGCAGCCATCCAGGGCGGAGTGTTGCAGGGAGATGTCAAGGATGTCCTGCTTCTCGACGTGACGCCACTGTCGCTCGGCATTGAAACGCTGGGCAGTGTTACCACCAAACTGATAGAGAAGAACACCACCGTGCCGACCAAAAAGAGTCAGGTCTTCTCGACAGCGGCCGACAATCAGCCGGCGGTTTCCATCCATGTGCTCCAGGGTGAGCGTGAGATGGCCCCGGACAACAAGACCATCGGTCGATTTGAATTGACGGACATACCCACGGCTCCTCGGGGCGTGCCGCAGATCGAAGTGACCTTTGATCTGGACGCCAACGGAATTCTGCACGTCTCTGCCAAAGATCTGGGTACCGGCAAAGAGCAGTCGATCCGGATTACCGCTTCTTCCGGTCTGACCGAGGAAGAGATCGACAAGATGACAAAAGACGCAGAAATTCATGCCGAAGAGGACAAGAAGCGAAGGGAACTGGTCGAGACCAAGAACCAGGCCGATGCGCTGGTTCATTCCACCGAGAAGAGCCTCAAGGAACTGGGCGATAAGGTGGATGCCGAGACCAAAACCAACGTAGAGAACGAGATCGAAAACGTCAAGAAAGCCCTGGAGGGCGACGATGTCGATGCCATCAAGACGGCGGTTGAGGCTCTGACCGCAGCTTCCCATAAACTGGCTGAACTGATGTATGCCCAGGCTTCTCAGAACAATCCGGATATGGACGGCGGTTCAGACGGAGGAGATGACAGCGGACAGCAGAACCCCAAGGATGACAAGGGAGACGACGACGTGGTCGATGCTGATTTCGAGGAAGTCAAATAGCTGCAATCCTCATTTATCAATCCCAGCTTTTACAGCGCAATGGGAGAGGGGTTTCCCTCTCCCATTTTTTTTTGTTTTGCAGTATGGTGTTCAACGTTTTGTCGGGAATGTGCTTATAAACTTCTTTCAACGACCGCATCATGAGAATTCTATCTGGAATCCAGCCCTCAGGAAAGCTTCATATCGGCAACTACTTCGGCATGATGAAAACGATGATTTCGCACATGGAGAATTCAGATCTCTATGTCTTCATTGTCGACCTTCATGCCTTAACCAGTGTTCACGACCGTGATCAACTCGCCCAGGGAACGGTGGAGGCGGCAGCCGATTTTCTGGCCCTCGGCCTCGATCCGGAAAAATGTACTTTCTGGGTTCAGAGTGACGTACCTGAAGTCTGCGAGCTCACCTGGATCTTGTCGACCCTGGCCCCCATGGGACTGCTGGAACGCTGTCATTCCTACAAAGATAAGGTTGCCAAAGGGATCAGCCCCAACCACGGTCTGTTTTCCTATCCCATCCTGATGGCCGCAGACATCCTGCTCTACCAGGCCCATCAGGTTCCGGTCGGCAAGGATCAGAAACAGCATCTGGAGGTGGCCCGCGATATCGCTCAGAAATTCAACAACGAGTATGGTGAAACCTTTGTCGTTCCGGAACCAGCGATCAATGAACAGACGGCGACGGTACCCGGCCTTGACGGACAGAAGATGTCCAAATCCTACGGCAACACCATTCCGATCTTTATGGAAGGAAAAGGTTTGAAAAAGCAGGTCATGGCCATTCAGACCGATGCCACGCCGGTGGAGGAACCCAAGAATCCCGATACCTGTAATCTTTTCAAGATATTTGCGCTTTTTGCCACACCACAGCGACTAGAAGAGGTTCGCAATCTCTACATCAATGGCGGAGCTGCGTACGGATACCTGAAACTGGAACTGCTCGACCTGATCACCGACCACTTCAGCGAAGCCAGGGCCAGGAAAAGTGAATTTCTGGCAGATCCGCAAGAGGTGCGAAACATCATGAGTAAAGGAGCGGAAAAAGCCAGGGAGAAAGCCATGCCCACGCTCGATCTGGTCAGGGACAGGGTTGGGCTCAACTATTAAGGGTGGCGTACATGAGTTACGGAATAGAACGGGAAGAAGCATTGGAACTAGTGCGTGAGCATCTGAGCAATCCCCACATGATCAATCATAGCCTTGCTTCTGAAGCAGTGCTCGGAGCGCTTGCTGCAAAACTTGGCGAGGATGTCGAAAAATGGCGTCTGACGGGTCTTCTGCACGATCTCGATTCAGAAAGCCATAACGACCTGGATGTGCATACCAGGGAAACTGCCCGTATTCTTACCGAGAGGGGAGTTGATCCTGAGATCGTCGAGGCTATCCGCCTTCATAATCTCCAGGCCCATCCCGGAGAACAGCGCAGTACACCGCTTCAGTATGGTCTGGCCGCAGGAGAGACCCTCACCGGCTTGATCGTTGCCGCGGCCCTGGTGAATCCGGCCAGGAAGCTGGCGGCGGTAAAACCCAAATCGGTGAAAAAAAGATTTAAGGAGAAGGCTTTTGCCCGGGGGGCCAATCGGGAAATCATCGCCGAATGTGAAAGGCTCGATATGACAGTGCCGGAGTTCTGTGAACTGGGACTTGCGGCAATGCAGGAGATTGCCGAGGAGATCGGCTTATAGCGGGAAAAATTGTCTTATTGTTCATTGTGCGAAAAAAATGAATCCTCAGCGCAGTATTTATACGCTTTCGGGTCTATGTTCTCACACGCCTCAACTTTGAACAAAAATCCTAATTTTTGCGAATCATGAGGGGACGCGATCCAATTGCGTCCCCTTTTTACGTTTCGTTAGTGCCTAGAAATCAATCAGCTCGACGTCGAAGACCATTACGGCATTGGCTGGGATCGGGCCTCTGCCCGAGGCGCCGTAGCCCAGTTCAGGTGGAATGATGAGAATGCGCTTCTCACCCTTTTTCATACCGAGAAAGGCCTCATCCCAGCCTTTGATCACCCGGCCGCTGCCCACCGGAAACTTGATCGGTTCCTTGCGGTCATAAGAGCTGTCGAACTTCTGTCCGTCCAGCAATTTGCCGGTATAATGGGCCGTAACGGTGGTTCCTTTGGCAGGGGTGGCATCACCGGTACCTTCTTCAACCACCACATATTTAAGTCCGCTTGGGGTGGTGATTGCTTCAGCATAGAGGGCATCGATCTGGATGTTTTGAGCTTCCATTGCCGCCAGCTCTTTATCGCGCTGCCGCTCCTCCATGGTACCCAGCAGCGCATCAAAAGCTGCCTGATCGGCCTGGAAAGCTTCAGCATCCTTGCCGACTCTGATGATCTCGATCGAGTCGATCACATCACCCTGCTTGATGGCATCAACAACCGATTGACCGGAGATAACGTAACCGAATACGGTGTGCTTGCCGTCCAGCCAGGGGGTGGGGACATGGGTGATGAAGAATTGTGATCCGTTGGTGCCCGGACCGGCATTGGCCATGGAGAGGACACCGGGGGAGTCGTGCTTGAGTTCGGGATCTATCTCATCGGGGAAGGTATATCCGGGACCGCCGGTGCCGGTGCCGAGAGGACAGCCACCCTGAACCATAAAATCGGGGATAACCCGATGGAAGGTCAGACCGTCATAGTATCTGGTGCCTGATTTGCTGCCGCCTCCCAGTTCCTTGGTCCCTTCCGCCAGGCCAACGAAGTTGGCCACGGTCAGTGGTGTCTTCTCAAACTCGAGCAGACAAAGGATCTCTCCTCTGCTGGTAAAAAATTTTGCATAAAGGCCATCTTTAAGTTTTGCCTCTGACATGTCTGTATCTCCATGGATATAAGTAAATATCGTAACCAGTACCAGTAATAATCGGGCTGATCTGCTCATGCTTCCTCCTCTTGGATCAATTGAGGTTGGACGAAGTGTTCTGACTACACGATCCACCGGTTGTTGTCAAGCCGGCGAGGGGTTGTTGGCAAGCCGGCGGGGAGGACACGATGGGTATTGTGTCCCCGAACTACCAATTACCCCCAACTAGGAGTTGACGCAGCGTCCTTCTGAAGGTTAATTGAGTCAATCCGTGGCAACCAACGAAAAATTATTAACCATCTGCAGCAGCTTAATACAACCAGGGAGAGTGGTGGTCGCACTATATAGTTTCATCGTCGGTTTTCTGTTTTGGATCAGTTTTCCGATTCTGCTCGTGGTCATTCTGCTCACCGGCTGGCACCGGCGTGGCTCGTGGTCATTCTGCTCAGCGGCTGGCACCGGCGTGGTCTGAAAGAGAGACTTGCTTTCTACGAACCCTCTTCGGTTGAGCCTCCAACAGGGGCAAAAAAGCGCATCTGGATACACGCCGCCTCGATCGGAGAAGTTCGGGCGGCCGGTGCTGTCATGCGTTGCCTTAAGTCCCGCCTTCAGCACTGCGATTTTCTGGTTACGACGATGACTATACATGGCCGGGATTTTGCCAGACAGCACCTGGGGCCCGAGGTCGCCTGCCACCTGGCTCCTCTGGATGTTCCCTACGCAGTCAACCGGGCATTGTCTTCTTTGGCAGTAGATGTCTACGTCTGCCTGGAGACTGAGTTGTGGCCCGTGCTGATCAGCACCCTGCACAGAAAAGGTGTCCCAACCCTGTTGATCAACGGCAGGTTGTCTGCTCGCTCGATTTCCACTTATCGTCGATTCAGTTTTCTTTTTGCACCAGTAGTGCAGAGTTTCCGGTCCATAGGTGCGATCAGCGAAGACGATCGGCAGCGTTTCATCGGGGTAGGCGCCGACCCTGATCTGGTGATGGTAACCGGCAACATAAAAGACGATACCAGACTTCCGCAGGAACCCGGCCACGTTGCCGGGAAATGGTCTGAGATCCTCGGCCTGACACCAGATACCGATGTCTTTGTTGCGGGATCTACTCACAGCCCGGAAGAGGAACTGCTGCTGCCTTTGATCACCGATTTTACGGCTGACGGAGCTGTAGCGATCATCGCCCCGCGGCATCTGGACCGGTTGTCGTCGCTCGAATTACTGATGAACGAGCGAGGACTGGCATATGACCGGCTCAGCGAGCTCAAGCAGGGGCGGCCACGAACCCGGGCCCTGATTGTTGTCGACACCTTTGGCGACCTTGGGGAGCTCTACAGCGTTGCCACCTTTGTCTTTGTCGGCGGCAGTTTGAGCGGCTCCGGAGGACACAATGTGATGGAGGCGGCCATTTGGGAGCGGGTGGTTTTCTTCGGGCCCGATATGGCTGATTTCAGAGAAGCCGCAATCAGGCTTGAAAACTGCGGCGGCGGTTTTAAAGTCGATGATATCATCGATCTAGGGGCAAAGATGTCCCTGCTGATGGCAGATCGGGATCATTTGAGGTACGCGCAGAAGCGAGCCGGAGAGGCTGCCCTTGAGCAACAGGGGGCCGGTGAAAAGCAGGCTGCATTGATTATAGAGAGCCTGAATCAGATAAACCAAGCTAAAACGTAAATGGAAACAAATGAGAATTCTGTCCTGGAACGTCAACGGTCTGCGGGCTGCATATAAAAAGGGGTTTACCGATGCGGTGGCGAAGATGGACCCCGACATCCTCTGCCTGCAGGAGACCAAGCTGCAGGAAGATCAACGCAGTGAAGAGATGATCAGACTCGGACCCTACAGCTCTTACTGGGATTATGCCTCGACCAGGAAAGGATACAGTGGCGTGGCAGTCTACACGAGGGACAGGCCCAAGGTCGAGCGCTGCGGCTTCGGGATCGAGCGATTCGATGCCGAGGGGAGGGTTATCGAGCTTGACTATGGCCGCTTCGTGCTGTTCAACATCTATTTTCCCAACGGTCAGAAAGACGATGAACGGCTGCAGTACAAGCTTGACTTCTACCGGGATTTCTTCGCCTATGCCGATGATTTGAAAGCCCAGGGCAGAAGCCTTATTATCACCGGCGATTTCAATACCGCCCATAACGAAATCGATCTGAAAAATCCTCAATCAAACAAGGATCGCTCCGGATTTTTAAGAATCGAGCGAGACGTGCTCGATGATATCATCAGCCGCGGCTATGTCGATACCTTCAGGCATCTATATCCCGATACCGTCAAGTATTCATGGTGGAGCTATCGCTTTAATGCCAGAAAGAACAATGCGGGCTGGCGGATAGATTATTTCTTCGTAAGCGAGGATCTGATCGCTGCGGGTGCGGTAAAAGATGCCTTCATATTGAATGAAATAGAAGGGTCTGATCATTGCCCGGTTGGTATTGAGCTAGATCTTTAGAAGATGCTGATAGCCAAAGGGGACACAATACCCATGGTGTCCC
>NODE-637-length-12295-cov-13.3007_pt1 | contig 12295 bp, 13 predicted proteins | sample MGYA00139097_ERZ477577 | MGnify/ENA metagenome assembly ERZ477577 | reverse complement strand
TCAAAAAAAGTTTAAGACCCTATGGCTATTGGTGGAGCGAAGTAGATAACCAGATACTTTTTTACGTTCCTTAACCCTTTATTCAGCATACAGGAGTCAAGTCATGCCGTTGCGAAAACGAACGTCCTTGATCATCGTTGCCATCCTCTTCTGTCTCCCTCAGTTTGTTCTGGCTGCCAGTCATGAGCATCATGAACAGCACGCGAAACCGGATACCGAGCATGCCCACCAGATGAAAGCTCAGCCCTCTCGGACGGTTCAACTTTCCCCCGGCCTGCTTGCCCTGCTCAACCAGGAAATGGGATTGATCCAACAAGGTATGATGGATATGGTTCCGGCAATCTCGGCCGGAGAATGGGACAAGGTTTCGTCCGTCGGCCAGAAGATCAAGGAGAGCTTTATTCTCAAGCAGAAACTGACCGATGCGCAGAAAGAGGAATTACACCGGGTGCTGCCGCAGCAGTTTATCGAGATGGACATGGACTTTCACAAATCAGCGGGGATGCTGGCCCATGCAGCAGAGATGAAGAATGCGGATGTGGTCAATTTCTACTTCTTCAAGATGAACACCGCCTGTGTTTCCTGCCATGGCAAGTATGCGACAGAGCGCTTCCCCGGCTTGGTCAAGGTGGGAGACGAAGAGCACCACCACTAGTCTTTTCAGGTTCTTAAAGCTTCAGTGGTTGCACGTCTGCAGCTGGTGAGTTCCAGTCATCTTTTGACAAAACAACACTCTTTCCACTTCGCGATCATATCTGCTTCTCGTTATTTCAAAGGATTCGGAAGCAGGGAGGCTGGTTCGAGCCCAGTCATCCCGACCATTCGTTCTATGAGAGCGCCCTTCCCGGGCTGGGTTTTCTTTACTGGGCTTCTCCGGTCCGAAACTGTGAATTCTTACCCTGCAATTTGACAAACACCTCTTATCATAAAATATGCAACCATCTTATTCAGAGACCGGAACAAGAATTTCATTCCTACGCATAAACCAAGGGACAAAAGGTGCATTGTATCGTGCCCAGATTGGCTCTCCACTAACCATCAGGCCTTCTTTTTGAATCCAGAGATCCAACTTTAGCTTGTTCTTCTGATAGTTCTTTTCGCTCCAGAATCCAGAGTAGCGAATTGTCGCCATACGTCTTGCAGGAACTTGCCGCAGCGTCACCAGAGGATTGTCAGGAACAGGGAGGTTTCCCATGTTGTAGGATGCGGGCATCATAAAGCTGACCACCCATTGATCTCCGGACTTCTGCTGCCCAACCGGAGCAGTCATAGCAATCTTCTCACCTGACTGCTGGGAAACCGGCGCAGTCATGGCGATTTTTGTTTGCGAACGATTGTCCCCGGAAATGTATCGAAACAGTCGCTTGAATGCGCTACTCCCAGCGTCTTCAAAGTCTCCTTCAACAAAAGTCTCGGCGAGGAGATGGGGAGCATAATTGCGAACCTCAAAATCGCCTTCGACTTTAACGACTTCGTATGGGGCTTCTTCGATAGCCATGGCACTATGTGCTCCTGAGAATATGATGATCAAAATGAGAATGATCAGTGGGCTTCGTTGCCTCATTGTCTGCCTCCCATAACCTTTTGTTGTCAAATACGGAAAATTCAAGAGGGTTATGATTATAAGCTTAACAGTTTTTTAAATGTCAGCACGTTTGTGTGGGGGTCGGGCGAGTTCGCTGAACACCTTCAAGGAGGGTTCTTAAACACTGACCCTCTTCACTACAAACGCTTCGGGAGCAGAGGCGCTGGTTCGAACCCGGTCATCCCGACCATTCGTTAAATGGGAGCGACATTCCCGAGGGCGCTCTCTTCTTTTGGGACCTGGGCCATAACCGATCCAGCCGTAACTTTATTCGACAATTTGAATGCTCACGGAATCTAGCCTTGGTAACCTCTGGGGCGATTTTTCTTGCCAAAGCGTCTTTTGGTGCTTTCCGGAGGAGGGGCCCAAAGGATCGACCTTGAGTATTGACAATTATCCATGTTAAGTTTCGACGCCTGTTCAATATCCGAGTTTTAAGGAATCCACATGCTTTTGCAGGGGACGTTTGTCAACATAGGCGCAGTGATTGCCGGCTGCCTGATCGGCCGATTGGCCGGTCGCTACCTCTCAACCAGGATGCGTCAAACCCTGATGATCGGGCTGGGTCTGGCGGTGCTGCTGATCGGCCTGCAACTAGCCCTGCAAAGCAAGCAACTCATGATCGTTATCGGCGGGCTGATCTTTGGTGGCCTGATCGGCGAGATGATAGGCATAGAAAAACGGCTGGAAGAGTTCGGTGAGCGCCTGCAGAAACGTTTCTCAGGAATGGGCAAGGTCGCAGAAGGCTTTGTGACCGCGAGCCTGCTTTATTGCGTCGGAGCCATGGCAATCATGGGTGCACTGCAGGACGGTTTGGGTGGCCCACCGACAATCCTGTATGCGAAAGCCGCTCTCGACGGTGTAGCCTCCATCGCCCTGACTTCGACTCTCGGCATCGGGGTCATCTTTTCCGTAATCCCACTCTTGCTTTATCAGGGTGGTATTACCCTGGTCGCAGAGCTTGCTGAAACCATTCTGACCGAACCGGTTATTACCGAAATGAATGCTGTCGGTGGTTTACTGATTGTCGCCATCGCTATCGACCTGATGGGCATCAAGCGTTTGCCTGTGGGAAATCTGCTGCCTGCGGTGTTTGTGGTGGTGGCCCTGGTTTGGGGCTTCGGGACGGCTTAATTGACGATTGCAGAATATCCGAGTTCAGCCCGCTTTTTCTTTCTCGGCAGAACCAGGCGAAGCCCCGGTCGGCGGCACCACCGGCAATGAAACAATAAAGCGCGCGCCTTTTTCACTGTTGACGACCTCAATCTGACCGTGATGATGCTCAATAATCCGGTGAGAGATTGAAAGCCCCAGCCCGGTTCCTTTGGCAAATGTCGAAAAAAACGGATTGAAGATGTTTCGCATCACTTCAGGCTTGATTCCTCCCCCGGTATCCCTGACTTCGACCACCACAGCCTTTTCACCACGTAAAGAACCGGTCCTCGCACTAACCGTTAGAACACCACCCTCGCTCATCACCTGACGGGCGTTGATTGTCAAGTTCAGAAAGACCTGCCGCAATTGACGATAGTCACCAAGGATCAAGGGAAGAGTATGGGCCAGGGCACAATCGAACTTAATCCCTTGACGATGACAATGGTCATATTCGAGATCAAAGACCTCTTGTAGAACATTCTTTAGATTGCACTCTTCAAAACAAACCAGTTGTTTCTTACTAAAAGAGAGAATGTTGCCGAGCATCTCCTCCATACGCTTGACCTCGCGCGCTATGATCGCTGCGTATTCGTTAGCTTTCGGCTCTTGCAGCTGTTGTTTGGTGAGGCGCTGAGCAAAACCGCCGATGGAGACGAGTGGGTTTCGCAGTTCATGAGCGACTTGTGCGGCCATTTCGCCAAGAACGGCCATCTTTTCACCATGGATCAGCTGTTCCTGGATATCCTGCAAATTAGCGTGAGCCATCTCCAGCCGCTTTACCAGGCTGGCATTGCCCAGAGCCGACCCCGCCTGGCTGGCAAAAAGTTCCAGAAAACGCTTCCGCGTCGGCGGAATTTCCTGCAGGCTAAAAGGGTTATCAACAAGCAGGACGCCGATGATTTGGTCACGTCCGGTTAACGGGGCACAGGCGTAGGGACCCAGCTCAAGAGATTCTGATAGCTGGCGACCGCCCGCTTGTTCTCCGCCAGGGTCGGCCACCAGAACGACTTCTTCAGAAAGAAAAGCCTTGGCCAGAGCATTATCTTCAGCCTCAAGATGAAGACGTTGTTTGACCACTTTTTGGTTAAATTTATCTCTTCGTTGCGCTTCACGAGACTCCTCGTCCAGATGCAGCTGATCCCACGCCAGGTGATCCTCTCCTGCCGGCAGGACCAAAGAAGCCATATCGACTGAAACCCCCAGCATCCCTTGCAGCATGCCGGTGCGTTTGTTGACCGTAAAAAGCGTTGCCCTTTCAAAACCACCGGCTTCGACGCCCGTTGCCGCTGAAAGTGTCAGATGGGCCAATTCGTCCAGGTTGAGTGTACTGTGCATGGCCCTGGACATGCGGTAGAGCAACGACGCTTCCTGATGGGCGACTTCCTGCTTCTTTTCAGCAATCACACGTCGCTGCAGTTCCTGATTCAACTCTTCATAGGACTGCTCGACATCTTTGAAAAGACTCGCAAAAGGAGAGCGGAGTGTTCCTTCAACCATGACATAATAAACAAGTACAGCACTACCCAGTTTGCAATAGTGACCGAGTAAATGTAAGAGGCCATAGGCCCCCGCATCAAGAATGATTATCAACTCCGACAGGGTACTCATGAAGATCGCGAGGGAGAACAAAAATGTGAGATGTTGAGTCAGGTATCGGCTACGAAACACAAGCAAAAAAGCCGACAGACAGAATAAGCCGATTATTGCATATTCAAAATTCACCTTGAAACGAGAGAAGCCTTGCCCTTCTACAAGACAGCTCGGGAAGATTTCAATCGGCCACACCAGTGCCAGGCAACCAATGCCGCTTAGCAGGAAGCCAAACAGCCATTCCTTGTCGGTAAAATAATCTCTATGCCCCAGGCTGAAGATCGCGCAGAGGAAAGCAAAAACACCCAGAGTTCTGGCGATCAGCCACAATTGAGCGGCCATATCAGGGCTGAGTGCAGAGGCAATCGGCACGCTTTGTGAGGCTAACAGCAGCAGGAGATCAACCAACCCTGTAACAAACAAACCGACCCCTAAGATCAGAAAGAACTGCCTGCGCACCAGTTGCCGGGTATTCCACCCGATCAGGAAGGCTGCTACCAACAATATAATACTGGAGAGTTCTACCAGGACATGAACCAGCGGGAGACTAAAACGACTAAGTAAAACAAGCAAAAGGCCGACAGACATAAAAGATGTCAGCCCGGCCTTAAGAGATAAGCGAGGGAGTATTGAAGTAAAATCTATAACAGAGGGGTGCTGTTGCGAGGCCTCTGTGTCGTTGAGTGGTGCAGATTGATCGACCGGCATGACCGCCTCCTGTCTGCCGGTGAAGACTGGTTGGATCAGCCGATTTTTTCCTGGCGCTCCTGCTCAGTCTTGCACTCGATGCACAAGGTAGTGACCGGTCGTGCCTTCAGGCGCGCTTCACCGATCTGGTCGCCGCAATCTTCACATTCGCCAAAGTCTCCGGCCTCAATGCGATCGAGCGCCTCGCGGATTTTGCCTATCAAGCGGCGCTCGCGATCACGGATACGCAACTCGAAATTGCGATCAGACTCCAACGACGCACGATCGGTAGGATCGGGGAAGTTGGTCTTTTCGTCAGTCATCTCTGAAACCGTCTTGCCGGCATCGTGTAACAACTGATCCATCTGTTCCTGAAGGAGCCCTTGGAACTCCTCCAACTTCTTTTTATTCATATAAAACTCCTCAACTGAACGGGCACAAATTAAATGAATTTGATCAACAAGTCAACTTAAATGCCTGTCCATCATCTGAACTGAGCAATCAGAACATAGATTAGAGCAACAACGGCAAACCAAACCGTAAAAACATCAGCATGCCTGAGAGGCGGTTGCTTCGCCAACTGCTGCGTTTCTTCGGTCACGCAGCCTTCGGGAACGGCAGCAATCAGACCTTCTACCAAAGCGGGAAAGTCCTGATAGGAGTTGGAAATAATCAAAAAAACGTCAGGGCCAGCTGACAGCGTCATGAACACCCGACTGCGAACCCGAACCGAATCCAGTTCAGTCACGTCAGAAAACAACACCCGTCGCTGCCGAAAAGGCCGAAAAGCGGTCACACCCTCTTGATCAACGACCACACGACGGAACGCAGTTTCTACAAAAATCACCACCAGGGGCATGATCAGGCCCGCCAGAATAATCACCTTGGCCATCGCCTGACCCTGAACCAGGCAGACGACCAGCAAAACGGCTGTTAAAACAATCACCAAGGCCATCGGGTAAACAAAGGTCCGGCGAATTATAAAGGTCCGTGTCGGAGTCACTTGGCCGACTCCCCGGGGTTAACAAAGTAACCGCTGCGACCACCTTTTTTTTCCGCCAAACGCACATGATCAATTGTCATAGCTTTATCAACGGCCTTGCACATATCATAAATCGTCAGGGCTGCGACCGAAACAGCCGTCAAGGCTTCCATCTCTACACCTGTCTGACCATTAACCTTGACCGTTGCTTCGATGCCGACACTTGCATTGTCCCGATCTGGAGTAAACTCAACAGTCACACTGTTAATCAGCAGAGGATGACAAAGAGGAATCAACGCAGAGGTTTTCTTGGCCGCCATGATACCCGCCAGGCGGGCCACAGCGAAGACGTCACCCTTCTCTACCTTGTTCTCAAGAATACGCGCCAGGGTTTCCGGCTGCATCCTTACTTCACCACGGGCAACAGCGACCCTGCGGGTGTTCTCTTTTTCACCCACGTCCACCATGATGGCCTTGCCTTCACTATCGAAATGAGTCAACTCACTCATCGCTCGTTCCTCGCTTTTGTGGCGCCAGGCGCTACGTTAGTTAAACAAATATTCCATTGCCTCTGCGGCAGTGCGTACCCCGATCAGCTTGATTCCTTTCGGCTTCTCAAGGTTTTTCAGGTTGCCTGCCGGCAGCAGACAACAGTTGAAACCGAGCCGGGCCGCTTCATTCACCCGCATCTCCGGACGGGAGACGGCACGCACCTCCCCGGTCAAGCCAACTTCGCCAAACAAAACGGTGCGCTCATCAATCGGTCGATTCAGATGGCTCGAAGCCAAGGCAGCAACCACACCGAGATCGACAGCCGGCTCGGCAAGTCGCACCCCTCCGGCAACATTAACAAAAATATCCTGAGCCAACAGAGAGTAACCAACCTTCTTTTCCAGCACCGCCACCAACAGCGACACCCGGTTGGAATCTATCCCCATCGTCGTACGCCGTGGATTACCTTGGGCGGTACCAGAGACCAGCGCCTGCAACTCCACCAGGATCGGCCTTGTCCCTTCAATGGCGGAAACAACGATACTTCCGGCCGCATCTTCCGGGCGTTCCGCCAGGAACAGCTCCGAAGGATTCGGCACCTCGCTCAAGCCGGCGTCCTTCATTTCAAAAACACCGATCTCGTTGGTTGAGCCAAAGCGGTTTTTCACCGCGCGCAGGATCCGGTAAGGGTGTCCGGCATCACCTTCGAAATAAAGCACCGTATCGACCATATGTTCGAGCATGCGCGGACCGGCAATCGAACCGTCCTTGGTCACATGTCCAACAATGAAGGTCGGGATATCTTCCCCTTTGGCCAGATGCATCAGCCGAGCAGCGCACTCGCGGACCTGACTGACGCTGCCCGGAGCCGATTCCAGGGCCGCAGTAAAAACCGTCTGGATCGAATCGACCACCAGAAAAGCAGGCTTAAGCTCTCTGACCCGTTCAAGGACGCCTTCCAACGAAGTCTCTGCCAACAGGTAGAGGTCTTCCGCCACCACGCCAAGACGCCCCGCACGCAGCTTGACCTGGCGGGTCGACTCTTCTGCGGTCACGTAAAGAACAGGGCCTGCCTTGGTCCAGCGCCCGGCCGCCTGCAGCAGCAAAGTTGACTTGCCGATACCGGGGTCGCCACCGATCAGGGTGAATGAGCCGGGCACAACACCGCCACCGAGAACGCGGTCAAATTCAGCGATGCCGCAATGCAAACGATCTTCGTCAGTCGAAGAGACTTCAGCCAGACGTACCGGGTTGCTTTCTGAGCGCAGAGGAACGATCTTGCCGCCCTTTTTAGCGACGGTCACCGTCTCTTCAACCAGGGAATTCCATTGACCACAATCAGGGCATTTGCCGAGCCACTTGGGGCTTTGTAAGCCGCACTGCTGACAGCTGTAGATCGTCTTCTGTTTCAAGGGGAGCCTCATTAGTTTGCAAAGGAGCCTATTTTAGGCGTCCCGGTTATGAGTGTCAACGAAAGTTGCCATTGCTTTAGAAGTGTTACATCAATATAAACTCTACTTTTGGGTGACTTTTTGTTTGCTTTTTCGTGCGTACAAAAGCTAAAGCACCGTTTGGGAGCGCAACACTGGATTAAGGGCAGACCGAGACAAGGAGGGGGCGCTTTGCTATAAAGTGTGGGGGCCCAACAAAAAGGGGCCGAAGCATTACTGCCCCGGCCCTTTCCCAATACAACAATTCCTGTTTACTGAAACTTCAAACGCAAAGGCTCTGAAATTCTGCCGCGGCCATAGAAGTTGGGGCTGTTCTCAATATGAGGCCTGCCGTAGAGACTGAAAATCGAAACACCGAACAGGTAATCCTTGCCCGAGGCTGGCTCAAACTGCAGGTCATCGTCATGACCGGTATTCAAAGCACGGGCATATTCAACCGTACGGAAACCACCCTTCCAGGTGCCCTTGGCATGCACATCAGCCCGGCTTCCTTCAGGTGTGGAGGCAGGATAACGATCCACCAGGTCACCTTGGTACTCGGTGAGCGTTTTAAGTTCTTTGTAGGCAGCCTTGCCGGCATCGCTGTAACGACCCAGATGGCGTGCTTTGCCACTCGTGCTGGTTAACTCAGTCGATTTCTTTATGGGCTGTGCAGCTAAGACCTGGGACTTATCGTCAGCATAACCGGCAGGATTGGTTCGATTCGCTTTCCAATACCAGACATCTGCTCGATAATCGTCATCAGAAAAATTAGACAAATTTACATCATGATCCATCATATTCCACTTGAATACGAAGGTATCCTCACGATGTAAACCTGACTCATATTTTTTCTCGGCAGTGTTCCAAACCCAGGGCTTGTGCAAAAAGTTCTCGGCGGAATCGGGGAATTGCACCAGGAAAAAAACCTGGTCTTCAGTATAAACAGAACGGATCAAAATATTTGTTGCCGAGGCGGAATCTTTTACTGTTACCGGCTTCACCTTTGCCCATACAGCATCCTGGCCAGCGCCATCAACCTCAGGAGCTTTTTGAACCTTCACTGATGGAATTTCAAGTTCGGCAGCAGCCACTCCCAACAGAGGGAAGAGGCAAACCATAAAAGAACAAACCAGAAGCTTTCCGAAATACCCCATTTTTAAATCTCCTGTTATTTAAGATTGGTGACTTTGCAACGCCTTAATTTTTACACAAGTCTTTACAAATCAACGACTCCTAAAATGTAATTTAATAAACCAAGAGTTACTTCAATGCATAGACCTAAAGCAAGTTTTTCATGCAAAAAATTGCGAATACACTGAAGACAGTGTCTCAAAAACCAACAAAAGGGATTTTTTTACATTTTTTTTAAAAAAAACCTCACACCCGAAACCCTTTACCATTCTGGGCTTCCGAAGCTCTTTCTCTTTTAAAAACAGCATTTTACAAAAAACAGCCTATTGACGAGAACAACAAGTGGTCTTACCATTACTTAACAACTGACCCACAGTCTTCGTTAATCTTTGAATTCTGTGAACTTTAAAGAGTGAGGCAAAACCATGACTATCCTACCATTAATGATGACCAAAGCTGCAAAAGCCCTTTTCCAGAGTCTCCGCGAAACCACCTATGATGACATGGCTCATCAGGCGTCTGACTGGATTCCCGAAGAAGCCCGCATAGAATCGACTGTTCGCGAAAGGCAGCCCATCAAGCTTGATTTTGCAGTGCCGAAAAAGAATCGCCTGGCCTGGATTCGCCGGTCCATCCAGCACCTGCCTCACTAGGTAAAGATGATTTTCATACAAAAAGGCGATGCCGCACGGCATCGCCTTTTTTAATCAAATCTGCTTATCAAAACGCCTGAAAATTAACGACACATGTAACCGATAATCTCGTCAATGAATTCATTACCAAAGCGTTTCAACTTATGCTTGCCGACTCCATTGATCTCCAGCATGGCAGCTTCATCGGTCGGCATTTTGGTCGCCATCTCGGCAAGGGTAGCGTCACCAAAAATCACATAGGGCGGCACGCCAGCTTCATCGGCCAGACGTTTGCGCCGAATTCGCAAGACGTCGAACAGGTCATCATCGTAATCAAAGTCGCCAACCTGCGCTCGCCCTTTCTTCTGCAGGGTCTTGACCCGGATGCGCGGTTTTGCCAGGACTAACTGTTCTTCGCCGCGCAGTAACGGTCGTGCCGCTTCGGTTAATTTCAACACAGAGTAACTGGCTACATCCTGCACCAGGTAACCGCGGTGAATCAGTTGACGAATCAGGCTGCTCCAGGCGTCAGCGACTTTCTCCGCACCTATGCCGTAGGTAGAGAGCTTATCGTGCCCCAGATCAAGAACCCTCTGGGTCTGGGCTCCTCGCAACACATCGACCACGTGACCGACACCGAACCTCTGGCCGACCCGGAAGACACAGGAGAGCGCTTTCTGTGCATCGACCGTTGCATCGTAGGTTTCCGGTGGGTTAAGGCAAACATCGCAGTTTCCGCAATCCTCTTCGAGCCGCTCGCCAAAATAACCGAGCAGCACCTTGCGCCGGCAGGTCTGGGCTTCACCGAAGCCGACCATCGCCTGCAACTTATGCAGCTCGATACGTTTCTGCTCCGGGTTGTTGCTCTTCTCAATCAAGCCGCGACTAATGGCGATATCGCCATAACCAAACAGTAGCAAGGCCTCTGCGGGCAGGCTGTCACGCCCGGAGCGGCCGGTTTCCTGGTAATAGCTTTCGATATTCTTCGGCAGATCATAATGCACGACAAAGCGCACATTCGGCTTATCGATTCCCATGCCGAAAGCGACCGTCGCCACGACAATCTGGATATCATCGCGCAAGAACATCTCCTGGACTTTCTTGCGCTCCTTGTCACCCAGACCGGCATGATAGGCACGCGCCTTGAGGCCGGTCGCCGCCAGACGCTCGGCCACTTCTTCAACCCGCTTGCGCGAGAGAGCATAGACAATGCCTGCTTCCTGCTGATGGTCTGCAAGAAACTCTAACAGCTGATCAAAAGGTTTCTTCTTCTCGACCACCGTGTAACGGATATTCGGCCGATCAAAACCGCTGATAAAGCACTGCGCCTGCACCAGACCCAGTCGCTGCAGCACATCCTGACGGGTTTGCGGGTCAGCCGTCGCGGTCAGACCGATCATCGGCACATCGGGGAAGTGTTTGCGCAATTGACCCAGCTGAACATATTCAGGCCGGAAATCGTGCCCCCACTGGGAGACACAGTGGGCTTCATCGATGGCAAAGAGAGCGACTGTCATACTTCTGAGCCGATCGAGGAAACCGTCACTAAGCAGACGCTCCGGGGCCACGTACAACAGATCAAGCTCTCCGGCGTGCAGTTGAGCCAGCACCTGACGCGACTCTTCCGCCTTGAGTGAAGAGTTGTAGAAGGCTGCTCGCACACCGTTGGCAACCAGGGCATCAACCTGGTCTTTCATCAAAGAAATCAGGGGAGAGACGACAATGGCGACGCCATCGCGATGCAGGGCAGGAATCTGGTAACAGAGGGACTTGCCGCCGCCGGTCGGCATCAGGACAAAAGCATCCTGACCGGCGATCAGAGCTTCGACAATCTCGCCCTGCTGGGGCCGGAACTCACTGTAGCCGAAGACCTCGTGCAGGGTCTGGCCAGAACTTATTTGAGATGACATGGGAAGTAGGGCCTCGCGAAATGATGCGGTGTCTGCACACCGATAACATAACAATAAATATAATGAATAATCACAATACCGCCATGTTCATTGTGGATCAAGGGACTTTCGCCAAACGAACGCCGAAGAAAGGAAAATGGACAAACCCGCATAAACATGAAGTGCGTCTCCTGGCAATCCGGAGACTGAGACAATTGTCGATTTTATGGCCTGGACTGTCGAAACGTCCATAGTGCCTGATGTGGGGCCTCTAAGTGAGAAGGCTTATATGATGTTGTCCTTTCTAATGGATAAACTTAAAGTCCTTTATCTTTGCAGCAATCCCGAATTTCTCGTTATGCGGTTCAACACGCACAACCTCCCCCAGACAACTTAACCTGATTGGCTCTCCAGGTAAGGTGTAATCGAAAGTCAGTGAAAACTTCAGCATCTTTCCCTTAGCAAAGAGACCCTCAGACAAGAAATAAATACCTGCCCGGCTGACATCGCGAGTGACCGATTCCTCCTGCCCGATGTGAAGTGGAAGTTCAACATGGACGCGCTCTGCGACCCTTTTTTCATCAGGACTCATAGTCTTCACCTCATGGTGAGTTATGACGGATAAAAATGCAGATCTTGAAACATGTCTATTTCATAAAGTGTAATGTGGTTATCTACTTCACTCAACTAACTTATCGAGGTTAGCAGACAACCATTTT
>NODE-636-length-12307-cov-5.70437_pt1 | contig 12307 bp, 13 predicted proteins | sample MGYA00139097_ERZ477577 | MGnify/ENA metagenome assembly ERZ477577 | reverse complement strand
TCTGAGTGACTATACTTTTCTAAAACGACCCGTAATCATTATTGACCAAAATATCTTTATTGGAAGTGATAAGAAAACGCTGCAACAATTAAAAGAACATTTTTTAGTCAATTAAATACTGACCCTATACAAATTATTTGAAAACCCTTTGGCTTTGTCTATGTCATTCAATAAAAAATACAAAATTGCGATTGGTATAATCCTTTCTTTAGCATTGATACTTCTCTTGGGAAGTGTCATCATTTCAAGGATTATTTCGCAAAAAGTTGTTCAAATATTGGAGGATCAAAATGTAGAAAATCTTCATGTGTCTATAGAAAAAACCAAATTTAGCCTGTTTGACCGTTCCCTTGTTTTTAATGGTGTTCATATAAGCCCTAACGATTCTGCAATGCTAAAGCTCCAAGAAAATATGCTGGACAAAAAGTCATTGCAAAAAATCTCGATTTCGAGACTTAAATTCAAAGGTATCCATCTGATTCCTCTTCTATTTTCCAAGCATTTAAATATCAACAAGCTGATCATAGACGATCCTCTTTATCAGCATTTTACAAATGGTGAAAAAGACACTTCAAAAGGAGATAAAAAACCATTAAAACTTGATTCTATTAGAATAGAGCAATTAAAGGGGTTCCAACTTGATATCATCAATGTGACAAATCTCAAAGTACAGGTAATAGATGCGATAAATAAAGACATTTCCTTCGAAAACAAGCCCCTTGATTTTGAAGTTTCGGGATTTAAACTAGAAGAAATCGCTGCCGATTATTTTAAACTTGTCCCGATTGAAGATGTATTTGAAATGACCCGTATAAAAGTTGAGTTTCCTAAAATCAAATACCTTTTTTCTATTGATGCCCTCAAATATAATTTTGGGGAAGATCATTTGCAAATTTCCAATCTTAAATACAAACCAACAGTCAACAAACTGACCTTAGCCAACTCCTTTATCTATAATACTGAGGTTTATGATCTCGACATTAAAGAAATCAAGATATATGCGCTAGATTTTGAAAAAATCTTATCAAATAAAGGTCTTTTTATAGATAGTATTCAATTGTCCCAATTAAACATGGAAATCTACAAAGATAAAAGAAAGCCTTTTGATCTTAGTAAAAGACCTAAACTTCCCCATCAAAAACTCAAAACTCTGAAAATGCCGCTGTTGATTCACAAAATTTCTGCGAATGATAGTGAACTTATTTATGAAGAAAAACTTGAGCATAAGGATGTTCTTATGAAGGTGACCATGAAAGATTTGAATATAAATATGTTTAATATTACTTCTGTAAAAGAATATCGGAATGCACCTCTTAAAATTGATCTAAACACACAATTAATGGGGAAAGCAAATTTAAATGTCGATATGTTGCTACCACTTGCCGACGATCAAAATACTTTTTTCTTTAGCGGATATTTAGGCCCGTCAAAAATGACTTCATTTGATTCTGCTGCCATTCCAGCATTAGGATTAAATGTATTGAATGGGCAAATAGAAAATATTTCTTTTCAGGGGTCCGCTAACAATTTTACTTCTAAGGGCAGTATGAAAATGCTATATCATGATCTCGAAGCAGAAGTTTTCAAAAAAAAGACGGCAGAAAAAAATGATTTTCTGAGCTGGCCAGTAAAGAATTTGGTGCATAAATCGAATCCTGGAAATAATGGTGAAGTCAGGGAGGCCACCATGAAGTTCGAACGTGTCATGTATAAAGGGTTTGGCAATTTTTTATGGAAGACACTTCAAAATGGTATAGTCAACAGCATAGCCCCTTTCGGCATGACCACTGAAAAGGCGGCCGCTAAGAAAAAAAGACAATCAAAGAGGGAGAATCGGAAGAAAAACAGAAAGGATTAATTATAAAAATTTTCGTTCTATAAGACTGATAAATCTTTCCTCAAGATCTTCTTTACCCCTCCAATTATAATTCGGCTTTACTTGATATTGAAAATACTTTAACGCCTCTTCTTTAGTGTTATATTCGTTAAGCCTTGACAAAACTTTATTAAAATCTGATTGACTAAAACTGAACAATTTATTCACAAAAGCAATCCTGTCATTAAGCCCAATTTGTATGCTGCTTCCTACCAGTTTATCATTAAGTGAAAGTTGTCTTGGTTCCTCTTTTTTGACTTGGAAAAGTTTCTCTGTTTCGTCCAGAGAAATGGTATCCTTAAACTCAGCCTTTTGACTCATATCTTCTTTTATACCATCAAAAGTTGGCACAAACAGATCATTAAGACTCAAAGGTGGTTCCTCTTCAATATTTTCAGTACTGGAGACCATTTCAGGTTCTGTAGCATCATCTTGAACAGGTTCCATAATTTCAGCTACCTGCTGCGGTTCAGATTCTAATATCTCTTCTTGAGCAAGTGCCTTACTTTCTTCCTCTTGTGCTAACTCATGTCGCAAAACCAATAGTTTCTCATACAATTCTCTTGACTGACTTAGCCTTGAAGCTATATCATTTGCTTGGTCATTCTTTAAAATATTCTCAGCCAGAACTTTAAGTTCTTCAATCAAACTATTCAACATTGTCATAATTTTTGGCAGGTAGTATTCACTGTTTGAGAAAGATACAAAATTAACGTTTTCAAAAGAAAATACTACTAAAGAATTTCATTACTTTTGTTATAGCTATAGTGAAGAATAGGAATTGACATTGAGTCGACCCAGTCAAATAAAATTACAATAGCTTAAAACAGAAATCTTACTTATGTTTTTAGAAAATACGGTAAATCATAATGAAAAATTTGGATGGATTGAGGTAATCTGTGGCTCCATGTTTTCAGGAAAAACCGAAGAACTCATTCGAAGATTGAAACGTGCCCAATTCGCTAAACAAACTGTAGAAATCTTTAAGCCTGCCGTTGACACAAGGTACGCTGATGAACTGGTAGTATCCCATGACGAAAACGAAATCAGATGTACTCCGGTTCCTGCTGCTGCCAATATCAGATTGTTTGCCAATGAAATTGATGTGGTAGGCATTGATGAAGCTCAGTTTTTCGATAATGAAATAATAAGTGTTTGCAATGATTTAGCAAACAGAGGCGTAAGAGTCATTGTAGCTGGTTTAGATATGGACTTTAAAGGCAATCCCTTCGGGCCTATGCCGGCACTAATGGCTACCGCCGAATATGTTACTAAAGTTCATGCTGTATGCACGAAAACAGGAAATCTGGCGCATTTCAGCCACCGTACGATTCCTGATGAAAGATTAGTGGTATTAGGTGAAGTACACGAATACGAACCTTTAAGCAGAGCCGCCTATTTCAGGGAACGACAAAAAGAAGAACAGGAGCGAAAGCATAGATCCAATAGCTCGGATGAATAATAACCCTACAGTTTTAGCAATAAATTTATCCGCAATTGAGCATAATATGAATTTTTTTCGCTCAAGATTAGATGATAAAACTAAATTACTAGCCGTAGTTAAAGCGTCTGGCTATGGTACTGATGCGGTTACCGTAGCTAAAACCCTTGCCGAACATCATGTCGATTATTTTGCAGTAGCCTATGTTGATGAAGGCATAGCGCTAAGGGAAGCAGGGATTAAGACGCCCATTTTAGTATTGCACCCGCAAATTATCAACCTCAACCTGGCCTTACAATATGACCTGGAACCGAATCTTTACAGCAAAAAAATACTGACCGAATTTTTGAAAATTACGGTACATTCGGGTTTAACTTCTTATCCAATCCACCTAAAATTTAATACAGGCCTTAATCGTTTAGGTTTTAAAAATTCGGATCTTGAATTTTTATTTACTGCACTTCAGCACGAGAAATCGGTTAAAATCCATTCGATTTTTTCACATTTGGTTGCGTCTGAAGATGAAAATGAACGAGAATTTAGTTTAAATCAAATTGAAAAATTCAAAATTATAGCTGGCGATTTTAAAAGATTATTTGGATTCAGGCCTATGATGCATATGACAAATACATCCGGAATTCTGAACTTTCCGGAAGCACATTTTGATATGGTCAGATTGGGAATAGGGCTTTACGGCTTTGCGAATGACCTCAAGACAACCTCAAAATTAAAAAATGTAATGAGTCTAAAAAGTCTTATTTCTCAGATTCATCACGTTGAAGAAAACGAAAGTGTAGGCTATAATCGAGGCTTTTTTGCCCCAGGAGAAATAATAACAGCCACTGTTCCCCTAGGGCATGCCGACGGTTTTTTCAGAAGCCTGGGTCAAGGCAAGGTATTTGTCTCAATAAACGGGCAAAAAGCCCCTATTATCGGAAATGTTTGCATGGATATGATCATGATAGATATCACTGGTATTTCTTGTGAAGAAGGCGACGAGGTCATCATTTTTGACAATCAAAAACAAATACTGGAAATGGCCAGACAGGCCAATACCATTAGTTATGAAATTCTAACTACTTTTTCTGAACGAATTAAACGAATCGCTTTTTAGAATTTTGTATATTCGGTTATTCACTAATCATAAATTTTAATGACATGTTAAAAGAATTTAAAGAATTTGCTTTAAAAGGCAGTTTGCTGGATATAGCTGTCGGGTTTGTTATGGGTGCCGCTTTTAAAAGCGTTGTAACCTCATTTACCGATGGAATTGTTTCCCCGTTGATTGGGCTTATTTTCAAGGCTGATCTAAAAGACCTGAAATGGACTGTAAAAGAAGGGGTTGTAGATGCGGATGGTAAAATAGCCGGTGCCGTTGACGTTCTTTATGGGGCTTTCATTACAACGGTCATTGATTTTATTATCGTTGCTTTTGTCATGTTCCTTATCGTAAAGGCCGTAAACAAAATGAAAAGGAAAGAGGAAGAAGCTCCTCCTGCTGCTCCTGCCGGTCCGAGTCAGGAAGATCTACTTATTGAAATAAGGGATCTGCTGGCCAAGAAATAAAAGGTGGTTTTATAAAAAACCACGAATAATTTCCTGTGGATTCAATGCTTTTTTCAAAAGCATTGAATCCACTATTTATTGCAACTCTTTTAATTTATCAGCGATTTTTCTGTCGTTGGCCAGTCTTGGTATTTTATTCTGCCCTCCTAGTTTCCCAATGGATCTCATGTAATTGTCAAAACCATTTTTAGCGACTTTTGTGATAACCAGACGCTTCAATATTTTACCTTGTATCAAGTCAAAATAATACGTGTTTTGCTGCTGCATTTCCAGATCAATTTTAATGGCAAGCGCTTCCAGATCATCTGGTTCCTTTTCAAATTCAATAAACCATTCATGATATGGCAACTCCGCTTTTGGCGGATTAACTTCAGGGGCGACCGTAAATTCTTTAATCTTAACGTCCATGCCTTCGACAGCTTTTTGCAAGGACTGTTCCACTTCCTTTCCAATAACATGTTCCCCAAAAGCAGATATAAAATGCTTAATCCTGCCGGTAACAATGATCCTAAAAGGCTTCAAAGAAGTGAATTCAATTGTGTCTCCAATGTTATAAGCCCATAAACCGGCATTTGTAGAAATGATCATCACGTAATTAACCCCTAATCTGACATCTTTGAGTGAGATCCTTTCAGGTGATTCACTATAATAATCCTCCGAAGCAATAAACTCATAAAAAATACCGCTGTTAAGCAGCAGTAACATCCCCCTGTCAGTATCCACAAGCTGTCTTTGCTTATCCTGATAGGCAAAAAACCCTTCTGAGGCTGGGAATAATTCAATAGAATCCACTTTTCTACCAATAAGATCTTCCATGTGTTGTCTGTAGGGTTCATAATTAACACCTCCGTAAACAAACAAACTAAAATTTGGAAAAATTTCGCCGACTTTCTTACCCTGATCTTTTTTCAGTTTCTCAAAGTACATTTGCACCCATGAAGGGATCCCGCTAATGAGTCTCATGTCTTCAACGACGGTCTCTTTAACTATGGCGTCAACTTTGGATTCCCAATCATCAATACAATTTGTCTCCCATGAGGGGAGCCTGTTTTTCTGCAAATATTTAGGCACAAAATGAGCTACAATACCCGATAGTCTTCCCGTTTTAATAGAATTCGAGATTTCAATTTCAGGTGAGCCCTGTAAAAAAATCATTTTTCCATTGACGAAATCTGAGTTGCCGGTTTCCGCAATGTATAGTAAAAGTGCTTCCTTGGCAGCTGAGATCTGATAAGGCATTGACTCCTTTGTAATCGGAATGAACTTTGCCCCGGAGGTAGTGCCAGAAGTTTTGGCAAAATACATAGGGAGACCTTTCCAAAGAACATCTTTCTTGCCCTTTTTAATCTCTTCTACATAATCCTTTAAACCTTCATAATCCCTTACAGGCACCTTGCTTTTAAATTGTTCATAGGATACGATGGAGCCAAAGTCATGGTCCTTCCCAAAACTTGTCCCTTTCGCTTCCTGAATCAGATGTTGAAAGACTTTATTTTGAGCTTCTAAAGGATTGTTGGCCCAGCCATATACTTTTTTGGAAATGACGGCTGCGTATATTCTTGCTAAAAATGATTTGATCACGAATTCAAATGATAGAGTTAAAAATTACCTTCAAGGCAGGCTTATTCAAAATTAATATAATTTAAAGGATTTACCGGATAACCATCATTCCATAATTCGAAATGAAGGTGAGCGGCTGTAGAAATAGTTCCTGTAGAGCCAGCGCTTGAGATTACTTCACCTGTCTTAACCAATTCCCCCTGCTCTTTATATATGGAAGAATTATGTTTATACACCGAAATAAATCCCTGGGCGTGTTCAATAATAATTACATAACCGGTATCGGCCGTAAAGCCTTTAAAAATGACCGTGCCATCCGCTACAGCTTTTACAGGGGAATCCTCATCCACGGCTATATCTACCGCGAAATGCTTCTCCTTATCATCGTAGTTCTGCGTTATCTTACCCTTAATAGGAGAGGAAAAAACAATATCTGTATTTTTTCTGGCTTGTTGAAATACACTAAACCTGTCGAGTTGTTCAACCTCTTCCCGAAACGCAGAATCAACAGCAGAAGGGGCGAAATTTATTTCTTCGAACTGATACTGCTTTAAAACAGAGTCCTTGTTAAATGTAACTCTCTTAATCTCTCCCTTAAGTACTTGCTGTATGTTTTTAATATAAAGATCATTTACAGATAAGGCTCTGTTTAAGGAGTCCACTTTATAAACAAGATTTGATGCTTCCTTCTGTAATTCAGTAGATGAATAGCCTTGAATATATTCCTTCAATGGCGTTAATGCGATTAATAAAAGTGTAAAAACAATTAATAATACAGAAAAGATGCCTCCAAAAACAAAGGCATTCAAACGGTTAAGTTTAAATGAAAAACGTTCTTCAAAAGTATCTTCGTTCAATACAACGAATCGATACTTAAAGGTCAATTTTTCTTTTAATATTTTTCGTTTGTTTTTTTTCATTCTATGCCTGTATCAACAAAGATACAATGTTTTTAAAACCTTGTTTATCTTCTGAACTACTTTAAAGGAAATACGTTATTGAAAATCATGTTTTATAGAAATTCATTTCATCCAAATAATTCCAAACCTTGTCTGGAAGAAGAGCTCTTACATTCTTTTTTTCAGCAATTGATTTCCGGATAAAAGTAGCCGAAATCTCAACAATGGGAGCTGCTATCATATGCACCTTTGGGTTTTTGAAAATATCCGGAACTTCTTTTTCAGCAGCAATTCTAGGATAAATATACAGCTCATGATTCTTAAGAATTTCTTTATAATTTTTCCATTTATGAAAAGTAAACAAATTATCCTGTCCCATAATCAGGTTAAAATGATGCTCAGGGTACTTCTCGTATAAATGAATAAGGGTATTAATCGTATAATTGGGCTGAGGCAATTCAAATTCAACCTTACTTGGTTTCAGTTTAGGGTAATCCTCTGTGGCTTCCCTGACCATCTGCAACCTGTGATGATCAGCAAGCAAGGTGGTTTTCTTCTTAAAGGGGTTGTGTGGGGTCACTACTAACCAGACTTCATCAAGGTCAGTATACTCAACCATATGATTGGCGATGATCAAATGGCCAATATGGATGGGATTATAGCTACCAAAAAAAAGCCCGATTTTCATTTATACAGAATTAAACATTTTATCTTAACATATAAAACTTTCAATGAGGGCTGTGGCCTCAGTTTTGGCTGTATCGAGATCGTCATTGATAAGAATTTTGTCAAAATCCTTTGCATAGCCTAATTCTCTTTCGGCTTTGGCAATTCTTTCCTTGATTTTCTCTTCACTGTCAGTACTTCTTGCCCTAAGCCTTTGCCCCATAACTTCTATGGAAGGAGCCATCACAAAAACAGCAAGTGTTTTTTTTGGAAATTTATCCTTAATCCTGAGGCCTCCAACTACGTCAATATCAAAAATCGCATGCTTTCCTTCCGCCCAGATTCGCTCAACTTCCGATTTCAAAGTTCCGTAAAAGTTGTTGGCGTACACTTCTTCCCACTCGACAAAATCGTCAGCGTCAATATGATCCTTAAACGTTTCCAAACTTATAAAATGATAATCCTTGCCGTCAACCTCATTTCCTCTTTTCTCTCTTGAGGTTGCGGAGATGGAAAAATCCAGATTGAGTTTTTTTTGGTCTAAAAGATGACGAACTATGGTTGTTTTACCAGATCCTGACGGAGCCGAAAAGACAATAAGTTTTCCTTCCTTGCTGCTCATGATTATAAAACATTTAGTAATTGTTCCTTAATCTTCTCAAGCTCATCCTTCATTTCCACCACAAGCTTCTGCATAGGGGCAAAATTCGCCTTGGAACCAATGGTATTGATCTCCCTTCCTATTTCCTGAGAGATAAATCCCAGTTTTTTTCCGTTGGAATCATCACTGTTAAGTTCTTCTACGAAATAGCTTAAATGATTTTTTAATCTCACCTTTTCCTCGGTTATGTCAAGTTTTTCTAAATAATATATCAGTTCCTGTTCAAATCGATTTTCGTCAACGGTTTGCTTCAATTCATTAATAGCCTTATTCAGTCTAATTCTTACCTGTTCTAACCTCTCTGAGTCAAGATCCATTACTTTTTCCAATTTTTCCTTGAGAATCACTATTCTCTTTTCAAAATCACTTTTTAGTTCTTGTCCTTCAGCTGATCTGTGGGTTTGCAGACCTAAGATAGCTTCGGAAATCCCGGATTGAATTATTCCCCATTCTTCATCGTCCAGCTCTTCTTTTTCTGTTTTTAAAACATCGGGTAAACGCATGGCTATGGATAATATATCTGCTTCGTTTCTTATTGTTTCGAGCTGTGCAATATAATTCGCCACAATTCCGGTATTGATCTTGGTAGAGGTTTCTGATGTAGTAGATTCAATATAAAAAGACATATCCACTTTACCCCTAACTAATTCCCGTGCTATCATTCTTCTCACTTCAATTTCTTTCTCTCTGTAAACTCCGGGAAATCTCGTATTTATATCCAGATTTTTACTATTAAGGGACTTGATCTCAAGGGTTACTTTTTTTGTGTCAAGCTGTATAACGGATTTCCCGTATCCGGTCATGGATTGTATCATATTACTGAATTAAAATTTAAGCAAAGTTACTAATAAATAAGCGTTAACAAGTTAAACGACGCGCTATTAAATAAAATCATTCAGACAGTTCCCTGGGTTTTTTTGTTACCAGATACACCCCTATAAAGATTAACCCGGTAGCTAATATTTTTATACTATTTAAACTGTCACTTCCAACAATCAAAGCATAGGTAGTTGCAATAACAGGTTGAAGATATATAAATATGCTCAAAGTTGTTGGTTTCAATTGCTTTATGGCAAATAGATTAAACATATAAGTGAAAAAGGAAGTAAAAACAACGATAAAACCAACCTTGTAAAAAACGGGTACGGGCATCTGGGCCCATTCAATCATATTGAATTCCCTTATTCCAAAGGGGAGAACCATGATGAACCCAAGTAAATACAACCATTTGGCCAGCGTTATCGGATGGTACTTTTTGGTTAAATTCTTGATCATTATTAAATACAAAGAATAAAAAGAGGCATTGGCAAAAATTAATAGATTTCCCAAAACAGGATTTGATGCCGTTCCGACTTCTTTTCCAAAAACGATTAAGGCAGTGGCGCCCAGCATACCAATCAAAATTCCTGCAATTTTTTTTCTGGTTGGTCTCTCTTTTATAATAAAGGCTGAAAAAATAAGCACCAAAATAGGAGTGGATACCATAATAACGGATGCACTTATAGGGGTAGTCATGCTCAGACCCTTAAAAAAAGAAAGTTGATTTATGGCCATCCCAAATATGGCGGCTAAAAAGAATCTCAGAAAATCCTTGGCTGCAATTTTTTCCTTTTTAAGAAACAGTCCAACCGCCCAAAATAAAATTGCAGCGCCCGAGACCCTTAAAAGTATAAATCCAAATGGTTTTATATACAAAGGCATCACTTCCTTGGCTACGGTAAAACTCACTCCGTAAATAAGTGCCGCCAGGAAGGCTAATAAAAAAGCTACATTTCTGGAATTCATTAGGTTAAATCATTTAACGGCCCCTAATTAACCATATTTTTTCGAGCTAAAAAAAATAACCACGGAGTTTATTTCCGTGGTTATCTTAAAACTATAATTTAAGCAGTGTTTATTTATTTGCTGCATATCTTTTACTGACTTCGTCCCAATTGATCACATTGTAAAATTCACTAATATAATCTGGTCTTCTATTTTGATAATTCAAGTAATAGGCATGTTCCCATACGTCTAAACCTAAAATAGGAAAACCTCCACATCCGATTTCAGGCATTATTGGATTGTCCTGATTTGCTGTTGAACAAACTGAAACTTTCCCTCCCTTTTGAACGCACAACCAGGCCCAACCAGAACCAAATCGTGTAGCTGCCGCTTTTGAAAAGACCTCTTTAAAGCCTTCAAAAGAACCAAATGCCTCATTAATGGCTGATGCAAGTTCACCTGAAGGTTGCCCACCCCCTTTAGGAGACATCACTTTCCAAAAAAGATCGTGGTTGTAAAAACCTCCGCCATTATTTCTTAAGGCTGCGTTACTCATGTCAAGATTTTCGAGAATTTCTAAAATTGGTTTTCCTTCAAGAGCAGTTCCGCCAATGGCATTATTTAAATTTGTAGTATATCCGTTATGGTGTTTCGAATGATGAATCTCCATAGTTCGCGCGTCAATATGAGGCTCTAAGGCATCATATGCATATGGTAATTTAGGTAATTGAAATGGCATAATATTTAATTTTAGTATTATTTTGTTTTTATCAAAGATACGGATTCCTAATGTCGAAAATCAATCATATCAAATAGAAAATTTCTATTTTAACATAAATCTCTTTTATTTAATGGCCGGTTCTTAGTTTGTGCAGACTTTCAGCCACAGCATTGTGAGAAACTGTTTTATTACTAAATTCCTTGCCAATCAATTCCTTTTCATGAAGATTTGCTTCCATTTGATTTAGAATGTTCATCAGGTGCATTTTCATATGACCCCTTTGAATCCCGGTTGTTGTAAGGGCTCTAAGTGCAGCAAAATTCTGTGCCAAACCTGCAACAGCAACTATTTGCATTAACTCCTCAGCATTTGGATTCTGCAGTATCTCCATAGAAAGTTTGGCAAGAGGATGTAGTTTGGTCAATCCACCTACTGTACCCAATGACAATGGGATTTCTATCCAGAATCTAAAGCGACCATTCTCAATTTTAGCATGTGTTAAACTACTGTAGTTACCGTCCTTACAGGCGTAGGCATGTGCGCCTGCAGCTACTGCTCTGAAATCATTTCCCGTGGCCAGTACAACAGCATCAATACCATTCATAATTCCTTTGTTATGCGTTACCGCCCTATAAGGTTCAACTTTGGCGATTTTAACCGCCTGTACAAATTTTTGGGCATACAATTCAGGGTCTTCTGGGAAGAATTCTTCCAGTTTACAACTAACTTCTGCCTTGACCAAACAGTCAGGTACATAATTTGATAAGATACTCATCACAATAAAGATATCTTCCATTTTAAAAGCATTAGCAATAGACTCCAAACAGGAATTAATAAAATTGGCCCCCATACTGTCCCCGGTTTTAAAACTGACGTGCAGCTGATAATAATCAGGAAGTTTTTCAGTACAATCTCTCAACTCTATATCCAAAATACCACCGCCCCTCTTTCTCATATTCAAAGTGATCTCATCGGTTGAGCGAAAAAGCTGTGGTTTCATTTTTAGAAAATAAGACTTCAGATAGGACTTGTTTCCCTTATATGTAAAATGAACCTGTCCAATCTTAACCATAGAAATAACTTCCGTTTTAAACCCGCCTTTATCACTCCAAAATTTGGCTGTTAAAGATGCGGCGGCAACTACAGTAGTTTA
>NODE-635-length-12316-cov-5.26474_pt1 | contig 12316 bp, 10 predicted proteins | sample MGYA00139097_ERZ477577 | MGnify/ENA metagenome assembly ERZ477577 | reverse complement strand
TAAGCTCAAACAATCCTCTACAACTATTGATTCCAGGATTCTACCGGCACAAAATGAAACACCGCCCCTTGATGGAGCGGTGGTGCTAAAGATTTTTCCAAATACTTACAGGGGTCACCAGGGCAAATAATCGAAATCCAGTTTAAAGCGTTCACCGATTTCATCTCTTGTAGGTGCATGATTTTGCGTCCCATTCACTTCAATCTTGCATGCCCCCATAGTGGCAGCGAGGCGGCCGGTAGTCTCCCAGTCCATATCATTCATCAAACCGTAAAGTAAACCTGCGCGATAGGCATCACCACAACCTGTCGGATCTTTCAGTTGATTAATTTTTGCTATCGGAATCCTCATTTCCTGATTGTTTGCATGGATAATAGAACCTTCAGCACCACGCGTTATCACCAGTGCATCAACTTCACGTGAAATTTCTGCAGCACTTTTGCCTGTTCGCTCTGAAAAAAGCTGGTATTCATAATCATTTAGAGTGAGCCACGTCGCCTGCTTAAGGAATCGGTTCAGATCTTCGCCATCAAACATCGGCATACCCTGGCCGGGATCAAAAATAAACGGAATACCGGCCTCAGAAAACTGGTCAGCATGCTCGATCATGCCCTGGCGTCCATCTGGCGAAACGATGCCGATGGTGATGCCCGATTCATCAGTGACCGTGTTGAGATGGGACAGGTTCATCGCTCCAGGATGAAAGGCTGTAATCTGGTTATCGTCCTGGTCAGTCGTGATATAGGCCTGGGCTGTATAGTCATCAGCAAGGACTTTTAGAGACTGGCGGCTAACGCCTGTATTGTCCATCCATTCGGCATAGGGAGAAAAATCCTGGCCTACCGTAGCCATTGGCCTGCCCTCACCACCGAGCAAATTAAGGTTATAGGCAATATTTCCGGCACATCCGCCAAACTCACGGCGCAAAGTAGGAACCAGAAAAGAGACATTAAGGATATGGACCTGGTCCGGAAGTATGTGGTTCTTGAAGCGGTCTTCAAACACCATAATAGTATCGAACGCCATAGATCCGCAGATTAATGCTGTCATATTATTTTTCCGTTATTGATAATTTATTGAACACGCGTTAATTGATACAGCAGAACTTCGTATCAAGCTTTTCATACTGGTACACATGAAACTGACAGTTATGCCAGGGCGCTCTGTACGATGTTAGTTGATAGCAGTTGCCGTTGTATTTGAAACAGCCAGATGAAGAATCAAACAGCATCTTCCTGCCAGACAACATCCAGCTGTCGTGCTGCACGCACATCATCCAGTCTTCGTACTGGCAGGCTATGCGGCGCTGATTTGACCAGGTCTGTCTGCTCAACTGACTCCCGGCGAATCTCTTCCATTGCAGCGATGAATCCATCCAGTTCTTCCAGGCTTTCGCTTTCAGTCGGTTCAATCAGAAAACACTCAGGAACCAGCAATGGAAAATAGGTCGTTGGTGCATGATAGCCTTTATCCAGCAGACGCTTGGCAAAGTCCATCGCTGTGACACCGGTCTCAGCCTTTTCTTTTTTTAGAGTCAGAATAAATTCGTGTGTTGCACGACGGCTTTCGTATGCCATCTCGAAACCGCCCTGCTCAAGTTTGACCTTCATATAATTCGCATTCAATGTGGCATAATCGGCGACGCGTTTCATGCCGTCACGCCCTAACATTCGAGCATATATCCAGGCCCGTAACAATATACCGGTGTTACCCATGAAACATGAAAGACGGCCAATGCTCTGAGGGCAATCGTTTTTATCGAGTAGCACGTACTCACCCGATGACTCCGCAATCCTCGGTACAGGCAGGAATGGCACCAGCCGTTTACTAACACCGACAGGCCCGGCACCCGGACCGCCGCCGCCATGCGGGGTAGAAAAGGTCTTATGCAGGTTAAGATGAATAACGTCGAAACCCATTTCTCCGGGCTTTACCTTGCCAAGTATTGCATTCATATTGGCGCCATCGTAATACAACAGACCCCCTGCTTCATGTACTAAAGCAGCAATCTCTGTAATCTGCCTTTCGAACACACCCAGGGTTGAGGGATTTGTCAGCATCAGGCCTGCCGTCTGCGGCCCAACAGCAGCGCGCAAAGCATCTATATCTACATCGCCATTATCCAGTGTTGGTATCTCTTTTACGGTATAGCCGCACATCACTGCAGTTGCAGGGTTGGTGCCATGAGCTGCATCCGGCACCAGAATCTCCTGTCGTGCATCATCTGCCCTGGCTTCATGATAAGCCCTGATCATAGCGATGCCTGTGAACTCACCCTGAGCACCTGCCATAGGGGCAAGACTGACTTCACTCATTCCTGATATGTCTTTCAGTATCTCCTGCAAATCATATAGGCAACTTAGCACGCCCTGTCCAGTTGAAGCAGGTGATAACGGGTGCCGGCCACTGAAGCCATCATACATAGCTGCTTCATTACAGATCCGCGGATTATGCTTCATGGTACAGGAACCGAGGGGATAAAAATGTGTATCAATAGCAAAATTTAACTGGCTGAGACGGGTGTAATGCCTAACTGCCTGCATTTCTGATACTTCGGGTAAAGCCGGGCCAGTTTTGCGAAGCAGGGCTTGCGGAAGGTCATCAATTGAAAATGTACCTGATTGATATTGAGCATTATTTATACGCCCGGCAGTAGATTGTTCGAATATCAGTTCTGTCATGGTTGTAGTTTCTATCTTTGGTTACTCTGAAAATCGTTGTTATAGGCAGCTATTATTTAAGACCATTTATTACATGTCTTTGCACAGGAAAGATCGAGTTATTCCTTGCTTACAATTCTTTCCAGGTGCAAGGCAAAGTCATCCATCTCTTCTTCGGTGCGCAACTCAGTAGCGCAGACCAGCAGGCAATCCTGCAAGCCTTCATAATCAGCCCCTAATGGCATACCTGCAATAATCCCCTGGGCCGTAATTGCACGCACCAGGTCATCCATCGGGGTATCAATACGTAGAACACATTCGTGAAAAAAAGGACTATTAAAGACAACTTCGACGCCATCTATTGCTGTAAGTTTTTCAACCAGCAGGCGGGTATTTGCATGTGATGCTTTTGCAGCCTGTGCCATGCCAGCTGGCCCCATCAATGACATGTACAGAGTTGCAGCAGTGACCATCAGGCCCTGGTTGGTACATATATTTGATGTTGCTTTGGAGCGGCGTATGTGTTGCTCCCTGGCCTGTAATGTAAGCGTAAATCCCTGCTTTCCTTCTGCATCCAAAGTACGCCCAATTAAGCGTCCGGGCATCTGCCGGACAATTTTCTGAGTACAGCACATGAAGCCGAAGTACGGGCCACCTGAAGACAATGGAATACCCAGCGGCTGACCTTCGCCGACGACAATATCAGCCCCATTTTCTCCCCATTCTCCGGGGGCTTTTAATATGGCGAGTGACAAAGGGTTCACCACAGCAATAACCAGGCATCCCTGCTTATGCGCCAGGTCTACCAGTTCATCAACTTGCTCCAGCGCACCAAAATAGTTTGGCTGCGGAATAACCAGGGCCGCAACATCATCTGTGAACTGATCATTAAGCTGAACCAGATCAATGGTGCCGGTATCACCGCTATAGTCAATATTGCTTATAGTAATCCCCTGATTTTTAACAATCGTCTCTGTTGTTTCTCGATAAGCAGGATTGATAGTTTCAGGCATCAGGATTCGATGCTTTTTACGCTGGGCGCGCACAGACATCAGGACAGCTTCTGCAAGAGCGCTCGCTCCTTCGTAGAGACTGGCGTTGGAAACTTCCATTGCAGTCAATGAAGCCATCATGGTCTGGTATTCATACAATAATTGCAGCGTCCCCTGGCTCGCTTCTGCCTGGTACGGAGTATATGCAGAATAAAATTCACCACGTGTCGCGACTTGCCAGACTGCCGCCGGGATATGGTGTTCGTAGGCACCGGCGCCGATGAAATTCACATAATGGCCATCGGATTGTGCACTATTTTTACACAGCCGGCGTATCCCGGCTTCATCCATTGCAGGTGGAACATAATCCAGTCTTTCATTGATCAGGTCAGCAGGGATCTCATCAAACAGCTCATCAATATTGCTGACACCGATAGCATCAAGCATCTTGCGAGTTTCTTCTTCGGTATGGGGTATGAATGGCATAGCAGTTTATTCGTTTTGTGTACTGTAAAGAGGGATTTGCCTCCCCCTGGTATTATTTCCTTTGGTCTTTAATTCATCAGTCTTCTGATTCGACAACCTCATAGGCCGATGCATCCAACAGGCTATCAAGCTGGCTCGGATCGGCTATTTGCAGGCGGAACATCCAGCCGTCGCCATAAGGGTCTTCATTGATCAGTTCCGGTGCATCGACCAGTTTTTCATTCACTGCGACAACGGTACCGGCAACCGGTGCATAGACATCGGAGGCTGCTTTCACTGATTCAACAACCGTGCATTCATCACCGGCGTCAAGTTCAGCGCCCATTTCTGGCAATTCAATAAAAACCATATCGCCGAGCAGTTCCTGTGCATGGTCGGTAATACCCACCGTGACCTGCCCATCATCTCCAGCCAGCACCCATTCATGTGACTGGGTATACCTCAATTCCTGTGGGACATTACTCATTGTTGTTCTCCTATTGCTCTACACTTGTTCAATTTCGATAACAGCCTTGCCATTACGGACAAAGGGGTATTTTACTACTACTGCCGGGACCAGGCGCCCACGAATATCTACTTCACAGACATCACCTGTTTTTACAGTTGCCGGCACTCTCGCAAGAGCTATTGATCTTGCCAGTGTGGGAGAAAAGCTGCCACTGGTTATTTCACCTTTTCCACCATCGGCAAACTGTACCTGCTGATGCGAGCGCAGCACGCCTTTGCCTGTCAGCAGCAGGCCGACCATGCGTTGCCCAGGACCGTTCTGTTTTTCCGTTTCCATTGCCTTGCGTCCGTTGAAATCACGGGTCTCAGGCTGCCAGGCGACAGTCCAGGCCAATCCGGATACCAGAGGTGAAGTCGTTTCATCCATATCAAGACCATATAGGGCCATACCCGCCTCAAGCCTTAATGTATCACGCGCTCCCAATCCGATAGGCTTGACGCCGACGTCCATCAACTTTTGCCAGATATCAACCGCAGCTTCCGCAGCCAGTATGACCTCGACACCATCTTCGCCAGTATAGCCGGTACGTCCAACGAACATATCATCCAGCTCACAGGCCTGAAACACCGCCAGCTCAGAAACCTTTGCAGCAGCATCTGCAGGCAACAGTGATGTAAAAGCACCGATTGCCTTAGGCCCCTGAATCGCCAGCATCGCCAGCTCAGGACGCTCTGTCAGCGTAACATCTGTAAAATTCTGCAGCTGTTGCCTGATCCAGGCCATGTCTTTGTCGTGAGTACCGGCATTGAGAATCACCCGATACCAGTCCTGATTCATGAAATAGACAATCAAATCATCAATGATTCCACCATTTTCAGTCAGCATACAACTGTAAAGAGCTTTACCTGGCACTGTCAATTTTTCGACGTCGTTGGCCAGCAGGTGCTGCAAAAAAGATTTGCTGCCGCTGCCGTTGAGGTCAACCACATTCATGTGTGAGACATCAAACACGCCGGCAGACTGGCGAACGACATGATGCTCTTCGAGCTGAGAACCATAGTGAATAGGCATTTGCCAGCCTGAAAAATCTACGATTTTTGCGCCAGCTTCAATATGCTGTTGATAAAGCGGTGTTTTATTCGACGTCATGGTAGCTCCTGGAGTCATACGGGTTCGCTGGCTTTGTCAGCCATTCGCCCATCTGTCCATTCACCTGAGAGATTTACCCCCTTCGGTGTGCCTATCTGGTCATCCTGATAGACCGCTCTCCAGAGCCGACGGTTTATTATGGTCCTTTTGCCTGAGCGATTCCGGGCGGGTTGCGCCTTCGGCGCCGGCAAAAATCATAAAACTGCAGCCGGTCTCTCCCTCAATAAACCCTGGTCGGGCCAGAGACTATACGAAAAACAAGCAAGCTTTACCACGCCTGATGTAAAAATAGCCCCTTAAGATATTGTTGCTATCTGTTTTTTCACTACACGGCCAAGGGTCAGCCCCTGTACCAGCATAGCAAAGACGACTACCGCATAGGTCATAGGCAGCAGATAGAGACGAACTTCGTCTGCCGGCAAAGTGAGTACCAGGGCAACGGAAATTCCTCCCCTGAGCCCTCCCCAGGTAAGTATCTTTATCACCCCGGGTGAAAACTGATAGCGGCTTCTGAGTACTGAAACAGGAATAGAAACACTGACAAAACGCGCCAGTAATACAACGGGGATCGCGAGCAGAGACAGAAGGAAGGTATTTGTGGATATCGGGATGATCAGCAGAATTTCCAGGCCCAGCAAGACGAACAATACTGCATTGAGAATCTCGTCTACCAGTTCCCAGAACGTGTCCAGGTGTTCACGGGTTTTATCTGACATTGCGAACTGACGACCGTGATTGCCAATCAGCAATCCAGCTACCACAATTGCTATCGGCGCAGACAAATGCCAGGCTTCCGCAAACGCATAGCCGCCCATAACGAGGGCCAGAGAAATAATTATCTCGACCTGGTAGTTATCTACCTGCCTGAGCATTCTGTAGGCAATATATCCAATCAGCAGACCAAAAAGTGCGCCACCCAGGGTTTCAGTGACGAACAACTCAGCCACATCAATCGCCTGCATTGGTTCACTGGCGTAGGCAATATTGAAAATAACGAGAAATAAAACAACACCGACACCATCATTGAACAAAGACTCACCGGCAATTTTCGTTTCCAGGGAAGCCGGCACTCCCAGTGTCTTCAGGGTACTGATCACGGCGACTGGATCAGTAGGAGAAATCAACGCACCGAATAAAAGGCAATGAATGAACGTCAGTGGCAAATCAAGCAGCAGTGAAACTCCCCACAGCAGCACTGCCACTAACAGGGTAGAGATAAGGACACCAATTGTCGCCAGGGAGGCAACAATCCACTTCATCTCCGACAGTCGATTAATGTCTACATGTAAGGCTCCCGCAAATAAAAGAAAACTCAACATGCCGTGCAGAAGCGTGGTACTGAAGTCGATACCTGCGAGCAGGGATTGTTCCTGCTCCAGCAGTAATGGAAACCCGAGCCCACCAAGTAGCAGAAGCATCAACGACAATGCCATAGAAATTGCCATCACACCTATGGTGGATGGCAATTTCAGAAACACATAATTAAGAAAACTGAATACGGCTGTCAGGCTAATCAGCACAGCAGTAATTTGCAGCATATCCATAACAGATAGCAGTCTTAAATACTGCGCATCAGGTACAGGATATCGAAGAGAGCTGGCTGGCAGTTACTCGTTAGCAAATGAGAAATCGATCAGGTACTGCATCAAACCGGCATAGCCACTTGGGTCTGCAGGTTCAAAGTTTGTAAATCCCATTTTTTTTAACATTGCCTTACCGTCATCGTTCTTGTCTGCTTCCAGCAAAGCGGTGCGTAGCTTGTCACGCTTGGCCTCCGGGACTTTCGGCGAGACAGAGATGGCAACGTGCGGGATTTGCACACTTGTTTTGACCACAACAAGGTCTTTACCTTCCTGCAGCGCCTGGTTCACCAGCGGAGTGGGTACAATCGCTGCTATCACCTCGCCATCAAGCAGTTTTTGTAGGGACTCTTCAGCTGAATTAGTCGGCACAATGGAAGGCTGGCGTAGCGGGTTCCTGAACATCTGGCCAAGAAAAATACCGGAAGGAGCTGGTGGCATCAATGATGCGACCGTCTTGCCGACCAGTTCACTGGTATCAAAAACGGCATTATCTGCTGTCACTATTAGTGTATAACTGACCAGGCCTGGTACTTTTGCAATCGAGACCCAGTTTTCTTTCTCATTCCGGTAATCAGTAAAGAACGCATTATCCATCATAATTTCGTATGGATTGTTCTTTTTCTGGTTTACCCAGTACTCAGGAAAATCACGAGCCGTGTGTATCTTTACCTCGTCTCCAGTAACCTTGGCGATGAAATCTGCCAGTGGTTTAAAGGATTTCCTGGTTTCGTCTTCACCAAGGATAGGCTGGATAGCGAAATCAAGTGTTGCTGCTGTTGCAGGCTGAAATAAGATGCCGAGGGCCAGGCCCAAACCACATAGTGTTTTTATTATAGTTGATTTTTCATTCAAAAATTGACTCATCAGATTCTTCCTCCAGGAACTATTTCACTGAAAACATCCAGCGAAACTGATACTTAGCTATTATTTTTTATAAATTATTATTTTTGATGCGATAAAAATTAGCCTGCACCCGGTAACACCTATAGATATTACATTATTAATACTTATTCTAGCCGAGATAGTTAATCAGACAAGTTTTATTTGAGTAGTTTCAATAAAATAAGTGCATTATTTAAGAAATTAGTTTCCCAATGCTCGATTAACAAAAAACTGTTTAAGCCCTGGCAGGCGATTAATCAGATCCATAGCCAGGTTTCGCGATTTTTGCACAGATTTGTGCTGACTGGTAAAGACACGCTGTATTCCATCCATACCGGCCAGCATCATACCCGCATCGGCACGACGTCTGCGTGAGTACTTTCGCAGGTACAATGGATCTGCCAGGTCTCGCCCGTTCTGTACCGCCTCAAATAGAATGGAAGTAAGATCAATGACATCCTGAAAACCAAGGTTGACTCCCTGACCGGCCAGTGGATGCACTCTGTGTGCAGCATCACCCAGCAACACAACACGCTCTGTACTATAGCTGTCGGCATTGGCCAGTATTAAAGGAAAACCGGCGCGTGAACTAAGTAGCTCGACATCTCCCAACCGGTGTTCGAAAGCCTCGGCAAGATGCTGTGAAAACACCTCATCATCAAACGCCAGCAATTCTTCTGCGAACTCCTTGTCAGCAGACCAGACAATTGAGCAACTGCCATCAGCCAGTGGCAGAAATGCCAAAGGTCCTGTCGGCAGAAAACGCTGCCATGCAGTATGTTCGTGTGGCAGAGATGTTCTGACTCTGGTGACGATCCCTGTTTGCTGATAATCGTGTCTACTGCTACTGATGCCACAATGCGCACGCACCTGAGAATTGCCACCGTCAGCCGCGATAATTAATGTGGCCCGGATTTCATTCCCGCTATCCAGCTTGACCTCGACGCAGTCATCCAACCATGTCATCCCTGAAAGCCTGGCTCCGTTAATCAGCTTGACGTTAGGCATGCCATTGATCTGTTCTAACAAACAAGTGTTGATCAGATTATTTTCGACAATATAACCAAGACATGCCTGACCACTATCAGCAGCGTTAAAATCCAGGCTAGCGGTTCCGCTGGCATCCCACACGTGCATCGACTCATACGGAGACACCCGTCGTTCAGCGATTTTCTGCCAGGCCCCAATGTCCATTAATAATCTCTCTGAAGCGGCGCTGATCGCACTAACACGCAAACCATACTCATCTTCAGACCACTGTGGAATCTCGCTGGCTTCTATCAGAGTAATTTTATAACCTTGCCTGGCAAGTGACAGTGCGGCAGCAGAGCCAACCATACCGGCACCAATGATAATTATATCTGCCTGTTGATCATTCATTGCTACTCATCCCATATCCAGCTGGCCATGCTGTTTCAATTTCAGGCCCCGTGCCAGTTTTGATTGACGCCCTGTCATACCCATGGTTCGTTTTAGCAAGGCATGTTTTAACTCAGGCACCACATCCGTCAACAGCAAACCAAGGTTCCTGCCAGCAATTACAGGAGGTATCTGACTGGTGAAAAGCTTAATCATTCCGTGCGTAAACCCGGTGACCCGTTTAGTGTCTCTTGCTCGAATCTCTTCATAAATCTTGAGTACCTCAAGCGTGCCGACATCCTGCTTTTCTGCTTTTGCCCGGGCTAGAACTTCCGCTAACCAGGCAACGTCTCTTAGACCGAGGTTGAATCCCTGTGCAGCTACCGGATGCACCGTATGCGCAGCATTTCCAACCAGCACAACGCGCGATCCAATTGTTGTATCTACCCTGTTTCTGGCCAGTGGATAAGCATAGCGCTTCCCTGCGCGGCTGAATCTGCCTAGACGGTCGCCAAACTGCTGCTGTAACCGCTGCAGAAATTGCTCTTCGCTGAGCGACATGAGTTCATCTACGTCTGCTTTATCGACAGCCCAGACGCACCAGCATCGATTGCCATTCATCGGCAGCATGGCAAGCGGCCCGGAAGCAGTAAAGCGTTCATAGGCACAGTACTGATGAAGTTGTCCAGGTGAGACATTGCAGACAATCGCTGTCTGCTGATAGTCATCAACACTAGCCTGGAAATTCAGTTTATCGCGCAAGCCGGAGCGGCCGCCATCGGCGATAACAACCAGCTTGCCTTTCACAGTAGTTTCCTTACCCTCAACTGCACAGCTAAGGGTTACCACGTCCTGGCCAATATCTACATCGCTGACTGTTGCAGGGCTGATGATATCCACATCCTCTATTAGCTCCAGCCTGTTCATTAGCGCGGCGCCGATGGCACGATTTTCAACCACATAACCCAGTGCCTCAACTCCGGCATCCTTTCTATCGAGGTGTGTAAACCCCGGGTGGCCTCGATCGGATATATGGATACTATTAATTGGGCAGCGGGCCTCGGGATCTATCTGCTGCCAGATCCCCAAAGTTTCATAGATAAGCCGGGAACCGTGTGACAGAGAGATTGTTCGTACATCGTAGCTAGGCTGCAAATCAGACTGCCAGGGCACAGCTTCAAGAATGGCGATTTGCATACCTGAATCTGCCAGGGCACATGCCAGGCTAGCGCCAGCCATACCACCACCAACTATCAAGAGATCATATTCTTTCGCCATCCCAATTACCTGTTCATAAGATGCTCAATATCATCAATTTTCTTCGGCGCGTCCTCGCTCAAGACTTCATGGCCATTTTTCGTCACTGCCACATCATCTTCGATTCTTATGCCAATATTCCACCAGCGCTCGTCAACATCTTCTGACCCGGCAACAATATAGAGCCCCGGCTCAACCGTCATAACCATTCCGCTCTCAAGCTCGCGCCAGCGATCATTTACCTTGTAATCCCCCACATCATGGACATCAAGACCCAACCAGTGTCCGGTCTTGTGCATATAGAAACGCTGATAGGCGCTATTGGCATGCAACTCATCAACATCGCCCTGCAGCAGACCATGCTCGACCAGGCCTTCGGTTATAATGCGGGTCGCTGCATTATGCGGAGCATCCCAGGTTACGCCGGGTTTGATGGTTTCAATCGCAGCATACTGCGCCGCCAACACGACCTCATAAAGAGCTCGCTGCTCGCCACTAAATTTGCCGTTGACGGGGAAGCTGCGTGATATGTCTGATGCATAACCATCAATCTCGCAGCCGGCATCGATCAATAGCATATCTCCGTCTTTAAGTTCAGCTGAATTCTCTGTGTAATGCAGGATGCAGGCATTCTCACCAGTCGCTACAATGGGCGGATAGGCGGGGTACTCACTACCTTTTCTGCGAAAGATATACTGAAACTCAGCCTCAATTTCATATTCCTTCATTCCGGGCTTGCACACCTTCATCGCCTGTCTATGTGCACGCGCGGAAATCTTGCATGCCTTTTGTATTAGTGATTTTTCTCCGCATCTTTTGACCAGTCGCATTTCATGCAGAATATGGCCCAGATCAAGAATTTCAGCGGGTGCGGAAATACCTGTACGTGATTTACTGCGAACCTCATTCACCCATGTCATCAGCCGGGAATCAAATTCATCATTAGCGCCCATGCTGTAAAATACTTTTTCCCGATTCTCGAGCAGACCGGGAACAATCTCGTCAATGTCTGTAATGGGAAAGGCATCATCAGCACCATAATACTCACAGGCACCCTCCAGCCCTGCCCGTCGCCCATCCCAGATCTCTTTCTCTGGATCTCTTTCTCGGCAAAAAAGAATAAACTCTCCATGTTCCCTGCCGGGCACAAGAACAGCAACTGCCTCAGGCTCATTGAAATGAGTCAAATAGTAAAAATCACTGGCAGCGCGAAACCGATAAAGAACATCACGACTACGAACACTCTCTCTGGAAGTGGGAATTATTGCCACCCCGCCCCCCATCATTTGCATTACTTCCTGACGACGTTTAGCGAATTGCTCGTTCATTCCTTATTGTTCCCCCTGCTCATATGTGCGATTCACTTCATCATTGATATTCGTCAGCACGGCATAGAGTATCTGTACTCCAACACGCACATATTCCTCCAGATGCATTAAATCACTATCGGAACCGCTGTTATCCTCTGATGTGTCCAGCTGAGAAATTTCCACCAGGTCT
>NODE-634-length-12356-cov-4.35355_pt1 | contig 12356 bp, 13 predicted proteins | sample MGYA00139097_ERZ477577 | MGnify/ENA metagenome assembly ERZ477577 | reverse complement strand
AGTAAAATAATTTTATTTAATTAAAATTTATTCTGATACTTTTTATTATTAAGCGCCTTGATCCGTATCAAGTCACTTCGACAAGAATGCTCTTGTCAGTTTTTTGCCAGTCCAAGATCGAACCATTACCCATGTAGCAAACAAAATAAACATGGCATGTACAAAAACAAAATATGACAGTACAAAGACCCAAGTCCAAGGAGAGTCAAACCCGCCCATAAAGATCACTAAAGCTGTCACTACTACGAGTGCAATGCCTGCTAGTAGGTTCGTTTTTATTCCTAAAAGAGCATAATAGTGATCAATAGTATCTGCTTCTGTTTTCTTATAGATAATAAGCAATATAACAAAAGCTATAACGGGTAATGCCGTCAGATTTAATAATGAAAGAAGTGACGATGTTGTGGCTCGTTTTAAGTTTACTTCTGTATTCATTTTCTTTCCCTCCCAAAAAAATATACCGCCTAAAGGCGGTATATTTACTGTACTACTTGATACTAACTATGACTACGCGACATCTTCAACTGCTTTGCCTTTCGCAAAGAAACTATAGACATACATAAATAGCCCATATAGGAAAGCTAGCCCAGCTAATTCACGTAACCAATAAAACACAGCTAACTTATCTTGTACAACCATAAATGGTAGTGGCTCAGATGAATAACGCTGTAGGTAAACTTGCATTACGCCAGCACCAGTTAATAACAATGTTATTGCAACCATTGATAATGTCATTATCCAGAATGATCTGATTTCTAATTTCTGTGCAGTTTCATTGGCCGCTTTTTGACCTCTCATCAACGGCATAGAATAAGAAATCATTGTTAACACCACCATGACATAAGCACCATAAAAGGCCATATGTCCATGTGCAGCGGTAATTTGAGTACCATGAGTGTAGAAGTTAACAGGTGCTAATGTATGTAAAAATCCCCATACACCTGCGCCTAAGAAAGCCATAACTGCTGTACCCAGTGCCCATAAAACAGCTGCTTTATTAGGGTGGTCACGACGCCTTTTATTCACAACATTAAATGCAAATAATGTCATCATAAAGAATGGAATCGGCTCTAATGCTGAGAATATTGAACCCAGCCATTGCCAATAATCAGGTGTACCAATCCAGAAGAAGTGGTGACCTGTTCCAACAAGACCTGAAATCAACGCCATTGCAATGATGATATACAACCATTTCTCAATAACTTCACGATCGACACCCGTTACTTTAATCAATACATAAGCAAGTAGAGATGCCATGATCAATTCCCATACGCCTTCCACCCAAAGGTGAACAACAAACCACCAGAAGTATTTATCCAACACTAAATTGTCAGGATTGTAGAAAGCGAATAAGAAAAAGACTGCTAAACCAACTAAGCCAGTCAACAACACTAAGTTAATAACTGTCTTACGACCTGAAAGTACCGTCATACCAATATTAAAAATAAAGGCTAATGCAACAATTACAATCCCTATTTTAGTTATTGTTGGTTGCTCCAAGAACTCTCGGCCCATTGTTGGCAATAAGTCATTCATAGTAAGCTCAGCTAAACGCGCATAAGGCACTAATAAATAACCTAAAATTGTTAAAGCACCTGCTACGAGGAATATCCAAAACATTATCTTCGCAAGCATTGGTGAATACAGTTCTCGTTCAGCTTCTTCTGGCACTAAAAAGTAGGCTGACCCCATAAAGCCGAATAACAGCCATACAATTAACAGATTCGTATGCACCATTCGAGCAACATTGAATGGGATTTCAGGAAATAGAAAATCTCCCACTACATACTGTAATCCCATGGTGACACCAAACAGGATTTGTCCTATAAATAGAGCGATCGCAGCAACAAAGTAGAGCTTTGCTACGCCTTGTGATTCATATTTCATAATTTATCTACTCCTTAACCTTGAACATTTGGTGGCCAGTCTCTGGCAGTTTTAATACCATCAACATATTTCAAAAACTGAGCAAGATCTTCCAATTGTTCATCTGTTAAGTTGAATTGCGGCATGCTGCGACGACCTTCAACTCCTTCAACAGGACGGTATTTAATAAATGCTTTAATTGCATCAGTACTTTCACCAAAACGGGTATATACATTACCAAGTTCAGGAGCAAAATAAGCACCCTCACCCAATAAAGTGTGACAACCAATACAGTTGTTCACTTCCCATAATCGTTTCCCTGAAGCTACTTGTTCGGTTAGATTCTGTGAGTTATCTGTTTTTGGCAGACTCCTCACCGTATCAACCGTTAAACCAATAAGTACCAAGAAGAAGAACACAGCTCCTCCATAGTAAATATTGCGGGCCATGCCCTTGGTAAAGGTTTCTCTCATCACACATCTCCTATAATAAACCTGCTGGGGAAGTATAATTTTCTGCCAGCAATTGAGCCTTGACTTACATCAAGAGCAAAATGAAATTGGTTCAAAGTAAAATTAGTTGGCGTAATTTATCCACATCAATCAACTCAATATGAGCCCCCTCTAGCTTAATTAATCCTTGTTTCGTCAGCTCTTTAAGTGCTCTAGACAAGGTTTCAGGAGTTATCGATAAGCGAGATGCAATGACATGCTTGGGTGCAGGCAAACTAATACCTGTACGGTCATTATTATTGTCAGGAATATGGCTCAATAAATAGCAAACTAGACGAAAATTTGCACTATGCATTGTTAACCTATCGACTTCATTCACCATCCAATGAAGTCTCTGACTCAGTTTTGCCATCAAGTTAAGGCATAATTCGTTAGATGATTTTAATAACTTTAGATATGTTTGGGCATCAATCGAAACAACGACAGAAGTTGAAATAGCTAAAGCCGAAACTGGATAGCGGGCCCCTCCTGAAAATAATATAGCTTCAGCAAAAGTCTGACCTGGGCGAATAATTTCGAAGACTTTTTCATTACCATTTGGTGCTAGTCGCTGTAATTTAATGCCGCCTGAAATAAGTAAATACACATCTGTAAACGGCGCTCCTTGGGAAAATAAAGTACTGTTTTCAGTAATATTTTGAGCATAAGAAGAACGTACTATATGTGCAAAATCATCATCATCCAAAGGCTGAAGAAGAGCGCATCGTTTCATTTCAAATAAAATATCGTCATTGATATCTATTCGTCCAGATTGCTTAGAATTCATTAGGAATCGCCTCCATTTATATGGCTAAACTAATATTTAGCTGTATATCATGACATATAAGCCAGAATTGATAGGCTAGTTTATTTGATTAGTCATAACAGAACCACCACTCAATTTTTTTAAGACTATGTTCGGCTTTTATTTTCTTAGTAGTTACACTACTTAAGTGGGAGGGATTAGAAATCGTATATTGAGGGTATCACTACGGTGATAATACTAGAAATTCGATATTAAAGACCAGAATCGGTCATCAATTTAGAGCGTTCACAGAGGGACACCGCCCTTTTGCGGCATCCCAACTAGGGCTATGCTTTTTGAGCCCAAGTATATGTGAGCTTACTGTTATTTACCTGTTATAAGTTGCCAAACTTTCCGTTAGTATTTTTCCACTGATCTTTCGGAATGATTGCCTCGATAACATCCCAATGTTCAGCGATTTTACCCTTTTCAACTCTAAACAAATCATAAAATGAAGTCTCTACGCCACCCAATTGACCTTCACTGATACTCAGTACAAAGTTTCCTTCACCAAGCACTGCATAGTTTTTGGTATAGACCATCTTTATTCCTTGCTCAGCCATCGCTTCTAGGGCTTGACCTAAACCAGACAAACCATCTGCAATGTTAGTATTGTGCTGAATGTAGTTATCGCCATCAAAGAAACCAGTAAGTTTTTCCATTTCACCTTTTATTAAAATGGTTTCAATAAAATTTTTGACCAACGTCTTGTTTTGCTCAGTTTTATCAAGGTCAGTTATTGTTGTTGCACCGTCTATTTGCGAGTGTCCACTAGGATTTGGCTTGTCAGACTTCACATCAAGGTTGTCCCAATGTTCAACAATCAAACCATCTTTAAATCTAAATAAATCAAAACCTACTTTCGGGCCAAAGAAATTGTACTCTGTATGTGTAAATACATACTCACCATCCTCAAAGCTACGTTGCACATTAACTTTCGCACTGCCTTTAGGTAGTGCTTGAAGAACAGCTCCAAAACCAGCCAGACCATCACCAATGGATAGATTATGCTGGGTATACACTTCAGGATTCACATACTTTATGGCTGATGTATCGCCCGTTTCAATGCTATTAAGTAAAGCAACGGCTTTTTCTTTATTAGAAATATTCATACTGTGTTCCTGTGCAAAAAGAGTTGAAGATAGTGCTATAGAAGCCACTAATACCGAGGCTGATATAATTTTTTTCATCATTAGTTTGTCTTTGTTAATTAAGGAACTTCAGTGTATTTTTTACTGAGTTATTTCTGAAGGTCGGTAACATCCTAAAAATGGTAAATATCTAACTTCTTGCCAGTTTTTGAAATTGTGATGGTGTAACGAGGGTATGTTTCTTGAAATATTTGACAAAATTACTCGTTTCTTCAAAACCAAGCTCGTAAGCAATTTCTTGTACTTGCTTACTGTCTAATATTAAACGTCGTTTTGCTTCGGTGATTGTATAAGTATCAATTAATTGCTTTGCTGTGCGTTCAGTAGCTAACTTGCATAAATTATTTAACGTCTTATAAGTGATATGTAACTGATTTGCATAATAAGAGGCATCTCTTTTTTCAGTGAGACCTTCCTCTAACAGCGCAGAAAAGAGGTTAAATTGTGTTACTTGAGACTTGCTCAAGCTCTTTGTATCCGACTCAGGTCTTTCTCGCTCTAACATTAAAAACAATGAAGAAAATAAAAGCATTGTAATCAGAGCGTTATTTTCTTGATGATTCACCTCTTTTTGTATTTGAGAAAGTAGCGTGACACAACTACTTGTCAAAGCAGCACTAGGTGTAAAAATAGGACTATACGCAGTATGAAAATGGTTAAGTGAATGAGCCGAAACCTTCATATTTGTTTGAACTTTATCAATAAATGACTCGGTAAAAAGAACTAATTTTCCTTTTATGTTTTCATTTAAAGCAAATGCTTGGATCTGGTTTTTATTGACAAAAATAAAACTGCCTTTTGAAAAAGGGTAAGAGTTGAAATCAATAAAATGTGTACCTTCTCCTTGCTCAATATATATCATCAAAGAAAAATGAACTCGATGAGGTTGGTTTGGATCATGATCCATCTTTAACCTACGATCATAGAGCTCATCAAGCTCAACGATCTCAATCCCTTTTGATTGAGAAACTGGGTGTTTAAATTTTATATCTGGAATATTCATTAGTCACATAACGTCCCAAATCTACTTTAGGGTAGTTTAGGTAAGAGTGATTTACTATGCGTAGATGACTCTATTTCGTCCCTTTTCTTTTGCCTCATAAAGGGCATTATCGGCACGTTCAAGTAAGGAATCAGAAGAGTCATTTTCTTTGAACAAGGTTGCTCCAACACTGACAGTAATATTGCCAACCAAATGAAAATCTTCAGCTTCAATTTGTTCACGAAGTTTTTCACAAAATTGCGACAGGCTTTGTTGATCAACCTCAAGCACCATGACAACAAATTCCTCGCCTCCCCACCTTATCAGCGTGTCATTTTTACGAATAAATGTTGATAATACCTGAGCGGTATTTTGTAGGACTTTATCACCTATATCATGCCCAAAGGTATCATTAACACGCTTGAAATTGTCTATATCGATCATCAATAGGCCAAATGATTTGTTGTACCGAACTCCACGTCCAATCTCCTGAGGAAGTACCTTAGTCAATTGATTACGGTTGTAGACTCCTGTTAATGGGTCAGTAATCACCAAGCGATGTAGTTCTTGCTGATTCATAAATATAGTTTTCCTCGAACGGTCGAAGATTAAGGCGCCAAGAAGACCGAAAGAAAAGCTGCACATTATCCAAAACACATGTGTGGTATATATTCCTACATCATTCATGAGATAGAAGGTCGATACAAGAAGAATAATAGAAGAAATAATTGCACTGACAAGAGCATATCCCAACGTCATGCCTGATACGATAAAAATCCAAAATACACTTAAATAACCTTCCGCAAGAAACGGGGAGTAATTGGTAATCTTACTAGCAATATAAGCGTGACAAATACTGGCCACAATTGGTGATAGTGCGAGTGCAAACATTACATATTTATAGAATCTATTTTTAGATGCAAAAAAACTAATCGTAAGCATCATAGGCACCATGCCTAACAGATAGACTTTAGTCATCAATGTCTGAACATCTTCAGAAAGCCATGAAGATTTATCCATGAACGTGAATACAATATATAGAACCGCAGTTAAAAAGCTTATTGCTGAGATCTGAATTTGACGGGAAGGCTTATCCCACTCTTCGTAAAGCTTATTTAATGCTTTATCTGAAAAGTTGCCTTGCAACTTAAATGGAAGAATATACTGGAGTATCTTTTGCATTATTTCATCAACATTGTGATTTAAAAGGATTGCAGTGCTTCTTAATTGTATACGATTTTATCGAACGTCAGTTGAAACAAATTCCTTTAAGAAACTCTCTGTAAACCAATCAATTTATTATCATCACTAAAGCTAATGCTAAACACACCATTAACACCTAAATGATCGATAAACGGCCTGATATGTTCAGCTGGAAATTGTAATCGTTGGCCATTTTCAGCTCGCACAATAACGTTTTTTGCCGTTCCATGGTAATAACGTAATACTTCTTCTCTTGATATATTTAATCTAAACCGTAGTGTTTTTGCCATCTTCAATTAACTCTTTAAACACTTGTTGTAACTGTTGAATGACAGCTTGATATTCTTGCTCACTATAAGCAACAGCCTCGCCTTTCCCCCAAACTGGTGCAGGCCATGCTTCGTCTTGATGGTATCGCGCCACATGGTGAATATGCAGTTGTGAAACGACATTGCCTAATGCTGCTACATTCATTTTATCGGCAGATACTAGTTCAGCGAGTGCTTTTGATACGGTGTTTGACTCCAACATCAATTGTTGCTGGTCTGTTTGTGATAACTGATAAATTTCTGTTAGGCCAGTAATTCGTGGCACTAAAATTACCCAAGGATACCGTGCATCGTTCATTAATAAAGCACGGCATAACTTAAATTCAGCAATCACATAAGTATCATTGTCTAATCTAGGATCGAGTGAAAACATTATTTATCCGCCAAATATTTAGTTACGACTTCATATACATCTGCTGATAAACCTTTATGTGCAGCGATATCTGTTAAGGCTTGTTTCATTAGATCTTGTCGATCTTCGTCATACTGACGCCATGAATTAAATGCACCAAGCATACGCGATGCAACTTGTGGGTTAAGGTCATTCAGTACTTTTATTTGTTCTGCTAAGAATTGGTAACCCGAACCATCTTTATTGTGGAAATTAATCGGGTTATTTCGGCAGAATTGACCAATTAATGCACGAACATTATTGGGGTTTTTGATGCTAAAGGCAGGATGTTTCATTAAACCTTTTACGCGTAGTAATGTATTTGGCAAAGAAGACTGAGCCTGTACCGACAACCACTTATCAACAACTTGGCGATCATGTTGCCATTGTTCATAGAAAGCTCTTAAAGCATGCTCGCCTTCTGGCCCAGCTTGTTCTGCTAATAAACCTAATCCATACATAGTATCAGTCATATTATCAGCTTGAGCCATTTGTTTTAGGCAACGCTGCGTTTGCATGGGATCCTTAGTTTCCATTAAGTAACTTAAACAAATATTTTTTAGACTTCTACGTGCCATTTGATCGGCATTAAACAAATACGATTCACCAGTGTTTAATTGACTATATAAATCACTAAACTGCTGTTTCAACTTAGCTGCCAATGTTTGTTTCATATAAGTTCGTGCAGTATGAATTGCATCGACATCAGCTGGCGCATGCTGCGCCGCTAAGTAGTTTTCCGTCGGCAATGTCAGCATTTTTGCAACAAGAGCTGGATCTTTATCAGCATCAGCTAAAACGATTGCCATCTGCTCTAGTAGCATAGTTGGTAATAGAAGCGTCTGTTCACGCTGAACCATATCAACTAAGTCTGACAAAACATTCAGTAATAGGCGTTGTCCTGCATCCCAGCGGTTAAAGCTATCCGTATCATGCGCCATTAACATTGCTAACTGTGTATTTGTATATTCAAAGTTCACTTTTACTGGCGCAGAGAAGCCTCGCAATAATGATGGCAGTGGTTTAGATTTCACATTGATAAAGGTAAATTGTTGCTGTGCTTCTGTTATCGCTAGTACGCGTGTGTCACTATTAACAACATCAGGCTCACCTTCTAACTGCAGTGCTAATGATTGCCCTTTTTCATCTAACAAACCGATTGCGAGTGGAATATGGAAGGGTTGTTTTTTCTTTTGATCTGGAGTGGCAGGACAAGCTTGAGCCACATCAAGCACATAAGTCTCAGCTTCAGCATTATATGTACCGTTAATTGTTAATACTGGCGTGCCTGCTTGTGAGTACCAGCGTTTGAATTGACTTAAATCAACATTGTTTGCATCTTCAATTGCTGCAACAAAATCATCGGTTGTTACTGCTTGACCATCATGTCTATCAAAATATAAATCGGTGCCTTTTCTAAAGCCTTCCTTACCGACAATGGTTTTAATCATACCAACGACTTCCGCACCCTTTTCATAAATGGTGACAGTATAAAAATTACTGATTTCGATAAATGATGCGGGTCGAACAGGGTGTGCCATGGGGCCAGCATCTTCAGCAAATTGCATAGTACGAAGTTGATTCACATCATCAATTCGTTGCACGGCTTCAGAATGCATATCTGCACTAAACTGCTGATCACGTAATACGGTAAAACCTTCTTTCAAACTGAGTTGAAACCAATCTCGACAAGTGACTCGGTTACCCGACCAGTTATGAAAGTATTCATGACCAACAATACTTTGAATAGTGTAAAAATCATGATCGGTTGCGGTTTCTTGAGTCGCTAATACACAGGCTGAGTTGAAAATATTTAAACCTTTATTTTCCATGGCGCCCATATTAAAGTCATTAACTGCCACAATCATAAATACATCTAGATCATATTCACGACCATAGGTTTCCTCATCCCACTGCATCGATTGTTTTAATGAAGATAGTGCATGATCACATTTATGACTATTTTCTGGATCAACAAAGATTTGTAGCGTTACTTCTCTACCAGACATAGTCGTAAAGCTATCTTGCTGACGATATAAATCACCAGCAACTAAAGCAAACAGATAGCTCGGCTTTGGATGCGGATCATGCCAGCGAGTCCAATGACGACCATCATCAAACACGCCCTGTTCTTCTAAATTACCGTTTGCAAGCATAATCGGCCATTGCTGCTTATTCGCTGACAATGACACGGTGAACACAGCCATCACATCAGGGCGATCTATGTAGTAAGTTATACGTCTAAAGCCTTGCGCTTCGCATTGCGTACACAATAAATTACCCGAATGGTACAGGCCTTCTAAGGCTGTATTTTGATCAGGATTGATAATCGTTTCTATTTCTAATTCAAATGCATCAGGCAAAACTGTCAGCAGTAATGAGTGGTCTGTACGTTGATATTCGTTTCCCTGTAATTCTCGACCATCAAGCTTAATAGAAACTAACTCCAGCTGTTCACCATCTAGTACGCAATCTTTCCCTGAACCTTCGGGGTTCTTACGCATTGATAACACACTTCGAACTCGTGTTTCGGATGCATCTAAATCGAAATGTAAGTGCACTGTATCGATGAGATAATTAGGAACTTGGTAATCCGCTAAGAACGTTTCTTTAGGCGTGACAGGTGATGACATAACTACAACTCAATTAATTTAAAAATCGTCCAGTGTTTGAATTAACTGAACATCATAAGCAGGTACTTCGTAGGGATGATGCTTTATTAAGGCTTCTAATACAGCTTTTATATTGGGTTTAGAACATATCATTTCAACCCTGTATTCATCGACAGTTTCAATATCGTCTTGATGCCCAATAAATGGTTGACTGCCCAGCAAGGGTTTGAATTGACCTGTGCCCAGCGTTTCCCAAGAGCAATGGTCATAACCATCATAGCGACCAGCGCCTTGTTCGAATAGCGCATTCTTAAGCGTTTCTTTATGGCTTTCAGGCACAAAGAAAACTAATTTGTACATTTATTTAATTTTCCACATCTGACCAATTCCGTTGCCAGATTCACTATAAATAGCATCGTTATCAGGAGAGAAAGCCACAGCTTGTAACACTACGCCTGGACGTAGCGCTTGTCTTCTTGCTACTTGCCAACACTCAATATTGTCACCATTAGGGACATGCCATAGGCAAATTTTTTGCGATGGGTGCCCCGTGACTAAATATTTACCATCAGATGAGAAGTCAATTGCTGAGGTCGTCGTTTTAAATGACGGATAATTCGGAAGAGACATATCTTTAGGCCATGGCGATGTCCGTAATGTGTACTTCTCTTTTCCAGATTTCATATTCCAAAAATGAGTCTGTCCATTCCCCGCTCCAGTTAAGACATAGCCTCCCTTCGGATAAAAAGCCACGATATTAACGGGAGTCTCGTGTTTCCAACTTCTTAATTGCTTACCTGTTTCAAGCCTCCATAAACGAGCAGTTGTATCATCACCACCCGTTAATGCATATTTACCACTTGGTGATAAAGCCACTGTGTTAATTAATTGATTTATTGGGGAATTAACCGCTTTTCCGTCATGCTCAAATATTTGTAAAACACGATTTGCAATCACATCAAAATAAACAGCTGTACGATCATATAACGCTAATAAAACATAATCCCCCTGTGGTGATAATGCCATTGATTTAATCTTTACAGGAAAGCTTAAGCGCATCATCGGCTTGCCAGTTGCGACTTCCCAGAGCACGATCACATCCTGCTCAGACGTCGCAGCAACCTTACCATCCCCCGAAAAAGCCACGGCAGTTGTTGTGCCAACTTCTTCGTTATTCTGCCATGTATAGAGGACTTTATTGTTTTCAAGATCCCATAGCCGAGCCGGTGCATCAGTATCCCCTACCAATACATATTTACCATTGGGAGAATAAACAGCAGCATAACTACTTAGGTCGCTATGCTCCCACTGTTCGTCAGAAACACGTTCGCCTGAGCACGCCACTAATATACAGGTGATGAAGAGTAGTTTTGCTGTCCGTAATAACTGCTTATAGCTCATTAGATCTCATACCCAGTATCAAGACTTAGGTAATGTTACACCTTGTTGGCCTTGATACTTACCATTACGATCGGCATACGATGTTTCACAAACCTCATCTGACTCAAAAAACAACATTTGAGCCACACCTTCGTTAGCGTAGATTTTCGCTGGAAGCGGTGTTGTGTTTGAAAACTCAAGTGTGACATGCCCTTCCCACTCTGGCTCTAAAGGCGTTACATTCACAATAATCCCACAGCGTGCATAGGTAGATTTACCTAAACAAACCGTTAGTACACTGCGTGGAATTTTAAAGCTTTCAACAGTGCGAGCTAAAGCAAACGAGTTAGGAGGAATAATACAAACATCTGACTTCACATCAACAAAACTGTTTTCATCAAAGTTTTTAGGATCAACGATTGCTGAGTTGATATTGGTGAATATTTTAAATTCATCAGAACAACGTACATCATAACCATAGCTTGATGTGCCGTAAGAAATCATTCTACCATTATCACCTTCACGCACTTGACCTGCTTCAAATGGTGAAATCATATTCTGCTCTTCCGCCATGCGGCGGATCCATTTATCCGATTTTATACTCATAACTCGATCACTTTTTGTTGAATAGCCCTAATAATAACGTGATTAATCGTTTTTGATCACGATATTTGGGAATGCCGATGAATAATCTTTACCTTGTTGCGCTAATCGAGCTCCTACACGGCGGGCAATACCTCGGTATGCCATAGAAATTGAGCCATCAGGATCGGCAACTACAGTAGGGTGTCCCGTATCTGCATCTTCGCGAATTTTGATATCTAGCGGTAGGCTACCTAATAAATCAATACCATATTGCTTCGCCATTTTATCACCGCCACCGGCACCAAATATATGTTCCTCATGGCCACACTCACTACAAACATGTGTACTCATATTTTCAATTACCCCCATAACAGGGACATTTACTTTTTCAAACATCTTTAATGCTTTGCGAGCATCAAGTAATGAAATATCTTGTGGTGTAGTAACAATTACAGAACCACTAACAGGTACTTTTTGAGATAGTGTTAATTGGATATCACCAGTGCCTGGAGGTGATAAAATGGCGAAGCAATATGGAATTGATTTATTAGGTAGCCTACC
>NODE-633-length-12363-cov-6.33182_pt1 | contig 12363 bp, 10 predicted proteins | sample MGYA00139097_ERZ477577 | MGnify/ENA metagenome assembly ERZ477577 | reverse complement strand
AGATTACGCCAATCAGGCTGAGACCGGTTCCGACCACAATGCTGAGCAGCATCGAGAAGCCCAGCGCCAGCCAGGGAAAAGAGGTTAAAATGCCGGTCCCCAGACCCAGCAATGAGGAGATAAGGGCACTGACTACCCCCAAAAAGGATCCAGCCACCGAACCGACCAGCCCCTGCATCAGGGCCTCCAGGACAAAGAGCCGGACGATGAAGCGGTCCAGGGCCCCCAGACATTTCATCGTCCCGATCTCGCGGAAACGCTCAGTGACGGACATGAGCTGGGCATTTATGATTCCTACGATACAGACCAGCAGTGAGAGGGTGACGATCCACCGCTGCTTGGCGGAGGCGGCGATGACATCGGATCCTAAACTGACATCGTATCCGGCTTTCACCAGAGTCTGATAGCCGCTGATATCCCCTGAGTTCAACAATCCTTGAGCAAAATCGTTGCAGGAGCGCATATAACAGAGGAAGGCGACAGCCAGCACCAGACTGGTGGTGGTCACCAGCGAACGGAAAAAACGCACCCGGATTGACTGGTAGGCGATTTCCAACGATTTTCTGAACGGCAGGGCAATGAGACGTTTCATCTTCGAATCTGAAATGGAAAATGAAGCCTGGTCACTGGAAGTTTCCGAAGCGAAAGAATAACAATGATAATATCTCCACGGATCGATAATTGTCAATGATATTCAGAAGAACTAGGCGCCAGTGGCAGGTCTTTCAGGTTTTTTCGGTTCTCTCAAGTGATGAAAGGTGCAGGCCCTGAATTTACTGTTTCCGGCTACCAGAGTAAGCAGCAGATCGAGCAGTTCGAAGGCACTGTCGTTCATCAACTGATGATGAATCATAATGGAAACATAATGTTGCTCTACGGCCAGACGCAATTCGTCGCACAAGTTTTCAAGCGCAGAGCGCCCGCATGTTTCTTTTCTGGTGTGGAGATCGACATTAATATAAAAATCTTCCAGAGGATTATTCTTGCCCTGTTCACCTTTGCTCCTGGACACACCGCTGAAGCCCAGCTCAGCCAGGATTTCGAGCGTCTCTTCCGAGCAGCGGTTCCAGGGGGGGGTGAAGAACGGTGAGAATTCTGAGCCGATAACGGTCAGCAGGCGGTCTTTGCCCCGGGACAGATCGCCTGAGATTGCGCTCCTTGACCTGGCGCTGCCGAACTCACATTTTTTCCCAAGCGGCTGGTGGTTGGTGTGGTTCCAGCCGTGCTGATGCCAGCACCACAAGGAAGATCCGGTGTCGACATGGGATTGGATGGCTTTCCAGCGGGCTTGGCTGAGCCAGGTGGGCACCACGGCCAGACACAAAGGGAATTGATGGGTGTGAAACAGGTCGAGCATTCGCAAAAAACTTGCCGACAGGACCCCGATGTCATCGGCTCTGAAAAGCACTGGAATCGGTCGGGGATAGGTGCTGAGATCGAGCACTGTCGACAACGTATCCCTGATCCGTTGCAGTCCGCCACCGGGAAAATTTCGATAGAGTAGGCAGGGTGCTGACTTCATAATAGGCTAGATAGGCTAGAGTGTTTCCAGAAGCTGGGCGGTCTGGCGGGCTCCTTCGAGATCTATGGAAGTGTGGTAATGATCTTCCCGCAGTTGCTCGTTCATCAAGGCCGCCAGCCGGTCGGGGGAAAGATCTGTCTCTTCGAGCATCCTGATTGAGTGACCGGCGATGAGTCCTTCGACCCGAAGCCGTTGTTCCCTGTTTTGATCAAACGGCAGCATCAGGGCCGGCACCCCGGCAGCCAGAGTATTCATCGAGGTGTTGTAGCCGGCCATGGAGATCGACAGATCAGCCGCAGCGAGCCAGTCGATAAAATGATCGGTGAACCGGTCGACACCCAGGCTCTGTTGCCGAGTCCCAAGCAGTTTCTTAACCACCCCGGGATCACAATAGGGTCCGGTGAAAAGTTGAAAGTACGGATTGCCATGAATATCCCCGCAGCGTGACGCCTCGGTGACGGCTTCGAGCAGGTGCGAGCCGACGCTGCCGCTGCCGATACTGACGACAATCAGTTTGTCCGCCTCCTTCAGTCCGAGTCCGGCGCCAATCCTGGCCCTGGCATTGATTGCCGGTTTTGGAGTGATAAAACCGGTATAGTGGAGCGGCACCTCGAGTTGCTCGATTGGCCCAAACGTCCGGTCCAAGCTGACCACTCGGGGATCTGCATGGACAAGCAGTCCGTCGAAGTAGGTATTCAGGGTGGCAACGACCCTGTCCTCATACATGGTGCGATCCGTCTTCTTCTCTACCAGGATGTCGCGAAGGCTGCAGAAGACCCTGCAGGACTTCTGGCGGGCCGCTTCGAGCAAAGGGGTCAATTCGAATCTGAAGGCCTTGCGGCCAAATGGATAAAGCTCGAGGATCAGACAATCCGGCCTGGTGGAGGAAAAAAAGGAAAGGAGTGTGTCTATCCGCATCTCCTTGACCTCATCGAGCTCGAGATCCGGATCGCAGGTTTCCAGGCGGGAGAACTGATCATCCATTTGCAGACCGGGCAGTTTCAGGAAACCGAAGGGTTGTTTCCCGATCTCGATATCAGGTCCACCGACGATCATTGTCACCTGGTGATCGACGCTGCAGGCCCGGCAGATTTCCAGGCTGCGGTGAAAATGGCCGACACCGAGCACATGCTGACAATAGTAGAGGATTTTCACGGTCAAGCAGACGGTTGGATGTTGTAGGCAAAGCCGGTCAAGGTATCGTTGCAGCAGGAGATTGTCTGCAGCCGGTTGTTGTCTATCAGTTTCGGCTCTTCGGGCAGAAACAGCCGCTTCTCGATCGAATAAACAAGGGATTTAATCACTCCCTGATGAGTTACCACCAGGATCTGCTCACCGGAATATTTATGTCCATAGGAGCTCAGGACAGAGCGTGCCCGGCTGCGGACCTCTGCCCGGCTTTCGCCCTGGGGCGGCCGGAAAGACCAGCCTTTTTCAATCTGCTCCTGCAGCATTTCGGCGCTATTCTCTACTATCTCGGACCAGCTCAGTCCCTCCCAGATGCCCCAGTCCTGCTCGCGCAGGTCATCTTCTTCCTGGATTTCGACATGCAGTTGTTCGTTGATGAGCCGGGCTGTCGCTCTGGCCCGCGGTGTCGGACTGGTTATGATCCGGGCCCAATTCCAGCGCGGGCTGGCAAGAAAGCGAGCCCATTCACGGACAGCTGCGATACCCTCGGCGGTGAGTGGAGAATCGAGTCGGCCCTGAACCCGCTTCTGTTTGTTCCATATGGTCTGGCCGTGTCTGAACAAGCCAAATAGGGTGGCTGCACTCATGAGGAGCCGGGGGTAAAGGGTTAAGGCAGAGTCACGTTGCGGCCCAGCCTCTGGTCGGCATCGATAAACAAGCCAGCCAGATCGACGATCAAGCGACTATTGTCGAAGTGTTCTTCGACGAAAGATCTACCCTGTTCAATAACTTTTTGGCGTAGTGTGCGATCTGTCAACAACTGGATGATTGCCTTCGAGAGCGCCTCACTGTCTTCCTGCTCAACCGTCAGGCCTGTTTTGGTGTCGATTATTATCTCCGGAATTGAGGAAACCTTGGTCGCCACCGCCGGCACTCCCATGGCCAATGATTCCACCAGGACATTAGGGATACCGTCCCGATCACCATCGGCGGCAATCTTGCTGCCCATGATGAAGAGATCGCTTTGACTGAAGTGTTCGAGCACCTCTTCGTGGGGTTTGGTCCCCAGCCATCGGCACTGTGAGTCCAGGCCAAGTTCTTTTATCAGTCCAAGCACCGAGTCGCGGTCGTCACCGTCGCCGATCAGGGTGTGTTCGAACTCGATACCATTTTCGGCGATCTTCTTCAGGGCCCGGTAGACGGTAGGCAGCCCCTTTTTTTCGATGATCCTGGCCACGGTCAGCAATTTGAAAGGAGGACTTGTCGCTATCCTGGTAGTGTCACTTTTGAAGAGATTCAAGTCGATGCCGTGATAGATACAGTATATTTCGGCGCCGTCGTCGCTCTCAAGTTCTTCCAGATACAGTTTGTTCTGCCGGGTACAGGTTGCCACGAACACCGCCAGGTCAAGTTTCTCTCTTAGTTGATCGGGGTTGGATGTGTAGATATCCTTGGCGTGGGCGGTGAAGCTGAAGCTGAGGCCCGAGAGCAGGGAGCTGAACATGGTCACCGAGGTTGGTGAATGGGCAAAGTGACCGTGCAGATGACAGATCGAATGATCTCTGCTAAGAAACTTCTCGGTCAGGTAGCCCGCCTGAAACAGATGTTTGAAGGTCGCCTGTCTGCCCGTTCGGCGGTAGCGTCTGACCGCCGTTGCCAGGGCTTGGCGGTAGCGTTTAGGCTGTTTGACGGCACAGAGAATATTGGGCCCGATCAAGCGGGGCAGCTCGAGGAGCAGCTCGGTGGGCAGGTAGTCGACGCGGGCCTTGATCTGTTTGACCGACTCGTGACAGAAATCTTCTCTGCCTTTGCGCATTGGAAAGAGCCGCATGGTAAAACCAAGTCGCTCCAGCAGCAGAATCTCGTTGGAGATAAAAGTCTCTGAAATTCTGGGGTATCCCTTGAGGATATAGGCAAGGGTCGGCCGTGAGCCGTTCATGACCGAATTGCTGAGCTTCTGGAGGCTGCCGGTGCGGATTGGTCCTGGTTCTGGTTCCGAAAGAACTTGAGACGCTTGAGCATGGTGTCAAGTCCAGTTAATTCGAAGGTCGACATTGCTTCTGAGTAGTGTTCTTTCTGGTCCAGAATCGAAAAAATCTTGTCGCGCAGCCGCTGCGGGGTAATCTCATGCCAACCCAGGTAATCTATCAGGGATTTTTCTTTGAGGCACTGGGCCCTGATCAATTGTTCCTTACGCGGCGTTTCCCGGGGAATGATAAGTGCAGGGGTCTGCTGGGTGAGGATCTCACAGATCGTATTATAGCCTCCCATGGAGATAACCAGATCAGCGGCCTGCATCAGTTCCTCCACCCGGCTATGAAATGGGAGTGTCTTTATGCCGTATACTTTGCCCCGCTTTCGTATCTCCTCGCGTTTCCTTTTAGGCATGAATGGGCCGGTGACTATCAGACTTTTGAAAGGCAATGATGTGGGAAAATAATCGTGCATGGCAATGAATTGATCCAGCACGTCGAAACCGTCCCCGCCGCCGCCGGTGGTAACAAGTACGAAGATGTCGTTGGGTAGAATTCGATAGCGGCGGCGCACCTTCTTTCTGACATTGCCATGTTTTTTTATTCGGGGAATGTAGCCGGTGAAGACCACCCGGTCCTTTATGTCGTCAGGAAATTTGTATAAGGATACCGGGTCATAGATTTCCCGGTTTCCATAGATCCAGATTTCATTGAACAGTCTGGACAGGTGTGCATAGATATCTCTATTCTGCCAGTCGCTGATGATCACTTCGGGATCGTCGAGGATGTCGCGAAGACCAAGGACCGTTTGAGTGTGAGGTGTGGCTTCCTTGAACCACTCGAGCGTAGGAAGTACCTCACGCTTGAGGCCAAATGGCTCCTTGTCGACGATAAAAAGGTCCGGTTTGAAAGTCTGGGCCGTGGCTAAAATAATATTTGTTCTGATCGAAAGCGCCTGCTGGTCGTCGATTTTTATGGAAAGGGCCCGGTATTCGTCGTTGGTCTTCTTTATCATGCCGGGAATTCGAACAAAATCCACCTGGCTGGGCAGGGCGAAACGACCGGCGATGGGCGATCCTGTCAAAATCAGGATATTGGTGTTGGTTCCCCTGAGGTGATTGGCAATGGCCATGGTCCGGCGGATATGACCAAGTCCATAGGTGTCATGGGAATACATCAATATATTAAAAGGTGGTGCCACGGGACGCTCTATCTAAGTGGTGCCAGTTTGTTCTGTTTTTTCAACGGGTTAATTATCAACTATTATTCTATCGGTAAAACAAAGTCAAGACCGGCTGAAATAAAAAAAGCCCTGCGGCAGCTGGGCCGCAGGGCTTTGTTTATTTCACTTCTATTTGTGGAAGTGCTAAAAACTCAGCGTAAGCTGATTGCTGATCATGAATATTGATTCGATCTCCGAATAGGTGTCCACTCCCTGGAAAAGATCACCGGTATCCATATAGCCGAAATGAACTTCATAGGCCAGTGAGTTGAAGAAGCCGTAGACAACCCCGATATTGGCCTCCCAGCTCGACTGCAGTTCACTCTCCGATTCACTGTCCCAGGCTACGCTGGTAACCCCTATGGCGCCATGAAAGGCGAGGTTTGGGGTGGGCAGATATTCGGCGGCAATCGCAAACCCCTGCGGGGCGGTTCCCGCTGCCTGCGAGCTGAAAGACGAACCAAACGGATCTTCTCCGAATAGATCTGTGGCGGAACTGGTAATCATCAGCGGTTTGAATCGTGATGTCTCAAACAGCAGTCCACTTTCTGATTCCGACACCGCATCGCTGTCAAACGTATAGCCACTGACCTTGTATTTGGAACTATCGAGCCCTTCTGCCTGTAAAGACACCACACCGACCGCCAGCATAAGCGAGGCCAGACAGAGAGTCAGCAGATAGAATCGATATAATTTCATAAGAACTGTAATGAGATCTTGTGTTGTGATTACCGACGCTTGTACTGTCCGGTTGGCGTGCACCAGGCAGTACAAAAATTTTTACTTACCTACATAGTGTGCTGTTCCCTATTAAAAGTCAAGTGAATACTGACCTTTTTCTGCCGCTTATTATCCTCGAGAGCAGCGCAGTGTTCTTGCGGGAGGGCGTCAGATGTTTTATTAATAGCTGACCTTTAACCGCAACGTTCCAGAAAAGCGCTAAAATGCTCGAAACCAGGTGAATTTATGAAGCTGATAACCCAGATCATGCTCTGCCTGCTGATTGCAGTGCAGGCCCGCCATGCTTTTTCTTCTGCCGAAGAAGGGATACCGATAATTACCGTGCTACCTTTCGAGGTGAGTGAGGAGGGCGAATATGCCTATCTGAATAAGGCGATCGATCAGATGCTGTTGGCTCGATTGTCACGCTATCAGGACCTGAAGGTGGTGACCGCCCTGGATGGCGAGGAACTTCAGGCATTAAAGAAAAGCCTGCAGTCTGGAGATCTGGCCTCGGCGGCCCAACTAGGCGGCGACTGGCTGGTGGAGGCCAGCATGTATTCACTCAAAGAGGGAATGCAGATGAATCTCAGCCTTATTCCGCTGCAGGGGGGCAGACCGATATCGTTTTCTGAAAAGATCGAACGTCAGGATCAGGTCATGGGTGCGGTCAGTTCACTGGCTTCTGATATTCACAGCACGGTTGTCGATCTTGAGACTGCAGAAGATGCATCTTCTCAGGAGGAAAAAGACGACACCACCTTAAGCGGATTTGCCACTCCGCACCCGGAGCGGGATTACAAAAAAGGAATCTACGGTGGCGGGTCTATTGTTGCGGGGGACCAGGGAACTGGCTTCGAGTCACGGGGTGTACGTAATAGCGGTGTCATTCCTATGAATGTCCAATCCATGGTCGTAGGTGATCTAGATAACGATGGCAAGAACGATCTGGTCGTGAGTTCCCAGAGTAAAATACGTATCTTTGCCTACGAAGATCTAAACTTTAGAGAGCTCGCCGAATATAATTTTTCTCCAGCCATGAAGATCCATGCGATCAACATTGCAGATCTTGACAACAGCGGCACTCAGAAACTCTATATCTCGGCCAATGAAGGCAGGTTCGCCTCCTCGGCGATTCTCAGCTGGAACGGCAGTAAAAGTCTGCAGTCGGTGAGCCAGGGGCTGCGCTGGTATATCCGCCCGCTGACCCTGCCCGGTAAAGGTGAAGTACTGGTCGGCCAACAGGCCAGTCTGCGCAGTATCGAAAATTTCTTGAGTCCCGGGGTTTTCGAGCTCACCCGAGACCCCGCCAGCGGCAGATTGGTGAAAGGGGCCAAACTGCTGCTGCCCGAGGATACCAATCTTTTCGATTTTGTTCAGGCCGATATTAATGGAAACGGTCAAGTTGAAACCATCGTCATTGACAAAAAACAGAAAATGCTGGTTTATGATTCGGTTCTGAATCTGATCTGGGTCAGCGGTGCCAATTATGGGGGCAGCAAAAGATATTTTGGTCCTCACTGGCAAAAAATTAATGAAACTGCTGTCTCTGGACTTAGCCAGGCACAGCAGGATAATAGGACACTGGTCTTTATTCCCGGCCGTCTTGATGTCAAGGATATCACCGGCGACGGTCTGCCGGAAGTGGTGGTCAGCACCAACGAGATTAACGTGGCGACTGAATATTTCGGCAATATCCGCAGTTTTGACGGGGGCGCGGTTGCCTGTCTGGGCTGGTATGGACAGGGGCTGGCAGAACTCTGGCAGACCAGCCATATTGGCGGTTATGTCGCCGATTACTTTTTTGATGATGTTGCCCAGGGGCCTGAAAATAAGGGTAAAGTGATCAATCGTCTCTATGTCGCTCAGATTCCGGCGGCGCCGCTCTGGAATCGAATACTGGCAAATGTCGAGAGTAAACTTCTGGCCTATGAAATGGTGGTAAAAAAGGTAGAACAAAAAACGGATCGTCCGTGATGTCGAGTAAAATTATTCATAAGATTGACAGCTTAGAGAGGAAAAAGAGCGGTATAATTTTTTAAACTTTTGGTAAAAAAAACTTGACATGACCTTTTCTGAGGTATATAAGATCGGTAGTACGATGGCAATTGTGCCGTGGAGCCGGCTGTTGTTTGGGTGGATTTACGGTGTAAATTGAACCTGCAGGCCCCGATAACCGGGGTTTAAAAACCTAGGAGAGATATTATGAAAAAAGTAATTGCTGCAGCAGCCGGCCTGATGCTGGTCGGTACCATGGTGGGATCGGCTTCTGCCGACATAGTTTTTTCTGGCGACGCCCGTGCCCGTGCTCTTTATCAGTCCAATTACGATCTGGGCTCGAGTAGTGTCGATGAAGAGACCGGCGCAGTAACCCGCAACAATGAGAAGGACAACCTAATTAGCTCCCGTTTCCGGCTTCAGGCGCGTGCAAACGCACCGGGCGGTGCTTACGCCGTTGGCCGTCTGGCCCTCGGTAATGGTACTTGGGACGGTGGTAATTCTGGTACCACTAGCGCCAGCACCGCCGACAAGGCTTATATCGGGGTACCGATGGGAATGACGCTGCTGGAAGCAGGTCGTACGCCTACTCAAGGTCTGGAATCAACCAAGTTCTTCGAGCATGACATCACCAGAGACGGTGCGAGATTATTCATCATGCCGACTGATGCGGCTACCATCGAGCTTTCCTACTACATAGACTACGAAGCAGCTGTAAACGGCGACAATATAGATGACAACGACGATTCCCTCTATGGACTCTGGGTTGACCTCAAATTTGCCGGTGACTGGGGAACCCGTATGGGTGTCCTGTACAGGGATGATCAGGTTCTGAACGACGGTCGTGACGACGACGGTGCCTTCGGCGGTATCGAGTTCATGGGCCCCGGCGGTCCGGTTGCAATTTCTGGCGCCTTTGCATTCGACGACCAGGGTGAAGGCGACACCGGTTATGGTGGTTTCCTCATGGGTGGCATGCAGTTTGGTGCCACCAGCGTAGCCCTTACAGCTGGATTTGCCCAAGACGGGTTCGTAACAGACGGCGACCACGGTTTCATCATGCTGGGCGGCGGCGAGTCCATTACCCTCAACACTGGCAGCAGGGGCCGGACGGACATGCGTTTTGGTGCACAGGGCGACACCTGGTGGATCGGTGTTCCTGTATCCTTCGCCGTATCTGAGATGCTGACCGTTAAGGGTAATCTGGCCTATGCCGACATGGATGAGTTCGGTGAGGCTTTTGAGATCTCTGGTTCCGTGATCTATGCGATCTCCGACGGTGCTTCCGTAGACCTTGATATTGGTTACTTGGCCTACAGCCAGGGTGATTTTGATGATCGCCTCGATGCGGAAGACAGCCCATTCGGTGCGGGTCTCACCTTCAACGTAAGCTTCTAATTGCCGATTAATTAGACTTTCGTTAAAACGATTCAAGGCCGACCCCTTTTGGGGGTCGGCCTTTTGTTTTGTATTTTTGCTCAATGATGGTAATCATGAGCCTGTTGTCCGCCGAATGGTTCCTGTCATTTCAGTGGTATGGCGCTTAAAATCTCCGTCTGTTTCGATCCTGATTTCTCGGCGGATGGGGGATGATTACGTTATTTCCCGGAAATTCGAAAATCCCCCAATCTTTTTTCGAATACCAGTCGCCCACAATCGTTCCTTCCGGGTCCAGGATGGTGGCTCCCATAAATTTACCGAGATATCTGCTGGAAAAACCTTCACTAGACCTTTCTCGGTCTCCCCAGGTTACCCAGTAATCCAGCTGTTCTGTGGTCAAATCGATCTGATGCCAAAATTTGGACTGCACGGTGAAGACTTTGTCGAGCCCCATGATGGCATCAGGGTTCGATTTCACCCCTGAGTAATAATAATTGTAGCGGGAGTCGATGGTCAACGAACGGTATTTTTGTGTGATCTCATGACTTTCTCTTATGCCCTGTCCCAAATTCTGATTACTGGTGGTGGCGCTGCAGCCGCTGAATATCATCGAAAGTGCAATCAGAGTAATTAACGAGATGGTGCGAATCATTGTATCCTCCCTATATTTATATCATTGTTATCCTATACATTGCCCTTATCGGCGTCAACCTGATCGATAGTGTTCGTACTTTAGGAATTTTTCTCTACCAAAATCTTTTGAATGCATGCGATACCAACAACTTCCATAAAGATTCACCGGGCACGGTCATTTTTCTGTAAAGGTTCGCTCTACAATAATGCTATAAAATAGAAGGAATAAAACGGTTCAATGTAATCATCAGAATACCAAGTGCTTCCGATGGAGTACCACCTGGAGACTGATATAACATCCAGCAGAAAATACCAGACGCTTCTGCTGGTGGGGTCCGGCGTTTTTCTGTCGACCATGGATTCGAGCATGGTCAATGTCGCCCTGCCGTTCATCATGGAAAGCTTTGGGGCGCCCCTCAAATCCATTCAATGGGTGGTACTGGTCTATCTGTTGTCAATCACCATCACCCTGCTGTTCTGGGGTATCGCCGCCGACCGGCTTGGCAAATTTTTCACTTATCTTGTTGGAATTTCGCTCTTTCTTTCTGCCTCGGTTGGCTGTGCCTTAGCGCCGACATTAACCACGCTGATTGTTCTTCGATTCATCGAAGGTCTTGGAGCGGCGATGATGATGGCGGCAGGTCCGATTATCATCAGGGATGTGTTTCCAAATCATCAGCTTGGTAAAGGACTCGGATTGGTGGGCATCGCCACCTCGGCTGGACTGATGAGCGGGCCGGTGGTCGGTGGTATCTTAATCAGTGCCTTTTCCTGGCGGGCATTATTCCTGGCCTGTGTTCCGGTCGGTATCCTTATGCTGGTTGGCGGGGTGTGGCTGCTAAGAAACGGCCAGGGGGCATCTGTTTCTGTATCAGAGCGAAACTTCGACTGGAGGGGAGCCCTGCTCTGGGCGCTGCTGATTGCCTCAACGGTTCTCTACGCCCATTTCTTACCTGTGCTGGCCCTGGTCTGGAAAATGGTTGGTGTTGGCGGGCTCGCACTGCTGGGCTTACTCTTTTACTTATCTGAAACTACTCGAAAATCAAATATCCTACCCCTGCATCTTTTTCCCAAGAGTTACTACCATATCGGTCTGATCACCGCCTCTCTGTCCTTTGCGGTGCTGTTCGTGGTGCTCATTCTGATGCCCTTCTACCTGACTTATATCAAGGGGCTGGCGGCCAGCCTGGTGGGTACGGTGATGATGGCGGTGCCGTTGACCCTGTTCATCGTCTCGCCGACTGCGGGAATGCTTTACGACCGCATAGGAAGCCGTTACCTGACCACAATCGGTCTCTCTATCTGCACTCTGGCGCTGCTGCTGCTGGCGACTATTGACCTTACCACCGGGCTGCTGCCGATTTTTATTGCCCTGGCCCTGCTCGGCCTGGGGCAGTCGATGTTTCTGGCGCCAAACACGGCTTCGCTGCTGTCGCGTATCCCCGAGGTAGATGCGGGCGTCACCTCAGGCTTGCTGGCCACCTCGAGAAATCTCGGCATGCTGGCCGGAGCGGCATTCGGGTCGATGATCTTCTCGGCCTGGTTGAGTTATTTTTCCGCCGGTGAAGAGTTGAGCAGCTTTCGCCCAGATCTCAGCACCCCGTTTATCTCAGCGCTGCGCTGGACGCTGCTTTGTACCGCCGCCCTCTCGGCACTCAATGTGCTTATCAGCTGGCAGCGTGAGGAGTAATGCGGAGGAACGCATTGCTTTGTAGTAGAAATGATTTTTTAATCGAGCCTTTTGCAAAACTAAGATTTTCGTTCAAAATCAAGGCATGCGAGAAATT
>NODE-632-length-12399-cov-5.97521_pt1 | contig 12399 bp, 11 predicted proteins | sample MGYA00139097_ERZ477577 | MGnify/ENA metagenome assembly ERZ477577 | reverse complement strand
AATCGAGTGAAATGAATATCAGGAATTGATAATTTCATTTGTTGTCTGTTTATAGGATTAGCTCTGGTTGATTAAATATTCCGGTGGTTATGATCAGTGTTACTTGACTTAAGTCAAGGATACATTTTTACCCACGTGTTAAAAGATAGTAAGAAATACCACAATGCAGTACTCAGTTCATAACATTAAATAGGAGTGAGTATGCCGATTTTCAGCTATCTAGCTATTCCCAGAAATGATGCAAAAGAAACTCTCTGTGCCGATCTTGCCACAACGCCACATTGTGAAGTGATCCCCGCCGATAACCAGGACGTTATCGTACTTGTAACAGATACCCCCGACGAAGCTACCGAAGAGGTGCTTCAGCAGACCCTGAAGAATTTGCAGTCCCTGCAGTCTCTCAGCCTGGCCTTTGGCTACGATGACAACGAAAAGAAAGGGAGTTAACGAGGTGACCATGAAATTGAACAGACGAAGATTTATGAAATATGCGGCTGCAAGCAGCGCAGTTGCGAGTGCTGGGTCTCTTTTTCCGGGAATCAGTTTTGGTGACTGGAAGAACATAAGCAATAACTCAGGAGTTGTTTCGTGGCAAAAGGCTCCCTGCCGTTTCTGCGGCACTGGCTGCGGAGTCCTCATCGGTGTTTCCAATAACAGGGCAATCGCCGTGAAGGGAGATCCTAACTGCAGTGTGAATAAGGGGCTTTGCTGTATGAAAGGATATCATTCGGTTCAGGCACTTTATGGCAAAGATCGCCTTACCAAGGCACAGGTCAGAAAAAACGGTGCCATGGTCGAGGTTCCAATTCAAGAGGCGCTTGATCTTGTTGCCAGTAAATTGAAAGAGACCAGAGACAAGCACGGCAAGGATTCTGTCGCTATGTACGGTTCCGGGCAATGGACTATTCCTGATGGATATGTTGCGTCTAAATTGTTTAAGGGCTGTCTTGGAACGAACAATGTGGAAGCAAACGCTCGACTCTGTATGGCCAGCGCGGTAACGGGATTCATGACTTCATTTGGATTAGATGAACCCATGGGCTGTTATGAGGACATGGATCACGCCAACGTCTTCGTTACCTGGGGTAATAATATGGCGGAAATGCACCCTGTTTTATTTTCCAGGATGCTCGCCAATCGAAAACGACGCACAAATGTGAAAATCATAGATTTTGCGACCCGCTTGACCAGGACCAGCCAGGCTGCAGATAAATCAATCATCTTCAAACCGCAGACCGACCTGGCGGTGGCGAATGCCATCTGCTATGAGATCATCAAGAATGGCTGGGTTAACTGGGATTTTGTCAATCAACACGTTTCATTTCATAAAGGAAAAACGAATATAGGGTACGGCACCGAGGATCACTTTGCCTTTACAGACAAGGCAGAATCAATCAATTTAGAAGAATTCAAACTTTTTCTGGAGGACTATACCCCGGAAAAAGTAGAAAAAATCTCAGGTGTTCCGGCCAAAGATATAAAGTACCTGGCTTACATATATGGCGATCCAACACTGAAAGTTACCTCATTCTGGTGTATGGGGATGAATCAGCACACCAGGGGAACCTGGATTAATAATCTTGTCTATAATATTCACCTTCTTGTCGGTAAAATTTCAACTCCTGGAAACAGTCCTTTTTCTCTGACTGGTCAGCCGAGTGCCTGCGGAACGGTTCGTGAGGTTGGAACCCTGACACACAAACTTCCGCACGGTGTTGTGATGAATGAGAAACATCGTCAGATGGCCGCGGAAATCTGGGATGTCCCTGTCAGCAATATTGATCCGAAACCAACATACCACACTGTTGAAATGTTCCGGGCTCTTGATCGTGGCGATATCAAGTTCATGTGGATTCAGGTGACAAACCCGATGGTTACAATGCCAAACCTTAATCGCTATAGGGATGGTGCTCTGAAGGATGATCGATTTGTTGTGGTCTCAGACGTATACCCGACTCCGACAACCGATGTTGCAGATGTGATCCTTCCTGCTGCCATGTGGGTGGAGCAGGAGGGAATGTTTGGAAACTCCGAGCGTCGTACCCAGCATTTCGGACAGATAGTCGATCCACCCGGCGAGGCAATGTCAGATACATGGCAGATCATAGAAGTTGCGAGGAGATTGGGCTTTGAGAAACAATTTTCGTGGAGCCAGGAAGATTATATCGAAAAAATCTGGGAGGAATATCGAAGGTTCCATGCTGGCCCGAAGCACGAGATGGCCTCTTATGAAATACTCAATGAACGATCTGGTGTGCAATGGCCTTTTGTTGACGGAAAGGAAACACGCTGGCGTTTTAATCCAAAATATGACCCGGCCTGTACAAACGGAAAGGACTTTGATTTCTATGGCAAGAAAGATAACCGAGCCTGGATATGGGCGCGTCCTTATGAACCTGCCGCAGAGTCACCGGACAGCGAATATAATTTCTGGCTCAATACTGGCCGTGTAATCGAGCATTGGCATACAGGTTCAATGACCCGAAGGGTTCCAGTTCTGCATAATGCAGTACCTTCAGCTTATGTTGAACTACACCCGGAGGATGCTGCAGAACTAGGTGTTGTCAATGGAGAAAAGGTGAAAATCATCTCGCGTCGCGGTGAGGTTGTGATGCCTGCCCAGATTAACGGCAGGGGAGTCCCATCCAGAGGTATGGTGTTTGTACCGTTTTTTGATGAGAGTTATCTGATCAACGAGGTGACGCTGGATGCTTTTTGTCCGATCTCGAAACAGCCGGACTATAAAAAGTGTGCTGTCAGACTGGAGAAAGCATGATGGAACATACAGAAAGAGCGATCAGGAGGACAGTCACCATCGCCACTTGCTGCTTCTTTGGATTTCTGTGGCTTATCGGGGCAGCTGCGTCTTCGGTGTCTGCTGAATTGGGAGATTTCGACTATCAGGGAGATACATTATACAGGAGTTATGAGACAACACCTGAGATGTATATGGCCGCCGACTCAGGTGATCGGAACCTGGCAAATTTCTATTCTCTCAGACAATATCCAGGTTCTCCTCCGCGAATTCCCCATGCCGTTGATTTAACCTTTTCAGGAAATGAAACCGATTGTCTATCCTGTCATGCAAAAGGAGGGTATGCACAGGAGTTTGGTAAGTTCATTCCTGTTACTCCTCACCCTGAGAAAACGCTTTGTTATCAATGCCATGTCCAGGTGCAGACGGATGAACTCTTTGTTGAAACTGATTGGAAATCAATCCCTCCGCCCCGACTTGGACGATCGTTTCTGGCAAGTTCACCGCCACCTATTCCCCATCCATTACAAATGCGGGAAAATTGTATCTCATGTCATACGGGGCCTGGTGCCGTTGTTGAAATTCGGGTGGAACATTCTGCAAGAGGTAATTGCCGACAGTGTCATGTTCCTACAGTACAAACTGAACCGTTACTAGAATTTGTTAGAAAACAATAATATGCTTACCAACAGGCTGCTATGAAAACTCATATTTTGCAATGTATCGGAAGGCTGCACATTGCTCCTCTACTGGTTCTAGTTTTTTGGTGCGCAGGATTTGCAGTAGCAAGTGAATCAGCTTTTATTGATACGATAAAAAACCAAGATGGCCCCTTTGATAATCGATCAGTGGCACAGGTTCAGCCGGTGACTGAGAAGACAGTGCTGGTAAAAGAACCGTATCAAGGTGGTTCTTTCAGGGTACTGGCCCGGAAACAGGATATAGAGCGTTATAAATGTTCGAGCTGTCATACAGACAAAAACGTTCTCGTCAAGAAGGGACAGGAACTGACCCATGGCAACGTGGTTATCAGCCATGGGCAGGAGGGTGATGAGCTCGGTTGTATTGATTGTCATCACCCGGAGGATCGGGATTTTTTAGAGGACAAGAAAGGCAGAAAAATCGATTTTGATCACAGCTATCAGCTCTGTGGACAGTGTCATTTTCGACAGAAGCGTGACTGGCTTGGAGGGGCTCATGGGAAACGTCTAGACTACTGGGCAGGTGACAGAGTTGTCTACAATTGTGCAAGCTGCCATGATCCGCATTCTCCACGATTTGAAAAAAGATTTCCGGCAACCTACTCCGTACCGCTGAACTGACAGGGGAACCTCATGAGTTCTGAACAGAAAGACACCGTGACCACCATTTCTGAGGATGTCATGGAAAAATCGAGTAGCAGGCGCTCATTCATTAAAGGGCTATCATTAGCTGCAGCAGCAGGAAGTGCAGCATTGGCAACCGGATGTATCCCCACGGCGAATGCTGCGTCGTCGGAGGAAATGAAACTGCGCTGGCAGGAATTTTTTAAAAAGAATTACAGGCTGATGAACCAGAAGGAAAAGGAAGATACTGTCACGCGGCTTGAACGACTGGCCAAGATTCAGGACGATATGTATGTTCAGGTTGGCCATGAAGCGCCAATAGAAAAAGTTCTGTACGGATATGCTTTCAATATAACACGCTGTGAGGGTTTTATGGAGTGTGTTACCGCCTGTGTCAAAGAAAATAATCTCGATAGGAAGACCAATACCCAATATATCCGAATATTTGAGATGGAGCCAGGTAAGCTTGATCCAAGCACTGGCAATGGTGCCTATTTCCATAAGGTACCGGTAGACGATAAGTTTTACATGGGGACCCAGTGTTTTCATTGTGAAAATGCTCCCTGTACGAAAGCATGCCCCACAAAGGCGACCTGGAAGGAACCTGATGGCATCGTCGTGGTGGATTATGACTGGTGTATTGGCTGCCGATACTGCCAAGCTGCGTGTCCATATTATGGTCGTCGATTTAACTGGGGACAGGCTGAAGTACCAAAGGAAGAGATAACGACCAAGCAGCATTATCTTGGCAACAGAAAAAGGCCTAAAGGCAAGATGGAAAAGTGTACTTTCTGTATCCAGCGTACACGAAAAGGCAGATTGCCAGCATGTGTAGAGGCGTGTCCTACCGGGTCACGGGTTTTTGGAAACCTACTCGATCCCGACAGTGAGATCCGCTATGTTCTGAAGCATAAAAAGGTCTTCAGGATGAAAGATGAACTCGGTACTGAACCTAAATTCTGGTATTTCATAGACTGAGAGCAAGAGGATCAATATGAGTACTCGCTCAAAAAGAAATCTAATAACATTCTTCACTGATGCTGTGCGCTGGAACATTAAAGGAAGTATCAGTTTTCAGATTTTCAGGATAGTGTTACTCCTGTTCATGGGGCTTGGGATATATGCCTATTCCTACCAGGCAAGATACGGTCTAGCCGTAACAGGTATGAATGACATTGTCAGCTGGGGCTTCTATATTTCAAACTTTACCTTCCTGGTTGGTGTTGCCGCAGCGGCGGTTATGTTGATTTTGCCTGCCTATATTTTTCATGATCCCGATTTTCATCGAGTGGTCATTATCGGTGAAGGCGTCGCGGTTGGTGCATTGATCATGTGCCTCTCTTTTATTATGGTCGACCTCGGCGGTCCACTCCAGGCCTGGCATTTGATTCCGGGTATCGGTATATTTAATTTTCCTTCATCGATACTGGCTTGGGATGTGCTTGTAATAAACGGTTACCTGTTGCTCAATGCACTGGTTCCTGCTTATATCCTTTACAGCCACTATAAAGGGCGAGAAGCAGATGAAAGAAAATACAGACCATTTGTTTTCCTGTCGATTTTCTGGGCGTTTTCTATTCATATGGTGACTGCCTTCTTATACCAGGGACTCCCGGCCCGTCCATTCTGGAACAATCCGCTGATGGGACCACGATTTCTGGCTTCTGCCTTTGCTGCAGGCCCAGCACTCATTGCTCTCGTACTCGCAATTATTCACAGTGTCACAACCTACAAAATCGACCGGTCCGTTTTTAATAAATTACGACTCATTATTGTAATTTCGGCAATCATTAACCTGATCATGCTCTTTTCTGAGATATTTAAGGAATTCTATTTTCCAACTCATCACTCAAGTTCTGCTGTTTACCTGTTCTTCGGTATGGACGGCCATAACTCACTGGTTCCATGGATCTGGACTTCCATTTGTGTAAATTTTCTTGCAACTCTGGTGCTGGCATTTAATCCTGGTAAAAATAATCCAAAAGTACTTTTACCGGCATGCTTATTTCTATTTGTAGCGATCTGGATGGAGAAGGGGATTGGCCTGATCGTACCGGGGCTGATTCCATCACCGCTTGGGGAAGTTGTTGATTATCTGCCGACCTGGGTGGAGCTGTTTGTTACCCTCGGCATCCTCTCTTTGGGGATTACTGTTGTAACCTGGCTTATCAGGACAGCGTTGATTATCGAAGAGCATCATCAACGTGATACAGCTGAATAGATGCTGCTCAAGGATCACTGGTTAGAGACGCTTGAGAAAGGAGAATACAGCCCCGACGGATAAGGTCTCAGGCGAGGCTTTATACTTGTTAATACAGCTTTTTTTTAATCCAGATACTTATCCCGCAATCCTTTCTTATTGATTTTACCGACACTTGTCTTTTCAATCTCCTCAACAAAACTGATTTCAAGGAGAAGTGCATGTCTTGTCAGCAGGCCCTATGAGTGGCATTATCAATCACAGGTCTGTGTTTCAGCCTCTCATTGAGGTTACGGCACTGTCGGATTGATGAAATGGAGCGGTATGAAAGCAGCCAATCACTGGAAATCCGCCAGGGTCGATGGTGGGTCCAAAAGCAATCAATGTTTTCTCTCCGGACAGTTAGCAGGAAAGACAACTAACCTTTTCAAGGTGTCAGACGTTTCTCGTCAATGTAGCCAAGGCCTGGGGCGTCAGAGGGGGATAGGATGCCATTTTTAAGGTGAAATAATCCTGAAAATGGATCATTTACCAGATCAAGGTTACCGTCCAGGTCGGCATATTCAATATTGGCACGACTCAGGGCAAAATGAAGACCAGCTGATATACCAAGAGCGGATTCATCCAGGCAGCCGATCATCACTTCCATACCGGCGGCTTTTGCAACTGAGTTGATATGTTGTGATTCCAGGATGCCGCCTACCTTCATAAGCTTGATATTGATCATGTCTATCAAATCATTACTGGCCAGCCTGAACGCATCCTTGAGTGATTTTATGGATTCATCGGCCATTACTGGAACGGCTACTGCCTGGGTTACCCGTCCAAGTCGCGCATCCTTTTTTTCACTGGTAGGCTGCTCGATTATTTCAAGGTTGGCAGACTTTATACTGTCTATGAACTCAACGGCCTGAGAGAAACTGTAGCCTTGATTGGCGTCGAAGCGCAGGACAAAATCCTGACCATACGTCTGCCTGAGCTTGAGAACTTTTTCGATATCTTCTGCCAGATTCAGGCCGCCTTTCAGCTTGATTATCGAAAAGCCGTTGAGCAGGTGTTTTCGTGCCTGCTCAAGGGTTTCTTCTACCGATACAATTCCTATGGTTATGCTGGTGGCAATATCATGCCTGAAACCACCAAGCAGCTGATAGAGGGGCAAACCGGCCTGGCGTGCCATGATATCATAGAGTGCCATATCTACCATGGCCATGGCAGATGAGGGTTGGGGAACGTACTGTTTCAGGTTGTCAATTACCCTGGCAATCTGGAAGGGTGATTGACCGAGGAGCATATCCATGATAACTGAATCGATGGTTTCGACGACGTCTTCCGGGCTCTCGCCTGTCACCACCGCATCGGGCGCCGCACATCCCCAGCCGATGATGCCTGTGTCCGTAATCAATTTAAGGATTATGTTGGTGGCATGAGTAACAGTCTCGTAGGCAATCGTGTATGGAACCTCCAGCTCCATATCCAGTCTGTAGTGCTCTATCTCCCTGATTTTCATATTAATATCTATTCTGATATAATTTGTCAGAGGGAGTGTTCTTGATGGTTTCTACGAACTCTGTCATTTTCTCTATCATGATCTCCCACATCTTTGCACCTTTTTCAGCGGTACCAAGGCTTGCGTTGCCCATGACACCCGACTCAGACAGTCTCTTGGTATGTACATACCAGCTCACTCCCCGGTCTGAGGTGAAATCGAGAAATTCATTATCCAGATCCAGGGTGTGATCCACAGCTTTGTCCATTGCTACCAGCTCGGGGCGAACCGCCAATGCGGTACTGGTTTCAATTTCGCCTGCGTGAATGTCGTTTTCGGTGTTGGCCAATTTATATATATCAACATCACTGGTTTCCCCGGTTTCGACACAGACAAAAATCCTGGCATCACGGTTGATCATCTGGGCGGCATAATTCAGGGTGGGAGCATTGTCTCCATGCCCGTTGAGAATGACAATTTTTTTGATACCGTTGTGCGCAAGACTCATGCCGATATCGTAGATGATCGCCGACAGAGAATGATTGGTTACACAGATAGTTCCCTTGAAATCACTGTGGTGGTAGGAAACCCCATACGGCACTGGCGGCAGGACAAAGGGCTTGGGATCCTGACATGCTTCAGCTACTTTTCTTGCCAGATAGACGGCATCGAAATAATCAAGATCCAGCGGCAGGTGCGGACCATGCTGCTCAATGGCACCACAGGGCAGGATTGCCGTGTCCACTTTTTTTATGCGCTCTGAGATTTCTGGCCAACTTGAGGTTTCCCACATATATTCGGGGTAATCGGTTTTGCTTTTCATTTTTCGTCTATGGTATATGGTGGTGCAGTTAAAAAAGATTCTTCCAGAGAAATTTCCTGCCAGTTATGTGCCTCTCGTTTGACGGCGCCATCGGCATACAAACCAAGAAGGGCGAATAAAGGCTGGCGAATATAGTGAGGGAGGTCTGCCAGATTGCTCCGCTCTTTATCAAATCGCAATTTAGTTATGTCATCATGTTTTCTGGCCCGTTTTGTTGTATGCGGGTTTCTCTCTATGAGGTTTTTTTCAAGCAGGAGATGGAAGAGATGCGCGGCATCGCTGCCAATCTGTTTAACCGACTGTTTCTCAAGTGCGGCCAGACCTTCAGCAATCTGTTCTTCACTGTACCCGCAGTTTTTAGGATCCTCATCAAGGGCCTTTAACATGCCGATTATTCTACGGCATTTTTCACATTTGCCGCAGGGATGCATTCGCTCTCCTACTTTATGAGCAGCGTGACAGGAAACCTGGTGCTGCTGGAGTGTTGGATATCTCTTGATCAGCATCTTCATGATAAGCATCTCTGACATGCTCCGCAGAATTGAGAACTGGTTGATTTGCCAGCCTTTGCTCCGGTAATAACGAGTCATGGTGTTGTCAAAATACTTACTTTGATCATATAAGCCGCTATAGTGGGAAATACCTGCGGTTACTCCTTTGACCGTTGTGTCATATTCGTTGCCGATAAGGATATTTCCAATCCCTTTTTTTTTGACAATGGGTAAAACGCCAAAGAGGAATACCGCAACGGTCCAGAGGCGGATGGGATAAATATCAGCCCGAATGCTGGCATAATTATCCTTGATGAAGGGGAGCTGTTTCAGCATCCAGTTAAAAACACGGTCACTGTTGCACCACGGTTTTTCTGTGTTTTGCTCAATTTCCTTCAGGTGTTTGTGACTATTCACTGCAGTGAACCAGTGCCGACCGGCCTCATTTATAAAGACAGGGAAGGGCTCTGCAATATCTTTAATTATACCGTAGGTCAGCAGACTATCCTTACCCCCGCTGCTCAGGATGGCGTACTTTCCCTGGTCAGTTTGCCGATATTCACGGGGTGTCTCCAGCTCACTGAAACGACTATTGCTGAAAAGGAGTTTTGCTTGCGTATATCTGGATCGTTTCTCGGCTTTGATGGAGTTGTACGGCGGCTTGATGAAATCATTTTTGATCAGCAGCTTATTGGTGACAATTTCCCTGGAGGTATTTTCAAGCATGGCCTCAAGAAATTTTATGTCAGCTGCATCATAGAGGCCGTCGAACTCGATGGTTTGAAAGAACAATCCATAGTTCAAGGCCACCTGGGCCAGCATCATGGAGGCCAAATTGACATCGACGCCGTTTTTTTTATTGAAATAGACGGAGTTGTAGGAATATATCAGCTCATAGGAGTCTGTCTCACCGGAAAAACGCTCAACCAGGTACCGTGCCTTTACCTTTTTTGATTCAACCTCAATGTCGATGACGCTGAGCCTTTTCAGGACAACAAAGGAATCAAGAGGCATCATGGCAATATTTACGCAGGAGCTGAACAAGTTCATCTGAGCCGTACTCAAGCACATCAAAGGCGGGCAATCCGGTATCTTCGGTAATGCTGGCGCAGGCCGGCCCTATTTCTTCTTTTTGCATGAGTTCGTGGTTGAGGGTAACGGCAACCACCTTTTTCCCTGATATGGTTTCAATAGCATTTATCTGTTCGGGAAGGGAGTGTAACGGATATCCCGGGAAGCCATCGTATTCGAGGCGCCTTGGTGCGTGTTGGAGGATGACGAAATCAGGGCGGCCAGCTGCAAGAATCTCAAAACCACCGGGGTATGCCGGGTTCATGAGGCTGCCCTGTCCCTCAATAAAGAGAATATCCGGGGATTCATTTTTCCATGCCTCATATACAGCATGTTCTATCTCTCCAGAGACGAAATCATTGATACAACTGTCCATGATCATAGAATATTTGGCGCCCTGCATCCAGGCAGTCTGGCCGGTTCCAACCATTTCTGCTTTCAGGCCTGAGCGCCGTGCAGCATGGACAATGATCCAGGCGGTAGTGCGCTTGCCGATTGCAGAATCGGTTCCCAGTACAGCGATTTTCAAACAATCGACCTCGTCAATCTTGCCGGTAAAAAAGTGTAATTCATCACGGTCAGGTGTTCGCCGTATGTCACGTACCCGACAACCGTGTTTTGCTGCTATTGCCATCAGATCACTGTTTTTATAGAGAAAATCATGGAGACCGCTGTCTACATTAAGGCCAGTGGCCAAGGCTGCCAGAATTGTTTCTCTGGCCTCAGCTGGCAATCTTCCTCCATCGGGAGCGAGGCCTACTACCAGGGTTTTGGGTCGCAGTTCACCGGTAAGTGCTGTCATTGCCTGCACAAGACTTGCAAAGATGGGGATTGAGTTGGGCTTTTCATCGAGTACTTCGCCGGCATCCTGGCCCGCATAAACATGATCGATAACACCAACAACCGAATAGCGTTCGGTAAAACGAACCAGGCCGTGAGCGGTCTTTCCGTTTGGCGTATTAAATGCTCCATCACAATAAATCAGTGCAGTTCCATCGATTGTTACATTCATGATTTAATATTTCCCTGTTAATATGGCGACATATCTGTCATTTGCAAATTCTTTTTCTGAGTGGTGTTCCAGCATGGCGATAAGGCCTGCCGTTGAAGCCGGCAGAATCCGATAGCCCTCTTTTTTATGAAGGAAGCGGCTCATATCCAGCATTTTTTTATCGCTGATATGTCTGGCCTCTCCTTCGGTTTGCTGAAGGGCATAGAGTGCTTCGTTGCCGTCAAAGCTATGCCAGTTTATCAGCGGTTCGTTGATAACAGTCTCCCTTAGCTGCCGTGGATCAATATCTCTGCAGCGCTGATGCCTGGCTTTAAAGGAGGTAATTATAGGGTTCTTGTTGGCGGCAGAACCTGCTATAAACATGGGAATACGCGAAGTCTTACCGCGTTTATATAGACTCACAAAGCCGCGGTATACACCAGCAAGCAGGGTACCGTTTGATACCGGTGAAGCAACACATTTTGGCGCATCATGGAGCTGTTCATAGATTTCGTGGGCAATCGAGGCATAGGCAGAAATTTGCAGCGGTGTATTGGCACCGCCCGGGTTTGCATCATACCACTCATTTTCACGGGCAAGTCTGCTTGATTCTACTACGGTATCCTCGTATGAACCCGGTAGACGGAATATCTGGGCGTTGAAATGCTCCATCTCCTTGATTCTTTCAGTGTGGTAGCTTTCAGGGATATATATTCGACACTCCAACCCGGCAAGCGCTGTAGCAAAGGCCATTGCCACGCCGTAGTTACCGCAGGTTGCCAGGGATATAGCGTCATATTCCCTCCTGAAAGCATCGTGGACCTGGGCAAAGGCGATTCGGTCTTTCTGGGTGCCGGAAGGATTTTCCCCTTCATACTTGATATAGAGTTGACGAACGTCTAATTCCCGTTCAAGGTTACGAGCGCGGTTAAGTGAGGTATCACCGATTTCCATACTGATTATGTCTTCAAAACATTCAATCCGGTCAACTAAGGACAGACTTCTGTCTTTGACAGATTCACTGAGGCTTTTTACCTCTGTCGTAATTCTTATATCGGCGGTTTTGACTCCGTCCAGCAGATTCATTACCATCGTATTGAGTACCTTTGACTAGCACATATTTATATTTTCAGCTGCCGTATCAATCTACCGGAGCTAATATCAGATAATAAACAAGAGTTCAATCAGATAGTGTTAAATTTCCTGGCAGTTTTTTGTATATAAGAAATCGGCGGCGACCTACTCTCCCACATAGTT
>NODE-631-length-12412-cov-8.57271_pt1 | contig 12412 bp, 11 predicted proteins | sample MGYA00139097_ERZ477577 | MGnify/ENA metagenome assembly ERZ477577 | reverse complement strand
TAGAGAGTCTTGAAATATCCGCCACTTCACAAGATGAGCGTAATAAATTAAAATCCACAGAAGATAATATCGAGGATTTGATTGGCGCACTTCTAGAAGAAATTGAAAGAACAAAATGAAGATAATCATTTGATCAATTTCATATTGCTCTTAATCTCTTTTTTATGACTCCATCACCGATCCATCTGCTTAGACCATCGCTATTGATTTTGTTGGGTATCCTCATGCTCAACGCTTCCTGCACATCCCTGATTACCTCGGTGGCCATTAAACCGGCGGTCTCCAATCTGCAGAAGCAGTCCGATATCGAATTGGTCTGTGAAGGCGCCCCATCCTACCTGTTGATGATCGACTCAATGATCGAATCGGATCCCGACAACAAAGAGCTGTTGAAAATCGGTGCGCAGTCCTACAGCGGCAGCGTCGCTGCACTTAAATCCTGTGGCGCCCCGCGTGAACGACTCAAAACGCTCAGTGATAAGGCTGGGCGCTATGGCAAAACTTTGCTGTCAACGATGCTGCCAATAGGTGAAGGCAACCCGGAGTTGTTCGATGCCGAACTTAAGAAAAGGTCTGCATCGGACGCAGATTCCCTCTTCTGGGGCAGTTATGGCTGGCTCACTTGGATCGAGCAGCAGCAGGGTTCTCCGGCAGCCATGGCCGATCTGGTGAACATCGAAAAGATCATGGAGCGGCTGCTGGAAATTGACGATACGGTCGAACAGGGCGGGCCACACCTGTTTTTCGGTGTACTTTATGGATCAAAACCCAAAATGATCGGCGGCGATCCGGAACGCAGCCGTTCTCATTTTGAACGAGCCATGGAGATCTCCAATCGATCTTTTCTCATGGCCCAGGTGCTTTTTGCGGCAACCTACAGCCGCATGGTATTCGATCGGGAGCTGCACGACAGCCTGCTCGAGGAAGTCATCGCCTTCGAGCTCGACCAGGCCCCTGACAACAGACTCTCCAACCAGATTGCCAAACGACGGGCTGAGGAACTGCTCGAGGAAAACTTTTTCGGTGACTAGCGATTCATGGGCTTAAAGTAATCCATCTCTCAGTCCGCGTCGCTCGCAGGGGACTGGGGACACAACAAGTATTGTGTCCCCTCTGGTTGACGCGACCCCACATAAATCTACCAGACAATGCCCCGCTATTTAGTAGCGTGAACCTGTGTTGATGAGTATTTTATGTGCTATTCATCTCACAAAATCCGGAGATTTCAAAAATGAAAATAGTACCCTTGAGTCTTTTGATATTTCTCTCTCTGTTCTTGACTCCTCCTGATCTGCTGGCCAAGCCGAAACACGAGTTCAAAATTGCCAGTCTGGCCCCGGAAGGATCGGTCTGGGTCGATTCATTCAAGGAATTCGCCGCTGAAGTTACTGAAAAAACGGGTGGCGAGGTTGGCTTTCGCATTTATCCAGGCGGCATCATGGGGGACGACCGGGCCATGTACCGAAAAATGCGGGTCGGTCAGCTGCACGGCGGCGGTTTTACCATGACTGGAATCGCCGAAGTCGTCGATGACTTCAGGGTGATGGCAATTCCATTTCTCTTCCACTCTTATGAAGAAATGGACAAGGTCAGCGCTGAGCTGCAGCCTCTGTTCAGAAAGCGGTTTTCAGAGAAGGGACTGCACCTGGTAGCAATGACCGAAGTGGGATTTGTCTACACCTTTTCAAACAAGCCCCGGCTCACTATTGCCGATCTGCAGCAGGCCAAAACATGGGGTCCCACAGACGACCCGCTCACTTCGGCATTTCTGAAAAACCTCAACATAAGCCCCATTGCCCTGACCATTCCCGATGTGCTGGCTTCCCTGCAGACCGGCTTGATCGACACCGCCTTTAACTCCCTCTACGGATCCATTATTCTCCAATGGTTCACCAAGGCCCCTTACGTCACCGATGCCCCCTATGGCTATGCCTATGGATGCTTTATATTGAGCGGTAAAGCCATCGCCAAACTATCGGACGCTCAGTTGGGCGTCATCGAGGAAGCGGCAGAAAAACACTTCGGTGAGCTGATCCAGAAAACCAGGCAATCGAATGAAGAATCCAGATCTGTGCTGATTTCCCAGGGTGTAGAATTTGTCGCCACCACCCCCGAGGTATTGGCGACGCTGGAAAAATACCGGGACCAGACCATAGATCAAGTAAAAGGCAAGGCTTTTTCAGAAGAAATATATCAGACGTTGAATCAAACCCTGGAAGCTCTGCGCAGCACAAAAGATGGGGATAGCTGAAACCGAAACCGCACCATCTTCCTCCAGACGAATCCTGGCCGGCATCATCAAGCTGGAAGAGGTGCTTCTCTCGATCCTTTTGACGGTCATGATAATGCTGGCCTGTTACCAAATCGGGCTGCGCTGGTTCACCTCCGGGGGGCTTCCGTGGATTGATCCGCTGCTCAGATACCTGGTACTCTGGAGCGGTCTTTTGGGAGCGGTCCTGGCCACTGCCAAAGACAACCATATCGCCCTGGATGCCATCGGCTACCTTTTGCACCGCCGACTCAAGCTCTGGGTCCACCTGCTGACCGATATTTTCTGCGTGGCGGTCAGTTTCTTTCTTTTCAGAGCTACGATTCTTTTCATCAGAAGCGAATACGAATTCCCCGTTTCCGGTCTGTTCGGAGTCGAATCCTGGTTCTGGTACCTGATATTTCCGATAGCCTTCGGCATGATCCTGCTGCATTTCACCATCGATGTGATGACCACCATCCGGGATCTTTTGCTGCGCACACCACCTGACAAGCGATGATAGCGAAACTGATTGCCATTGTCTTTGCCCTGATCGGCACCCCGCTTTTCATCGTCATTGGTGCGCTGGCGCTTCTCGGTTTTCATTCCGTCGACATCGATCCCTCGGTTGTTGTCATCGAAATGACCAGGCTCGGCGATACGCCGCTGCTGATATCGCTGCCCCTGTTCATCTTCGCCGGCACCATGCTCTCGGAAAGCGGTGCTCCTGAACGTATTCTCAAAATATCGAGGCTGCTGCTTGGTTGGCTGCCGGGAGGGCTGGCTGTTATCGCACTGCTGGTCTGTGCGGTCTTCACCGCCTTTACCGGCGCCTCCGGCGTGACCATCTTCGCGCTCGGCGGCCTGCTGCTGCCGGCAATGCTCAAAGACGGCTACAGCGAGCGCTTCTCCATGGGCCTCATCACTTCCTCAGGCAGCCTGGGGCTGCTCTTCCCGCCAAGCCTGCCGCTCATTCTCTATGGCGTCATAGCGGAAACCAGGATAGATCATCTGTTTCTGGCCGGCATCATCCCGGGATTTCTCATGCTGATCCTGCTCAGTGTCTATGCCGTCAGATCCGGAGTCGTGCATACCAAGGAGGAACTTGCCGGCCAACATCCACTGAAAATTCTCAAGGAGACCGCCTGGGAACTGCCGCTACCGTTCATCATAATCATCGGCATCTATGGCGGGTTTCTGGTGGCAGGGGAGGCCGCTGCGGTGACGGCGCTTTATGTGCTGGTCGTTGAAGTTTTCATTTACCGTGACATCAAAATCTCCCAGATCCCGAAAATAATGGGCAGGTCAATGACCCTGTTCGGCGGAATTCTCGTCATCCTTGCCGTCTCAATGGCCTCCACCAATTATCTGATTGATCAGGAGGTCCCTGCCAAGCTCTTCACGGTAATCAACACCTACATCGATTCGAAATACACTTTTTTGCTGCTGCTCAATGTCTTTCTGCTGATCGTCGGCTCCATGCTCGATATTTTTTCCGCCCTGGTGCTGGTGGTTCCGCTGATCCTGCCGATCGCCGCCGGCTACGATGTCAATCCGATCCACCTGGGAATCATTTTCCTGACCAATCTGCAGATCGGCTATTGTACACCGCCGGTTGGGCTTAACCTTTTCCTCGCTTCCTACCGATTCAAACGACCTATTTTCGAGTTGTACCGGGCTTCCCTTCCCTTTCTCGGCCTGCTCCTGATAACCCTGGTGCTGATCACCTACTTTCCCTGGTTGAGTCTGGCACTGGTGGACTGGCTCGGGTAGGGAATATCGGGAATAACGGGGACACAATACTCATTGTGTCCCTATCCTGATTATCTGCAGTGGTGATAAGGTAGGACACGACGGGGGACACAATGAGTATTGTGTCCCCATGCCTTACAGAAATCTATTGACATACCGTACACTTCATTTCATCCTGCCCAGTGAAGCATAGCACCAGATAGCACCACCGATAACAAACAACACAAAAGGTAATCGACCCAAGGAGAGCTCAATGGCGCATATCTTCTTTTTTCTCGGGGCAGTCCTGGCCGGTCTTGCGGTGGCAATTGGTGCCTACAGCGCTCATACCTCAACCTTTGACGAAGTCCAGCTTCTATGGCTTGAAAAAGGAGCCCGCTATCAAATATACCACGCTTTCGGCTTGATCCTGGCTGGGCTTGCATTGGCGAACAGGCGCAAATTCAAGACTCTGACCGTCGCCGCCGGATGCTGCTTTATTGGTGGAATCGTCTGTTTTTCAGGAAGCCTTTATGTGATGACGTTCACTCCATTCGAGGCCGGGTACATCACCCCTCTTGGCGGGTTGCTGTTTCTGATTGGTTGGGTGTTGTTGGCGCTGGGTGGCCCAGGCGGCAAGTAAGGCTGCAAATCTCGCCCAATCTCTTTGTTGCTTGAAGAAATTTCATCCTCGACATAGCGCTGCTATGCCTGCGGTGAAATTTATCCAGCGCCTCGATATTGAACGAGATTTACAGCCTTACTCAATTAAACACTATCTATCTTATTTCAAAATACCAATATAAGGTAGATTCCTATATTTCTGGGCATAGTCGAGTCCATAACCGCAGACGAATTCATCAGGAATTTCCATACCGCAGAAGTCGATCGGCACCTCCACCTGACGGCGGGACGGTTTACTCAGAAAGGTACAGATTTTCAGGGACCGGGGCTTTCGATATCTGATCAGGCCAATCACCTTGTTGAAGGTGTTGCCAGTATCGATGATATCCTCAACCATCAGCACATCTTTGCCCTCCACCGGTTCATCGAGATCCATCACCACTTTGACGTTGCCGGTGCTGGCTGTGGCATCGCCGTAGCTCGATACGGTCATGAAATCAACGGTCAATGGCAGCTCTATCTGCCGTATCAGATCGGCCATAAAGACAAATGAGCCACGCAGAAGCCCAATCACCAACAGATTAAGGTCTGGTTTTGCAGAATAATAATCGTTGATTTGACGCCCAAGACGGGCAACCGTCTGCTCTATTTCCAGAGCTGATATAAACTCTTTATCTATTCCCTGGTTCACCATCTTCTTTCCATCCCCAGCGTTTTCATTAACCATCACTTAGACCTGTCATTACTTTGATATTTCAATTTCAATGAGGTTTCTCATTATTTTAAGAGTATTTTAATCTTCTGGTAATGCTAGCGAGTATCTTGATAAACAAGGTTTAAACCAGGGGGACACAATAAGTATTGTGTCCCCTCACTTTCAAAGTAGCCTGTCATCTTATCTTGAACAACCCCGACAAAACCCATTCCTGTTTCCTGAGCTGGTCCAGCGGATAGAAGCTGCCGCGCCAGGAGATACCGCCCTGAACAAGGGCGCTCATTGTGGCTCGCATGATGATATAGAGAACTATAAACGGTGTAACCAGCAGCCAGCATAGCGCTCGTTTTTCAACACCGGATGAGATCAGCCCGACTCCTATTCCCAAAACTCGAACGGCAATGGCGCCAATAAAAAACCATCGGACCGCCCCCTCATAAAACAAGGCGCCCCAATAGGGAAGAACGACAACCAGTCCCAAGGCCAGCAAGCCGAATAGCATGAACCAGAGATTGTAGTTGAAAAAGGCAAAGACATTTTTCATCAGCCCGGATATCAGTTCGCTGACCGACTGGTACCATGGCACCTCCACGAATCCACGGCCATCCATGCACTCCTGACGATAGCCCCCACGCTTGATGAGCTTGCCGAGAAACAGATCGTCGATCACCTGCATGCGGATCTGTTCGTGTTGTCCGATTGTTCGGTAGACATCGGCTCGCACCATGTTGAAGGCACCGACACCAACGAAAAATCTACTCTCTCGAACGAGCGCCCTCCACGGTTTGATCAGCCACAAGAGTCCGGCACCAATATCTGCTACGATCGCATTCAACAAACCTCCACTGGTGCTGTTCTTAAACACCAGAGCAAGGTGATCGAGGTTCTTCTGTTTCATGGCCGTAACCGCTCTGGAAATAGTTGTCGTTTCCAGCACCACATCGGCGTCGGTAAATAGCAGGTAATCGCCGGTCGCAACCTCAGCTCCCCTATGAAGGGCATGGGGTTTTCCAAGCCAGCCCGGAGGCAGCTCTTCTATATCGATACGCCTGATTTGTGGAAATTCGTCTCTTACTCGGTCGATCACCTCCCCTGTCTTGTCGGTCGATCGATCGTTCACCACTATGATTTCTAACTGCTCATGCTTCTGGGCAGCCAATGATCGAAGTCCGGCTTCGATCTTCTCTTCTTCGTTGCAGGCCGGCACGATGACAGATACGGTGGTCGCCGAACTCGACTCACCGTGCTGGTCATTTAAATCCGCAAGACTGGCGAAGCCAACGCTCAGCTCAACGATCACCATTGCTGTCAAAGCCAGGCAGATAATAGAGATTAGAATCATGGGATTTTAGAAAACTGGATTAGGTAACATTCCATGCTTTAGGAAGTAAATTGCCTTTAAAGTCGCCCTGAAAAATTAGGATTTTTACTCAAGATCGAGGCCTGGCAGGGAATTTTACCGCAGGCATATTATCGATATGTCGAGGATACAAACCAACGGGGACACAATAAGTATTGTGTCCCCACACTTTAAAAGCAATTTTTCTAAGGTACCCTTCACATTCGTCCCAGCAGATGGTTGACAATAGCAACTGCAGAAATCGCTGCCGTTTCGGCCCGCAGAATTTGATCGCCAAGGCTGGCTTGCTGCCAGCCGGATGCAAGAGCCTGCTCTGCTTCCTCATCAGAGAATCCTCCTTCCGGGCCGATCATCAAACAGACGGGGGAGTCCCTGTCTTTGCCTATTGCTTCTGCCAGCGTTGAACCCTCAGCTTTTTCCCAGAGAATAATTTTACTGTGCGAAGAACCGAAGTCCAGGCTCAGCAATTCACCATAGTTTACTTCTTCATCGACCCTCATGAAACGCAAGCGGCCGGATTGCTTGCAGGCCTTTTTAACTATGGACATTCGGCGCTGCTGGCGCTGCCTCAATCTTGCGTCATCAAGCCTGCCCTGGCTTCTCCCGGCAAAAAAAGGAATTAAGCGTCTCACCCCCAGTTCGGTACATTTTTCCACCAGGAAATCCATCTTACCGCCTTTCAGCTCCCCCTGGCAGAGAGTAACTCCACCCTGTTTCCCCACCACAGGCTGTTGCCGAGACTCCAGGCTCACTTCCACCTGTTTGCCGAGTTGCTCAATTTTTGCAGTATAAAGAGCACCGGTTCCATCGAACAGTTCGACGGTTTCTCCCTGCTGAAGCCTCAGAACACGAACCAGATGATGCGATTCCTCCTGATCGAGAATAACGCGTTCTCCAACCACCGATCCAGGTAATACAAAAAAACGTCTCATCTCTATTGCTCCGGCGTATCTACTTTTTTCAGCAGAAGCGCACACCACTGACCATCCGTTCGCTTTTCGATCAGCTGAAATCCCTTGCCCTCGAAACATTGTGTAATATTTTCGCCCTGCTGGCCGTCAATCAGGCCGGATAGCAGAAGCGCCCCCCCATCTCCTGCAACTCTGGCCAGATCGTCTGACAATTCCAGCAATACGTCGTGCACGATGTTGGCGGTAACTAGACCGAAGGTGGCCTCGATCTCTTTCAGGTCCCTGCCTGATACTTCCATGCGACTGGAAAGATCGTTAAGACGGCAGTTCGCCAGGGCTGTTTTTACCGCATCAGGATCGTTGTCGATACCAACCGCACGGCGAGCACCAAAGAGAAGCGCCGCCATAGCAAGGATACCGGTGCCGGTACCGACATCAAGCATGGTGCCGCCCGAGGAGATTGGTTCCGACTCGCGCAGCAGTTCCAGGCAGAGCCGGGTCGTTTCGTGATGTCCCGTGCCAAAGGCCATACCAGGATCCATCACGATTACCTGTTCGTCGCTGGCTGTTTCATACTGTTCCCAGGTAGGGGCGATCACCAGACCCGGAACGATGGCAAACGGCTTGAAATGAACCTTCCAGGTCTCGGACCAGTCCTGATCTTCGAGAATCTCCACTGATACGGTCGGTGATGCACAGGAAAATATCTGGGCCAACTCAGCGCCGTATTGGCTGATCTGTGCGGCCAGCAACTCGGCCTCTGCAATAGATGCAAAATCCTTTTCCAGAAAGGCCTGAAGCACCACCGGATCCTCTATCGCCACCTTATCATCGGTCACAGCCGACTCGATCGCTGCACCGTGAACCCCGATGAGAAAATCGCTCAAAGAATCGACCAACCTCGAATCGAGGTTTATGGTGATTTTCAATATTTTCAATGTCTACGATAGGTTACGGGAATGCCGGGGGCACAATACTCATCGCGTCACTAAGGTTGGGGACACGATGAGTATTGTGTCCCCCTTGAACCATCCTATTGCTTAACGCTAAACAGGTTGTATTTGATAATGCAGATAATGGCTCTCACGCCATCCCTCCAGCCGATCTTTTTTCCCTCGTTGTAAGTACGACCGCTATAGGAAATACCAACCTCGTAAACCCGGCAGTTAAGTTTGGCTATTTTTGCGGTAATCTCAGGCTCAAATCCAAATCTGTTCTCAGTAATCGTCAGTCGTTCAATTACTGATTTTCTGAAAACCTTGTAACAGGTTTCCATATCACTAAGGTTAAGATTCGTGAATATATTTGAAATCAGGGTGAGAAATCTGTTTCCCGCATAGTGCCAGAAATAGAGAACCCGGTGAGCATCTCCTCCCATGAATCTCGAACCGTATACCACATCAGCTTTACCGGACAATATCGGGGCAAGCAGCTTTGGATACTCCTCGGGATCATACTCGAGATCAGCGTCCTGGATGATGATGATATCCCCTGTGGCGCAGGAAAACCCGGTCCTCAACGCTGCGCCCTTGCCCTGGTTGGTCTGATGATACTTTTTTATAAAATGAGATGTATTGAAATTGTTTTCTATCAGTTGCGTTGTCCCATCAGTTGATGCATCATCAATGAGAATAATCTCTTTTTCCAACTTCAAAGCCACCGCTTCCACCTTGGAAATTAGACTTTCAAGGGTAGCGAGTTCATTGAAAACCGGAATGATTATAGACAATTTTCCATCCATCACTAGACATCTCCTCTAAAATGGCTGATAAACACTTTGATATTATTCAATGTTTTTATCTAATCATAAGATGAAAAAAAAATCATACAAATCGTATGACAGAAGCGTCTTAGCTGACTATTATTGCCATAATTCCAAGATTCAGTAGTCCAGACTCAGTGATTTGAACCCTTCTGTAATATCAGCAACAACCCACTACTACTTTAGATGGTATCTGACGTAAAAGCTAAATCATCGATAACAGCCTGCCCCGACTGTGACCTGCTGATCCCGGTCCCGGAAGTTCCGGACGGTCACTATATCGCCTGCGGCCGCTGCGAGGCAACCCTGTCAAAATCGTATGTTGACAGCATCGACCGGGTGATCTCTCTGAGTTTTGCTGGTCTTCTGCTTTATCTGCCGGCCATGTTCCTGCCGCTCATGACCCTCTCCTCGCTTGGTTTGAAGGAAAAGGGCAGCGTCGTGGACACCTGCTTCGGTTTTTATCAAAACGGCTATATCCTGGTTTCGGTTATCACCTTTGTTACCGCCGTTGTCGTTCCTTTCCTGAAAATTTTTCTGCCCTTCATGATAGCCCTGAGCATCAAGCTGGGGCAAAACAGACCCTTTTTGATTCCACTATTCAAATTCCACAAACATCTCGAAGAATGGGGCATGGTCGAGATTTACCTGCTCGGCATCCTTATCACCCTGATCAAGATGGGCGATGTGGCAAGCATCGATTTCAATCTCGGCTTCTTCAGTTTTATCGGCCTGGTCCTGCTCTCCATCGCCGTATCCGTCAGCATGGATCGCCGCCTCTTCTGGTATAATCTTGATCGCACCCCACCATCTGAGACTGACAGGGAGATACAGCGGTTCAGCGCCCTCTTGAATGATTCGCCTGAAAAGGTCCAGACCGCGGCAAATCTTGGCCTGGTACGCTGCCACGATTGTGGAAAGCTGGTGAAGGTTGGGCATGACGATCAGGAATGTCCCCGCTGTGATTCCCCCCTGCATTTTCGTACCAGAGGCTCACTGGGAATAACCTGGGCCTTGGTGATCACCTCACTGATTCTTTTTTTCCCTGCCAATATGCTGCCGATCATGAGAGTCGATTTTCTGGGGGTGCCGGACCGCTCAACCATACTCGACGGCATCATCTACTTTTTCACGCACGGCTCCATCGGCATCGGCCTGATTATCTTCATCGCCTCCATTCTGGTGCCGCTTTATAAAATCATCGGCCTGGTAATCATTCTGTTGTCGATCCGCTCTGGTAAAAACCGAAATCTAAGGCAGAAATCGAAGATGTTTCGCTTTATCGAGTTCATCGGCCGCTGGTCGATGCTCGACATTTTTGTTGTCGCCCTGCTGAGTGTCCTGGTCGATTTCGGCTTTTTGACCTCCATACATACGGCACCGGGGGCCACCTATTTCTGTCTGGTGGTGATTGCCACCATGTGCGCCGCAATCGTCTTTGATCCACGAATTCTCTGGGATAGCTGTGATCCTGTAAAACCGGTCAGACCAACCTGAACCTTTGTACGAGGATATTATGGAACATCAACCAGTCGTCAAAAAGAAACGGGGAATCTCACCGGTCTGGATTTTGCCGATTGTTGCCGTCGCCATCTGCGGGTGGCTGCTCTATAAAGGCTATATGGAATCGGGCATTGACGTCGAGGTCTATTTTTCAGATGCCTCAGGTATCGTACCTGAGAAAACTCAGGTCATGTCCATGGGCATTCCACTGGGGAAAGTGAAGGCCTTAGAGCCCGACCTCGAAAACCGCAAGGTCAGGGTCGTAATCGAGATGGATCGGTCCACTGAACCCTTTTTGGTGGAAGACCTCAAATTCTGGCTGGTCAAACCGGAGATATCCGCCAAACAGATACGCGGGCTCGAAACTATTTTGTCCGGCAGTTATATCGCTGTTCAGCGCGGTGATTCAACGACTCCCGGCCGGGTGTTCACCGCTCTTGACAGAACCCCGCCAATGCACAGCGAAACACCGGGGCTGCACATTCAGCTGCGCTCCAAAGCACTGAAATCGATCCAGGAAGGGTCAGCCATCTATTTCAAAAATATACAGATTGGCAATGTAAAGACATTCAGTCTCGAGGAAGATGAGTCCATCTTGCTCCAGTGTTTTATCCAGCCGGAATACAGCCGGCTTATCCGCGCCGGCAGTCGATTCTATAATGCGAGCGGTATCACCATGTCGGGAAAACTGCCGGACGTGAAAATTCGGATGGAATCGGTCTCAGCACTCTTTATCGGCGGCATCGTCGTCTCCACCCCTGACTCGCTGAGAGAAACCCCGCAGGCCCAATCCGGAGACTCATTTACCCTCTACGAAGATTTTTTTGCGGCCGAGTACGGCGTGCCGATGAAACTGAAGCTGGCCTCGGGAACCGCTATAAATGAAGGATCTACCAGGGTCATATACCGCGGTATTGAAGCCGGCATAGTCCAGGAGATATCAATCAACGACGACAGCCGCCGATCCGTGACCGCCCATATCCTGCTGGATCCCCGGGCCGAGATCATCCTGCGTGAAAAAACCAAATTCTGGCTGGTCAAACCGGAGGTGTCAGTCGGCGGTGTTAAAAACCTGGGAACCATTCTCTCGGGACCCTACATCACCTTCGAACCGGGAGACGGTGAATTCAAGGACAGCTTCGAGATTCTCCCCCAGCCACCACTCAACATCCCTCTGGAGCCGGGAACCCTTTTTCGGCTCAGCTCAGACGAAACACCAAAATCAGCGGTTGGAGCACCCATCTATTACAAAAAGATGCAGATTGGCGAACTGCTCGGCAGCGAACTGACCATGGACAACAAATCCGTCCTCACTTCGATATACATATACGAACGCTACCAAGAGCTGGTGTCAGATGATGCCGTGTTTATTGAATCCGGGGGCGTATCGATCAATGCCGATCTGTCCGGTTTTTCTTTCAAGATGGAGCCGCTGGTCTCCACTTTTAAAGGCGGCATTGACCTGGTCCTGCCCCCGGTGCGAGCCAGCAAGACCCAAGTGGCCCCAAGCAGTGACAAATTGTTTCCTCTCTACCATGACTACAACGCTGCGGTAGAA
>NODE-630-length-12419-cov-4.18756_pt1 | contig 12419 bp, 8 predicted proteins | sample MGYA00139097_ERZ477577 | MGnify/ENA metagenome assembly ERZ477577 | reverse complement strand
CTTTCTTTTAATAGAAGACAGAGAAATCAGATAAAAGTTACCAGATTATTTAAAAAAACTATGAGGTTTATTATGAATTCTCTTTGTTGAGCTTTTCAGTTTCGATAAAGATCCAAGGCCATATTTAATAATACTAAGAGCGTATTTATAGGAAGACCTTGATTCGCATCAATCCTAAAAATTTTCATTCGGGCGCGACCACCAGTTTCAAGTTTTGGATGATCCATATTTTTTCCTTCAACAAAAAGAACGTAAGGGTGGTCTGTTTTTTTATCAATCCATAAATAGCAAAACATCTTACCTTTAAAACAAAAACAAGGCATTCCATACTTAGTAGTTTCTGAAATACGCGAGTCCTGTTCCAGAATTAACTTATTTAATGCCAGTAAACAACCTCTATTAGGTTCTTCTTGTAGTAAGTAAAATGCTTCGTTCTTTTGCATTAATAATCTCCATCACTTAATTTATAAAATTAGAAGCAATTCGGTTTGGCTAAATTTAATAAGTAGCAGCCATATCAATCCTGATATGCTCCGGACGAATAGGTCAGCTCATAACTGTGCGTATATATTTCAAAGACAATCCCAAAAGGGTCTTCAACATAACACATTTTATAAGGTTTATCATTAGGATAATATTCCCGAATTGGCATTCTTTGCTTTCCACCTGCTGCTAAAATTTTTTTAATAAGACCTTCTATATCAGGATCTTGTACGCAAAAATGAAAAAGACCTGTATTAAAAGGATTAAATTCAGGGGCTTCTTTCTTTCCGTGTGGAAACGAAAAAAGTTCTATTCCTATTCCATCGGAAGTCGACATATGAGCTATAAAGAAATGCGTCCAGTCTTCACCGAATACGTCAATACACATCTGGCCAATGGCTGTTTCTTTTTCTTTGGTCACCTTAGAGGGTGGCATAATGATATACCAGCCCATTACTTCGCTATAAAACTTAACGGCTTTGTCGATCTCGGGAACTGTAATTCCAATATGAGAGAATGATCTGGGATATCGGACATTTTTCATAGGCAACTCGATTTTAAGTAAATCTATGGGTTAATTATTTTTCTTAAGAATATGAACAAAAGCCTTGAGACCTAGTTCAAGGAATTCCAATTTAAAAATGACCTTTCCGTTTTTATATAATCAACTTTCTATCAAGGCTAACTAGCTTTTTTGATGGATAATAGCCCTGAAATCCTATGTATGCACCGCAGAATCCATGTTAATTATAATCTTGCAGAATTAAAAATCTCGATAATTCCCATCTAGAAACTGATTGGCTTCTTCTTCGGCAAAAGAGGCTGTTTCATTATCCCAATGAAGGGTTTTATTTGGAAAACGACCTGCGATTACTCCCAATAGAATAGTTTCAGTTAACCTGGCGGAATAAGAGAAAGGAGCGCTACTTTCATCTTTGCCTAAACAGCTGTCTACAAATTGATGATAATGTTTGGTTCCTTCTGTATCGTAGTCTCTGACCGGACTCAGATTATATTCTTCTGTGATACTGGCTATTTCATTGTCGATATCTACATAAGCCCCATCAACTATCTTTTTTGGTAATTGCATAAAATGAGGAAGTAATAGTCTACCCTCTTCTCCTATAAACATAGCTCCTTGATCAGGAAGTTTGTCCTTATTGGGTAGTTTTAAATCTTCGTGCTTTTTTGGAGCGTTAACGCCATCATCCCAAACCCATTTAAAGTTATTGGTGGTATACTTTGTTCCGGGGAATTCATAAGTAACCCTATTGCTCTCCGGAAAACCATAGCCATTGGGTTTTCTACACTCATTTTTTATCGTTTTTGGAACATCTAATTCCAGGGCATTATAAGGGGTGTCAAAGATATGAACTCCCATGTCTCCTAGAGTCCCGCAACCATAATCCAATAATTTTCTCCAATTGGCAGGGTGGTAAAACTGATTTTTATAAGGTCTTTCTGTGGCCGTACCCAACCATAGGTTCCAATCTAAAGTTTTTGGAACCGGATCGCTTCCTTTGGGTTCCGGGCCATCATATCCCCAATTTTTATTGGACCAGGCACGCACAGTATGAACCTTTCCAATAATTCCGGATTGGATTAATAAAGTGGCCAGTTTATAATCATAGAAAGAATGGACCTGTATTCCCATTTGCGTAATTAAATTCTTCTCCGCCGCTAGTTTCCTCATGGCTCTAGCCTCCGTTACATGATGGGTTAAGGGTTTCTGGCAGTATACAGGTTTTCCCATTTCCATGGCCTTCATAGACGCAGGGGCATGTGTATGATCTGGTGTAGAAACCACCACAGCATCAATTTGATCTCCTATTTCTTCGAGCATTATTCGGTAATCGGTAAATACCTTTGCCTGAGGATGCATTTTTTGTGCTGCTGCTAGATTATTAGCATCAACATCACATAGAGCGGTTACTACTACTTGACTATGAGAGGAGAAAGCTTTTAAATCTTCCATTCCCATTCCGCCAATTCCAATATGGGCTGTTCTTAATTTTCCATCTTGAACAAGGGCTAAAACGGAAGATGGCAGGGCCGTAACGGATGCCAAAACAGCACTACTTTTTATAAATTGTCTTCTTTTCATTTTTGTTTGATTAGTTAGCGTTTTTTAATTTTAATATTTCTAAACCACAGATCGCTTCCGTGGTCCTGAAATCCAATATAGCCTGTTTTAAATTTGCCATAATCAGGACTATTTAACCACTTTCCTGAATCTCTTTTTTTATACCATTCATCTGACCAAGGTACAAAGGAAAGAACCATCTGTCCATTGAGCCAGTGCTCCACTTTTTCCGGAGTAAAGACTATTTTTGAGGAATTCCATTCTCCTGGAGGATGTAATACTTTTTTGGAAGGGTCGGGTGTATGCATGGCATAATCAGCCGCGGTAGACTGCCAATCTTGCAATAGCTCTGGATTGGGTGCCCCCAAGTCTGTATTGTACTCAGTGAGATCATGAATGGAGGCGTAGTTTTCATCATCAATTAATTGATATTCGGGAGAAACGTCAGGGGGGCCATCATACCCCTCCTTAAGATGATAAAAAATACCACTATTTCCTCCTGCAGGAATTTTCCATTCAACATATAATTCAAAATTATCAAACTCTTCTGCCCCATAAATAATGTCTCTGCTTCCTTTGTAATCATAGTCTTCCTCTAATATCTGTTCTGTATTAAAGGTTAGTACTTCATCTTTGATTACCCAACCTGGGGGCATAGATTCTCCATTATAGGCTCGCCAGCCCTCGGTACTTGTTCCATCAAATAAAATAATCCAGTCATTATCCTTGGTTTTTGAGCTTACCTCGGTCACTGTATCATCTTCTGGGGTAGATTTTTTATCACTCTTGCAGCTGATGATTATGGATAGAAAAATCAAAAAAATAAATCGATTCATTGGTGTTTTTTTTATTATTTAAAATGGGATTATTCAAACAGCACTAAAGATAAGAGTTTGTAATGATTATTTTTTAAGAATACAGGCACAATTATGTATGCTTTTTTATAATAAAGGATATAATCCTTAGAGAATGGTATAAATCCTATAAAGGCTTCATAAATCCTATATTATCAATAACAACCACTCCCTTGTCATTTTTATCAAAAACAAATCGAATGTTTTCAATAGACGAAGGTTTAAAGTTAGGATTGACTTTCTTAAATTCTACTAGCGGAAAATAGAATAACTGAAATACATTCTCGGCAGTATTGTCGTTTGTTAAAAATTCCATCTTCCAAATTACAGGATCAAGTTCTCTCTGCAGGGCTGAAAAATCACTTACGGCAAAATTTACGGTCTGCCCTGTAGAATCTTGTAGAACAATAGAGAAATCTAATGATTTTTTAGGCTCTTTATTCTTTTCCTCTGCCTCCTCTTCATCTTTCTCCTCTTCATCTTTCTTATCCTCTTTTTTGTCTTTGTTTTTGATCCATTTTCCCTTTGATTTTGGATTGGATTCTTCGGTAGATTCTGCCATGGAGAAAACAAAAACCGCCGTGGAGTCAATACTCATAGTAGTAGGATCTAATCTAATGGAATAGTCCGCAATTAATGAATCGGCCACCTTCTCGCTTGGCTTTTCGTCTTTCTTAATATCATAGTCCCATCCCACGAAAAGAGCTCTGCTTCCTTTCTTTTCCCACTTTAATTGTATTTCTTGTTCCCTCCATATGCTTAGATTATTTGAAGAGATGGCTTCTTCATCCAAAGTGGTACTACTTACATCAAAGTCTTCATCAAAAGTGCAGAGGAATTCAGAAGTAGAATCTTCAAATTGATTTAGATAAATAGTTTTAGGAAGCCATTTTCTAGCTTTTCGCGCATCGGCAAACATCGGAAGGTATTCTTTCTTATCTCTTAAAGTTACTTCAAGGAAAGCACTTATATATACTTCAGCAATTTTCCTTTGATCCTCTTCCGGCAGCAGTTGTTTTAGATTCAAAAGACCTATAAACGGATTGCCAACATCACTTCTTCCCCAGCTCGTATTAAACTGCCCATGATTGGCCCCTTCTATATAGAGTCCGCTTTTAAAATGGTATAAGCTATCCTTAAAAACGACCCTTTCGTACTGTTGTGTTCCCCTAAAGGATCTAACATCGGCATCCTGAGCTCCATGAAAGACAAAATAATCAACATTTTCAATTTTGGTCCTACTATCCCCGGGCTTATATTGCCCATCTACCGGGGCGATCGCTATGATCGACTGAATATCATAGTTGTAATCAAATTTTAAAGAGGCATCATCCGGGTAATAAGGCAGGCTGTTAAACATGGCAGCATGCCCTACAGCCTCCCCACCTCTGGAATGGCCAATAAGCGACAACCTGGAAGTGTCAATTTTATTATTAAACAAATGGCCTGGCGTCTTATTCCATTCGTGCCATAGCCTTAAATGCTCAAGTAAAAGCCATCCTCTGGCATCATTTTCTTCGTCCAAACCTCCGAAAATATCGGACCATGATCCATTAATAAAATTCTCATCTATTGAAGCAAGGATTATACCTCTTGAGGCGAGTAGATTTCCAAGATATTCATACCCTGGATCCGAAAAGTCTTGCATGCTATGATTTCCATGAACAACAAGAACCAACGGAAAGGGACCCTCTCCTTCGGGATACCAAACACGGGCATTAAGTGGCAGGGCAGAAGGGTCGAAACCCCAATACGTTTCTCGCCACCAACCTCCAAAGCCATCCCAGTCATCAATGAGGGCAACCCCGTTAACCGCTTCCGTTTTTATGTCTACATCATCTCCAAATTCTACTCGGTGATGGTCATTGCCACTCCCATAATGAAGCATTTTTACTTTTAAAGGCCCCTTATCAGCTGGGGAAGCTTCATTTAAAGGTGTGATACTTGATTCATTTAGCAATGCCGCATTTTCAAGAGGATCAATCTCAAATCCATCTGGGATATACAAAATAATTGCAGCAATAAGACCTCCAAAACCAAGAAGTAAACCAGTTAAGCTTACAATTTTCTTTGGGACGGTTAATTTAGAGAATCCAGTTTTTTTCAAGACCATTACGGCCGCACCACAAAGGGAGGAGATGACCACTAAAATGCTAGTAATAATCCAATCATAGCTTATGAAAAAGAAAAGAGGTACAGCAATCCCCAGGGCTAATTTGTAAATCTTGGGAACCGAATTTAATTTCTTAATAAGCCATGAAGAGAGATAACTAGACAAAATTACAGTTAGCGAAAGACTTAAAAAGAGCAATAGTATCCAGCTGTCCTTTATATTAATAGAAATAAGTATGGCATTAACTATCCATAAAATCCCGGTAAATAAAAGTAGACCAATAGCGGCTCCTTTTACTGCGTTTTTTCCAGGGGTAACCTTCTTAATTCCGGACTTAATCCATTGAATTATTTGTTGGTATTTTTGCTTCATAGGTGGGTTATTTAAAGAAAGTGATGTTTTATTCAACAGTGGTAAAGTTATGAATAGTATGGTTTAATTAGTCCATGTTTTCTGGGCTAATATTCTTAATATACTATTTGCTTTTCCATCTTGATTCTCGCCATTCTTCTTGTTCTTTTTTTGTCAGGAATGTCCATGTCACAATTCTACTCTTCTTGTTTCCGGTTCCTATCGGAATAGTTTGGATATCTCTTGCAGTCATCTTCTCTAATAAGTCATAAATATCTTTAAGATTCGATTGTTTTGAAACCAAGCTTGAAAACCTATAAAAGTTTTTAGAAAACACTTTACTTTCTTTAATAATTTTTTGGATAAATCCATATTCCCCTCCCTCTGTTATTAGTTCCCTAGTTACCCCTGAAAAGTTAAGTCGAGGTGTTTTTACCCTTTTTCCGGATAGGTTTTTTATTTTTCTTCGGCTTCCTTTCTGAGCCTCCTCCACAGATGAATGAAATGGTGGATTACATATAGCCATATCGATTTTATCATTTTCGTTTATAATACCCTTAAAAATAGACTGCGGATCTTTTTGTAGTTTGCAAATAATTCTACCTTTCAGGGATTCATTGGAATTGATAATTTTTTCTGCCGAATCGATTGATTTTACGTCAATATCAGTTCCGATAAAATTCCAGTTATATTCAACCACCCCAATAATGGGGTAAATACAACTGGCTCCCATACCAATATCCAGGCAAGTAATACAATCTCCTTTGGGAATTTTTCCTAAATTATTTTCAGCTAGTAAATCGGCTATATAGTGGAGATAGTCAGCTCTTCCGGGTATAGGGGGACATAGATTTTGGTCAGGGAAGTCCCAATACTTTATGCCGTAATAATGGTTTAAAATGGCTTTATTTAGAATTTTAACCGCTAAAGGATTGGCAAAATCAACCGAACTATTACCATATTTATTGGGTCTTATATATTCGGTTAGCGCTGGATTAACTTTGATTAAAGCATCTAAATCATAATTTGCACGATTTTTATTCCGAGGATGAAGTTTCTTTTCTAACCGACTATTTTTATCTGAGGTCATTTTTTAAGGGAATATACCAAAGATATTAAATCATCCTGCCGTCTAGGAGATTAATAACCCTTTGTCCGTAGGCAGCATTCTTTTCAGAATGGGTTACCTGGATGATAGTCACCCCTTCGTCATTTAACTCCTTAAATAGGTCCATAATCTCCTCTCCTTGTTTTGAGTTAAGATTCCCCGTTGGTTCATCGGCCAAAATTAGCTTCGGATTCCCTATTAAAGCTCTGGCAACGCCCACCAGTTGTTGTTGTCCACCACTTAATTGTGATGGGAAAAGGTCTTTTTTCCCTACTATGCTAAAACGATCTAACATATCCGCTACTCTTGCTTTGCGTTCGCTCCCTCTTACTTTTTTATATAAAAGGGGCATTTCAAGATTTTCCTCTACTGTAAGGTCGTCTAATAAATGATAAGCCTGAAACACAAAACCAATATACTCCTTATACAATGTAGCCCGTTGCTTTTCTTTTAGGCCATGTACCGACGCATTTAGAAAATTATACTCTCCTTCGTTAAAACCGTCTAACATCCCTATTACATTTAATAAGGTGGATTTCCCCGATCCGGAGGGACCCATAATAGAAATAAATTGCCCCTCTCTTACCGAAAGATTTATATCTTTTAATAAAAAGACTGGGTTGCTAGAGGATTGTACCCATTTAAAAATATTCTTTAATTCTAATAGCATAGTCTTCTTGATTTTGGCCCACCAGCCTTAAAACTGGTGAACATGTTCTTTGATTTACTCTGTTCTTAAGCTTTTAACCGGATTAACCACAGCGGCCTTGATACTTTGATAGCTTACGGTAATTATAGCAATTACTACAGCAATAAGTGCGGCAAAAACAAACACTTCGATTCCAATAGTAATGCGATAGGTAAAATCTTCGAGCCACTTACTCATAGCAAAATACCCTAAGGGGAGGGCAATTAAGATGGCAATACCTACCAATTTCAGAAAGTCTAAGGTAAGTCGGTATGCAATCTGACTTATTTTAGCGCCCATTACTTTTCTTACCCCTATTTCTTTGGTACGCTTTTCAGCATTAAAGGCTGCAAGCCCAAAAAGACCCAGGCAGGCTATGAGAATAGAAAGCAGAGTAAATATGATAAAGATCTTCCCAAGTCGCTGTTCAGCTTCATAGGTCTGATTAAAAGACTCATCCAGGAAGTAATAATCGAAGGGTTGTCCGGGAGCCAACTTATTCCAAACCTGCTCAATACTAGCAATGGCTCCGGGTAAATCTGAGGTATTTAGTTTAATTGAAAGACGGGAAGTGGAATTTCCCAGAACCATACTCAATGAACCAATACGATCTCTTAAGCTGGCGTAATGAAAGTTTTTTACAACACCAATGACCGTATAAAACTGAGGATTATCCTCGCCTAAGTCGCCAGAAATTCTCATTCCTATTACTTCTTCGGGAGAGACCCCTAAGACGGATACCGTAGTTTCATTTAAGATCATGGCAGTAGAATCTGTTTTAAATTCCCTGCTAAAATCTCGTCCGGCCAATATTTCCAAATCTAGGGTGGCCATATAATCGTGATCTACGAACCATTGTTGCATATTTATGGCACTCTCTTGTTCTTCAGCGCCTTCCTGGAAAAATGAAGTGTTAGATCTTGAAGAAGGCGTAGGGAGGTAACTACTTAAAGTAGATGATGATACTTGTGGTATTCTTTCAACCTCCTTCTTAAAAGTTTCAGCCTGCTCGTCCAAAGTAAAAACATCATTGATAACCAATACCTGATCTTTTGAAAACCCCAAGTCTTTGTTTTGAATAAAATTCAGTTGTTGAAAAACAACGATGGTACCAATAATTAAGAGTACCGAAATGGCAAACTGAAAAACTACCAGGCTATTTCTTATTGCACTTCCACCAACTTCATTTGATCCACCTCCTTTTAGGACTTTAACGGGCATAAATCTTGACATAAAAAAGGCAGGATAACTTCCGGAGAATAAGCTTAAAAGGGCAGTAAGTACCAGAATGATCAACCAAAAGTTGATGGAATCAAAAGGGATACCAATAGATTTTCCGGCAAGGTCATTAAAATATGGAAGAAAGAGCGAAGCTAAAATAACCGCTAATAAAAGAGAAATAAAAGAAACAAGGCCAGATTCGGTTAAAAATTGCCTTATTAAATCTGATTTATTAGAACCCAGGGTTTTTCGAACCCCAACTTCTTTGGCTCTTTTAAGGGAATGTGCCGTTGAAAGGTTCATGAAATTAACACTGGCCAATAGGATAAGAAAGAGACCTATAAAAGAAAGAATATAGATGTTTTGAATGCTACTGTTAGCACTCAATTCCACAAAAGCATTGGAATTCAGGTGGATATCGGTTAACGGAATGGTGGAAAAGTTAAAATAATTTCCTGAAGCAAGAAACTGTTCCTCGGTGATACCCGGAAAGTAACGCTGTACATAAGGAACTACATAGGTTCCAAACATAGATTGTAGGGGCGCCTGAAATTCATTTATATCAGTTCCTGGAATCATTTTAATGAAGGTGAAGTAATTACTGCTTCCCCAATCTCCTTCCCAGGCATCTTCATAGCCGGCCATGGCCATAAAAATTCCATGATCTCTTAACATAGAATTCTTGGGTAAATCTTCCATAACACCGGTTACCCTAAAAGTTTCATTATTGGAAAGGATCATGGTTTCACCTACCACTTTCCCGGAAGGAAAGTGCTTTGCTGCAGCCGTTTTAGTCAAAACAAGAGTATTTGGTTCTTCTAAGGCTGTTTTTGGGTTTCCTTCAATAAGTTCGAGACCAAAAAATTCAAAGAAATTAACATCTGCATAGGCAGTATTGGCTTCTTTTATGTTTGCGGTGTTATTTTCTTTTCGAATAAGACGACTACCCTGATTCCTAATTCTTGTAGAATTCTCGACCTGTGCGAAATCATTTTTTAAAGCTTCCGCCATCGGTGCAGAAGCTTCTGCAGAAAACATCGCCTCTCCACCAAACTTGATATCGGCGTTTATTCGATGGATACGTTCTGCATCGGCAAACATTTTATCATAATTGAGTTCGTCGTAGATATAAAGGGCAATTAATAGTGCACCGGCCATACCTACGGCAAGACCAAAAGTATTTAGGAAAGTGAAAAAGGGTTGCTTTTTAAGGCTTCTCCAGGCAATTTTTAAGTGATTTTTAAACATGATGTTCGTTTTTTGATTGATTCATTTTGATTGATGATATAATAATTTCATTCTGTGCGTAAACTATTTACAGGATTGGCTTTTGCAGCTTTTAAGGCCTGAAAACTCACGGTGAGCAGGGTAATGATAATGGCTCCTATAATTGCCGCTGCAAAAATCCACCAACTTAGGCTCACGCGATAGGTATACCCATCTAACCATGCATTCATTACATAATATGAAATAGGAATGGCTATAATGCAGGAGAATACCACCAGCGCTATAAAATCCTTTGAAAGCATTTTCCAGACGGTAAACACGGATGCTCCCAATACCTTGCGAACTCCAATTTCTTTGGTGCGTTGTTCTGCCACAAAGGAAGTGAGGCCAAAGAGCCCCAGACAGCTTATTAAAATGGCCAAAGCCGTGAAAATGCTTGCCAGCTTTCCAATCCGTACCTCCGAACGAAACTTACGCTCGTATTGCTGATCTACAAACTGATACTGAAAAGGGAGATCAGGAAAATGCTTCATAAAAACATTTTCTATAATGCTAAGATTTTCACTTGCACTATTTCCCGGGTTTAGGCGAAGATTGTAATAAGCAGACTCTTCAAAACTATCATAGGCAAATATTCCTTGCTTGACAGGTTCATAGGGAGATTGCATAACCATATCTTCTACCACACCAATTATAGTCAAAGGCGGATCTGGGTTTTCTTCATCTGTATCTTTAAGTAAAACCCCCACTGGATTAGCAAGTCCCATATATTTAGCCGCTGCTTCATTGATTAAAACAGCCGTAGAATCTGTTGAAAAGTCTCTAGAAAAATCCCTTCCGGCAACTATTTTTAGGTTCAGTGATTTAGCGTATTCAGGTGAAACATCCGTCCAGGCAAAATCGTCCTGAAATCCTTCTGGTTTCCCTTCCCAAGTATACCCGTTTCTATTAGACCACACATTGGTAGTGGGGCTACTAGAACTAGACATTTCTACCACGGCATTTGAGTTTAAAAATTCACTTCGCATTAGGTCGTACTTCCCCAGAAAATCTTGACTCATGGTTGGTATTTGAAGCAAGCCTTCCTTGTCATATCCTATAGGTCTATTTTTGGCAAATTGAATCTGCTGAGTTACAATTAGGGTTCCAATAATAAAGGCTACGGAAACTGTAAACTGTATTACAACCAATACTTTTCTGGGTAGTCCGGCGAATTTACCAGCCTTAAAATTACCTTTTAATACGTCAACAGGTTTAAAGGAAGATAAGTATAAAGCCGGATAACTTCCTGCCACTATCGACGTCACTGCAATAAATAAAAGAGAACTTAGCCAAAAGGTTAGGCTACCCCAAGGGAATCTTATATTTTTTTCAGAAAGCTCATTAAAGCCACTTAAAACTAATAAGACAAGAATCAATGACAAAACATAGGCCATAAGCACTACTAAAAAGGATTCTCCTAAAAATTGATTAATGAGTTGATTTCTTTGTGAACCAATAGATTTTCTGATCCCTACCTCTTTTGAACGCTTTTCTGATCGGGCTGTGCTTAAATTCATGAAGTTAATACAAGCTAAAAGCAATACAAATAACCCAATGAAACCAAATAGCCAAACATATTCGATTCTTCCCCCACTTTGCTTGCCATTCGTAAAATTGGCACGAAGGTGCCAATCTTTCATTGGTAAAAGAAAGAGTTGTGGATTGAACTCTTTAGTATTCTGATTCAGATCTTTTTTGACGTTCTGAATAGTGGCAGAAACCTCATCCATATTGGTATTTTCGGCTAACTGAACATAGAGTTGAAATGAATTATTACCCCAACTTGTCTCAGCTTCTTTGAGCCACTCCTGGGAAGTAATATAATGAGCCCAAGGCATGATATAGGACATTTCATGAAAATGAGTATTAAAGGGAAGATCCTTGTAAACCCCAGTGACCATCATATCGAATTCATTATTTACTTTTAACGCTTTCCCTACGGGATCTTCTGATCCGAAAAGAGCATTTGCTGTTGAAAGTGATAACATTATAGAATTTACTTCCCTTAAACCATCCATTTCTCCTGAAACAATATCTAAACTCAACATTTCCGGAGCCTCCCGTTGCATGAAGTTCCCTTCTCTGGCCAGGCTGATGTCCTTATATTTCAGATACTCAGAGTTTTGCCAGGAAGACATTATTATATGCTCAAATTTATCCGAATAGCCATCTCTTAAGGCTCTTTCCAAAGGCCTGGGTATGGCCGGGCCTGTTGAGGTTGTGCCATTGAAGGTTTGCGATTGAAAAAC
>NODE-629-length-12452-cov-7.55183_pt1 | contig 12452 bp, 10 predicted proteins | sample MGYA00139097_ERZ477577 | MGnify/ENA metagenome assembly ERZ477577 | reverse complement strand
TCACAGAAGCCCCTGATGATCAACTATCCGGCCAGGAAACCGACAAACCAGCTGAGGATGAAAAAAAACCACTACCAGATAAATTATCAGAGGACGATACTCCTCTGCCGGTTGCAGAACCCTCCGATACAACGCTTGAATCATCAGGAGCTGAGGGGGCCACCGAAACAAGTGATGAGGACTCATCAGAGCCCACCGCGTTAGAAGAGGAAACAGAGGCGGCAGCCGCCAGGGACAGCACAGCGCCGCAAAAATCACCATCTCTTTTTAGAAAACTCTCTGAGAAACTTGGCAGAACCAGAGAATCATTTACCCACCGGATAGATGAGCTGTTTCTCGGTAAAAAGCAGATAGACGGTGATCTCTTTGACGAGCTCGAAGAGATACTGGTAACAGCTGATCTGGGAATAAAGACAACACAGGAACTCCTTGAATCCGCGCGAAAAAAAGTAAAACGAGATGCTCTGTCCGACCCGCAGATACTTAAAACCATACTCCAGGATAAGATAAAATCCATTATCGTCGACCATGATCAACCCGGCGAACTGGTAATGCCTGAAAAGGGGCCGTTCGTCATTATGGTTATCGGGGTCAACGGCGTCGGGAAAACGACCACCATCGGGAAAATAACCAGAAAATTCCAGGACTCAGGGCAATCCGTGCTGCTCGTTGCCGCAGATACATTCAGGGCTGCTGCGGTATCGCAACTGAAAATCTGGGGAGAGAGAAACAATGCCCGGGTCATTGCCCAGCATGAAGGTGCAGACCCGTCCTCGGTCGTTTTTGATGCCATGGCGGTAGCGGTGAGCAAGGACTATGATGTGGTGCTCGTTGATACAGCAGGCCGGCTTCACACCAAGGCAAACCTTATGGAAGAGCTGAAGAAGATCAAACGGGTGATGAATAAACAGCTCAGCGGAGCCCCGCACGAGGTTCTCCTGGTCATTGATGCAACAACCGGCCAAAATGGAATATCCCAGGCACTTCTGTTTGACGAAGCGGTCGGGATAACAGGTATCGCATTAACCAAACTCGATGGTACCGCCAAGGGTGGAATCGTCGCAAACATTGCAAGAGAATTAAAAACACCAATCCGTTTTATCGGCGTCGGTGAACAGATTGAAGATTTACGAGACTTCGATGCTGATGAATTTATCGAAGCACTCTTTGAATCAAAATAAAAGGCCTTGAACGGTTACTCCTTAATTGAAAACGTGATAACTAAATGAGATATCGACAACAGCAACCACCAGGATGTGGAGGATGCCTTCTCATCGTATTATTGATTGTCTTTGTGTCCGGAGGCGCACCGGCGCTGATAAACATGATGGGGTTTCTCATCTTCTCGGGACTGGCTGGCATACTGCTCTTTGTGGCACTGTTCTGGGGATTCAGCTATTGGGTGCAGAGACAGGTTTCAACCTATGAATCATCACAGACAGAGAGTCACAATCGTTTTGTCTGGCTTCTCGTCCATATACTGGTAAAAATTTCTCAGCTGGATGGACATGTGTCCCGCGATGAAGTTCAGACCATCCAACAATTTTTCCAACAGAACCTGCGATACAACCAGACCCAGATGAACTGGGTCAAGAATCTGATCAAAGATGCGACCAGCTCAACAGAGACGCTTGAGTCGTTATTGCAGGAATTTCGCTCAACTTTTGCCTACGAACCTCGTCTGATCCTGCTGGAGCTCATCTACCAGATCGTTTACACAAAGGACCCGGTTCCTGAGAATGAATTGGCATCGGCGCGAAAAATAGCAACGTTTCTAGAAATATCTGAATATGATCATCGGACTATTGAGGCAAAATATCGCTACCAGAGGCAGCGGAGTGCAAACGAATCTCTTGAGTCAGCAGCAAGATATTACGCAACGCTTGGTCTTGATAACGGGGCCGACATGAATACCATTAAAAAGGCCTATCGCCAGTTGAGTATGAAATATCACCCCGATAAAGTGAGTCACCTTGGAGTTGAATTCAAAGGTGTTGCTGAAGAAAAGATGAAAGAGCTCAATGCGGCATACGAATTTTTCAAGAGAAAATTTGCATAGGTACTACTCGGAAAATCAGATCACCCGCCAGAATAAAGGTAAATAGTTTATTTGGAGATATGAGCATGGCAGTTTCTGAAAAGATGAAGAATTTTAGTGAAAAGTCGTCCTGGATCCGGAAAATGTTTGAGGAAGGGGCACGGTTAAAGGCAAAATATGGTCAGGACAAGGTCTTTGATTTCAGCCTGGGAAATCCTGATGTTCCCCCGCCGAGCCAGTTCAGAGAAGTACTCATTGAAACCGCCCGAGACACGACACCTGGACAGCACGCATATATGCCAAATGGCGGCCTGCCATGGGTACGCCAGGCTATAGCAGCCAGAATGTCCGCCGAACAGGGTATAACCGTTAATCACGGAGATATGCTGATGACCTGCGGTGCTGCCGGTGCATTGAATGTTACCATGAAAGCCATTCTCAACCCCGGTGATGAGGTTATTCTGCTCGCTCCCTACTTTGTTGAATACAGCTTCTATGTTGACAATCACGGCGGTGTTGGCAAAGTCGTCCAGACCGACAGCCAGTTCAACCTCGACCTTGGTGCAATTGAAGAGGCCGTCAGCGATAAAACACGGGCGGTTATCATTAATTCACCCAATAACCCGACAGGCCAGATATACAGTAAAGACGCTATAATTGCCCTTGGCAGACTCCTGGACGCAGCCGGCAACAGGTTTGGAACTTCAATTTATCTGATTTCCGATGAGCCGTACCGGAAAATTGTTTACGATAATTATCAGGTTCCGCCGATTTTTCAGCATGTTCGCAACAGTATCGTACTCTCCTCTTTTTCCAAAGACCTGTCATTGCCGGGGGAGCGAATCGGCTACCTGGCACTCCACCCTGAGGCAGACGATAAAGCAGCAGTCATCGATGCCATGACACTTGCCACACGGATACTCGGCTTCGTCAATGCACCGGCTTTCATGCAGCGGGTTGTCGCGGAACTGCAGGATGTTTCTATTGATGACTCCATATATCGCCGCAGAAGGGATACGTTCTGCTCACTATTATCAGCTGCCGGATTCGAATACACGCCTCCCAAAGGTGCCTTTTACGTCTTTCCAAAAGCACCGATTGATGATGACGTCCTGTTCTGCTCATTCCTGCAGGAGGAAAGAATACTGGCGGTGCCGGGGAGAGGCTTTGGAGCGCCCGGCTATATCAGGCTTGCATTTTGTGTGGACGATGATGTGATCGCCAGATCTGCAGACGGGTTCAAGGCTGCATTTGACAGGGCCTTACAATCCTGAAAGTGAAAATCGGCCCGTCAGCAATAAAAGGCGGGGATCCTGCAGAAATCGTTCAGCGTTTCTTTCGATCCCGCTGATCTTTCTTGTCCTTGAAGATAATTCTCAGAGGAATCCGGTCGAGTCCAAGACCCTCCCGGAAGCGGTTTATTAAATACCGTTTGTACGAGAAGTGTACGCCTTTATAACTATTTGTCATGATCACAAAGGTTGGCGGTTTACTGCTTAATTGTGACGTGTAATAAAATTTAAGCCTTTTATTTTTATAGATAGGCGGCGTATGATTCTCCACTGCATCAGAAAGCAGCCGGTTGAGCGATGAGGTTGGAATTTTGGCGGTGTATTGTCGATATACCGAACCGGCAGAAGGAAAAATTCGCTTAAGACCGTAGCCTGTTTTTGCTGAAACGGTCAGCAGCGGTGCAAATCCTACGAAGGGTACGGCCCTGCCGATTTCCTCCATAATCTGTTCCTGCCTTTTCTTATCATCTGCCACAAGGTCCCATTTATTCACCAGCAACACCAGTCCTCTTCCGGCATCCTGGGTATAACCAATTACTGTTGCATCCTGCTCGGTTATTCCTTCTGATGCATCGATAAGAACGACTGCAATGTCACAGCGGCCAAGTGCCGCCAGGGCTTTCAGGATACTGAATTTTTCCAGTTTTTCCCGGGTCTTTCCTTTCCTCCTGATTCCTGCCGTATCGATCAGCAGGTAACTCTTGTCCTTATGAGTCAACAGTGTATCCACCGAATCTCTGGTCGTTCCTGAGATCTCGGAAACGACCATTCGCTCCTCACCGAGAATTTTGTTGATCATGGAAGATTTGCCAACATTCGGCCTGCCGAAAAAGGCCATACGAATCGTGTTTTCTGGTAAATTTGCAGGTGTTGGATCTTCGGGCAAACGGGCACACAATTCATCCATCAGGCTGTAAAAACCATAACTGTGTTCTGCAGAAAGCGGCCAGAACTGATCGATTCCCAATTCATAAAAGGGGCCCAGTCTCTCATGCTCCAGTTCAGGACCATCAATCTTGTTGACCACATAGAATACTTTTTTATTGGTCCGGCGAAGAAGATCAACAACCTCATAATCAAGCGGCATCAGTCCACTTTTGCCATCCAGCAGGAACAATATTATATCGGCCTCATCCAGTGCCATCAGCGCCTGATCACGGATATTATCGACCATGATATCCTGTGGGTCGGAATCGATACCGCCGGTATCCACCAGGATAAAGGACTGTCCTCGCCAGTTTACTCTATCATATTGACGATCCCTGGTGACACCGGGTGTTGGATCAACAATTGCTTTTCGTGATTTTGTTATTCTGTTGAACAGCGTTGATTTACCAACATTCGGCCGGCCGATGAGGGCGACTATTGAAGTAGCTTGATTTTGCATAGGTTGTCTATTCTCCTTTGTGTGGTTCTCTATACTCTAAAGGAGTGTAATTGTCATCACCGGACATATCGGCAGTACATGGTAATTGCCTCTGCCACGGTCTCCTGCAGGATACCATAAGGCTGAAATACCTTTTCTTGAAGCCGGTTCTCCAACATAATCAGAGACGGTAAAATGTAGGGTCTGAAAAATGGCTTCTCCATCTTTCCAGATAAATAGGCAAATGCACCGATAATTTGCACGTTTCTCTGTAGGGCGAGAAACGGATAAGAGCGCACGATGTAATCGAGACTGACATCAGGAAACAACTTTATCTCTTCAATGTAGAGGGAGAAAAGTTCTTGCTGTTCTCTATGGGAGAGTGTGACGTAGGGATCTATCAGCAGGGACGCCAGATCATAACCCGGGGGCCCGAAGCGGGCTGCCTGGAAATCGATTATTCCAATGCGACCGTTGCATATCATTATATTTCTCGACTGAAAATCCCGGTGGAGAAAAAAAGGTTCTGAATAGTTCATCACCTGAGCGGCAATATCCGCAAATTCTTCAGCAAGGCCTTCAACCGCTTCTCCATGAATGGTGTCTTGCCAGAAGGCTTTCAGGAAATATCCAGCCTCACGATTGAGCATTACATCGGTATCATAGGAAGTCGTATCATAACACCAGTTCTGATCAAAACCGCTTGCGCCTTTCACCTGTAGGTGGACCAGTTCTTTAACCACCCGTCGATACAACGCCAGCCCCTGTTGACGGTCACTGTTCAGTATGTCATGCAGTCTGACGTCACCAAAGTCCTCAAACAGTATCAGCCCAATACGTTCATCAGCCGCAAGTATCTTTGGAACTGACGCGCCGACGCTATCAAGATGTCTGCCAATTTCCAGTGCGGCCCGAAATTCAGCCATGTCTCGTTTGCCGGAAGATGGCGGTAACACAGCGATACAGACTGGCCCCATCCCACCCGATACCCGAATAAATTGCCGGGAAGAGCCATCTCCACCCAGGTGCTCAAATACTGCTTTACCCTGTTTTTCACACAAGAAAAGATCTGAATCTATCTCTTTTTCAAGAAGGATCTCTATTGTCCGCTCAATATCTGCAGTACGCTCCATTTTTTCATTCTGCATATGATTCGGTTTTTCTTCCCTGGTACAACAAATTACATTTTAAGTAAACGCAGCTATCATACCTGCAGACTCCCTGTCTCACCCGGCAGTACAATACTGTTTTTTATCCGGGAGTTAGATGGTATGAATGCCTCATTCCAGACCACGGTTCGACTCAGGTGCACATGGTCACCCAGATGCGCCTCACCGACACAGTTCCATCCCTCAAACGTACACCCCTGCCCCAGGACACAACCTTCATCAATGAGCAAACCGGTTTCAGGTTGTACACCGAATTGTGGCCAGAGGGGTACACTCCCCGCAAAAAGTGCCTCGTGCAGGGCGAGATAATCATGGGGAGTCCCCATATCACTCCAGAAGATATCTTCTGCGACTACACTATGAATACTCTTCCCACTCCTCAACAGGTGTCGATAATGATCTATAATGCAGGAATAGACCCCTGGCTTTATTTCCATGAGAATATGAGGATTTATTACCTGGATACCGGTATAGGCAAGACAGTGACCCGTCTGACCAGCATGAAATCCGGTGATACGGTTTTCCGCTGCTGAAACCGTATTAAAACGGGGGTGATCATGCAGAACCATGGTCACATCCGCTCCTGTATTCAGGTGCTGAGTATAAATATCCCCAAGATCAATCGAATGATAGATATCGCCATTGGTTACCAGCAGTGGTTCATCTTCGAGATGAGCAAGTGCCTGCCGCAAGCCGCCTCCGGTGCCAAGAATTGTCTCTTCATCCTGTATGATGACGCCGTCAACAGGTTCTATTTCTTTTATAATCTGATCACGGAGATGATGGCAATTAACGGTTATCCGGCGAAACCCTGATGACTTCAGGCGAGCAATTGTCAGACGCAGGAGGGGGACATTGAGAACAGGGAAAAGTGGTTTTGGTTTTATCAGGCTATACGGCTTCAGTCTCGTGCCAAATCCTGCAGCAAGTATCATCGCCTGCATATATTCACCTGAAATCCGCTAACAATGGGGAACTATCGAGACCAATACTGTCATTGCTCCGGACTCGTATTGAATCTGCAGATGACATTAATAGTCGAGTGTACCGTCTGCCAGCTCTTCAATTCCCACCACAACAATTCCCGCTTTTTCCGCGGCCACAATCATTTCCTGGCGATCAAACAGCAACGACTGTCCTGCCTCAACCGCCAGCACAGCGCAACTCGCCTCCCGCATCGTATCAATGGTACCGAGCCCGGTTGCTGGCAGATCAAATCGAAAATCCTGATTCGGTTTTCTCAGCTTTACAACCACGGCCTGCTCTTTGGCCAGTAATCCTCCGCGACGGATGGCTGCATCGGTGCCCTCAATTGCCTCGACAGCCATAACAGCACTCTCCCGCACAACCACACACTGGCCGATATCAAGACTACCGATCGCTCTGGCATTTCTCCAACCAAATACGATATCACGCTGTTGACTTTTACTTGGTTTTTTCCGTGTCAATACACCTCTGGGGAATAAAAGGTGTTCAAGGTAGAGGGTCGACTCCAATACAGAAATTCCTTCCTGCTCAAGCGAAGCCGCTACTGCCCGCAGTATGGCATCATCCTGTCTTATGTCAATCTTATTCCACAGGGTTAATCCCTTCAGGTCGGGAAGTATATCCCTGAATATCTGTGTTTTGGTGATGGTGCCTAAAAAGACCGTTTCCGGTACCCTATTGTTCTTGAAAAACTTTATGATCTTGCCGAGCTGGCCAAGCTTAACCCAGCACACCTCGTCGGCTGCCCGGGCAACCTTTTCATCTGTCTCGCTCCGGTGCGCCACCACGTAAACCCGCCTGCCTGCACGATGAGCGGCTTCGATAAATAACAGCGGAAATTGCCCGCCGCCGGCAATGATGCCGATACGTTCCTGCTCTTGTTGTCCCGTCATCAGGCGAGGTCTTCACTCGTGCGCCTGACAACGCCTCTTTTCGAAGTTTCAAAAAACTCAATCATCTGGTCAACTTCTCGACAATCAGGAAACTCCTGGCGCGCCCGAACCAGGGCATCCTTTAAGAGCAGATTCGGGGAGCGATAGATAATCCTGAAGGTAGAATCGAGCTTACTGATTGTCTCTCTGCTGAAGCCGTTTCGACGCAGACCGACCTTGTTAATGCCCGAGACCCTGGTTCTGTCGCGGATTCCGGCAACAATCACATAGGGCGGCACATCGAGTCCTAATCCTGATATTCCGCCAATATAGGAGAATGTACCGATACGACAGAACTGGTGAACGGCTACAAGACCACCGATTGAAGCATTGTCTGCTACTTCAACATGACCAGCAAGGGTGGCAACATTGGCCATAATTACGTTGTTGCCAATTACACAGTCATGGGCGATGTGGATGTAGGCCATGAGAAGATTATTGTTGCCAATAACCGTCTTTTTTTTGCCCCCGGTAGTACCTCGATGGATTGAGGCATATTCCCGGATCTGATTGTCATTGCCGACAATTAACTCAGTCGGTTCACCTTTGTAGCTGAGATCCTGCGGCGCTCCTCCGACCGTTGCGAAACTGCCGATCAGGTTTCTCTCTCCGATGACACACGGTCCACTGACGACGGCGTGAGCTTGCACGTCTGTACCGGCACCAATCTTAACATCCGCGCCAATAACGGCATACGGACCAACCTTTACAGAAGAATCAAGTTCGGCAGACGAATCGATTACTGCCGTTGAATGAATAGTCATAGTTATTATTAAACGTTAAATAGTTAGTATTATTTTAGCCAAAACTGGCCATAAGTGTTGCTTCAGTAACCAGCTGGTCATCGACGAATGCCCCGCCTTCCATCACCATGACTGAGCGTTTGTGTTTTGTTAATTCCAGTTTATAAATGAGCTGATCACCCGGTACCACCGGTCTTCTGAAACGAGCTTTGTCAATGCCTGCAAAATAGAGCAGTTTGTTGCCAATCATCTCTGGAAATGAATGGTAGGCCATACAGCCGCCGGCCTGGGCCATACCTTCAAGAATCAACACACCCGGCATCACCGGCTGACCTGGAAAGTGACCCTGGAAGAACTGCTCATTCATGGTCACATTTTTTATCCCTTCAACACGTGCCCGTGGAACCAGCGAAATAATCCGGTCTACCAGGATAAACGGATACCGGTGCGGCAGCAGACGCATTATCCCCAGGACATCAATATCTTTAATTTCTGCCATATCTTCCATATAAATACTCCTTAATCCTTATCTTTTTGCTGCTCCTTGAGCAGGCTAATCTCTTTTTTCATTCGCCTGATATCCCGTACGATTTCCGGTATCTTCCCAAAGAGCGCTGCAGCCTTGAACCAAGTCTTGGCTGGGATTGCGGGCGTTCCGGCAAGCATTGAGCCGGCGGGTTTATCCCCATGAACCGCACTCATTCCTGCCACCATCGTACCATCACCAATGTTCTGGTGCCCAGCAGCTCCTGCGCCTCCACCGAAAACGACGTTGCGCCCAAGCGTCACAGAGCCGGCTATGCCAACCTGTGCGACCAGTAAACAGTTTTCGCCAACCACGACATTGTGCGCGACCTGTACCAGATTGTCTATTTTGGTACCGGACTTTATCCAGGTTACGCCGAAGGTCGCCCGATCGACACAGCAGTTAGATCCAATTTCGACATCATCTCCTATTCTGACAATACCGGTCTGAGGCCGTTTTATATGCTGTCCCCGTTCATTTGCTGCATAACCATACCCATCACTGCCGATTACCGTACCAGAGTGAATAATGACCCGTGCTCCCAGTTCACAGCCGCTACCGATAGAGACATTTGCATTTATCAAACAGTCGTCGCCGATCAGCACATTGTCACCAATAACCGCGCACGGTTCGATCGTAACCCGTTCTCCGAAAACAACATTATCACCGATAACTGCATGGGCAGCAATCGACACCTGCTGGGGAATCGTGCACCCTGCGCCTACATTTGCAGATTGATGAATACCTGTTCCCTCAAACGGTTCCTGCAGCATATGGTTCTGAATGATTGCTGAAGCCAGGTACGGGTTTTTCACCCTGACAAGGGGTTTGTCAGACGCTGTAATTTCGAGTGGCACAATGACAGCACCAGCGGATGTTTTTTCAATCAACTCATTTTTAGCAGCCTTTGCAAGAAAGCTCAGGTCATCCGGCCCTGCAGAATCCAGTGGACCAAACCCTTTAATGATGAGCCTTTTGTTGCCGATAATATCTCCATTTACCAAATGTGCCAGATCTTCCAGTATAAATTCTTTTTTCATGGGGCTCAATAGTGTGAAGGTTTAGTAAATGAAATAGTTTTGTCTTCGCTGATCGAACAAATCGAGCTCTGCACTCCAGGCTTGTTCGAGCTCTTCCACAGACGTTCCCTGCTCGAGTTTCAAACGCACCCTCTGATCGCCCAGAATCAAATCAATCGGCAGCTTTTCATATTCGTACTCATAGGGCGGCTGCTTGTATTCAAACGCTTCCGGATAGAGGAGGTAAACAGCCTGCAATAGCGCCAAACTTGTTCTATATGGCCTGAACGTCTGGGAATCAGTAACATGAAGGTGAAATCCTGTACATTGTTTTCCTGCCTGTTTCCCTGATGTTGGTTCAAAGATGAGTGGCCTGAAATAACACCCCGGCAACTCAGTTTCATCCAGTTTCGCCAATATCGGCCGATGGTCCCAGTACGGTGCTCCGACCAGCTCAAACGGTAATGTGGTACCTCTTCCTTCCGATGCAGATGTCCCTTCCCAGAGGACCTGACCGGGATAGACCAGTGCTGTCGCCGGAGTCGGCATATTAGGGGAAGGAAAGACCCACGCCAGGCCTGTATCGGGGTAGTACATTGATCGTTCCCAGCCCTTCATCGGAACAACATTCAGATCGGCATTAATCTCATACTCATGATTCAGATAGAGAGCAAGTTCGCCAAAGGTCAGACCATGCCTCATCGGCAGCGGATAGCGTCCGACAAAGGAAGAATATTCCATGTTCAGGATGTTTCCCTCGATGATCTCTCCACCTATCGGGTTTGGACGGTCAAGGACAACCACTTTCTTGTCATAACGAGCTGCAGCCTCCATGCAGTAAGCCAGGGTATAGAGAAAGGTATAAACACGGGTGCCGACATCAACGATGTCAACGAGCAGCACATCCAGCCGCTCAAACATTTCTTCAGTTGGCCGCCTCGTTTCACCATAGAGGCTGAAAACGGGTGCCCCTGTCAGTTCATCGACACTATGATCAGATTCGATCATGTTGTCCTGCTTTTCTCCATGAAAACCATGCTGGGGTGAAAAGAGGCAGCTCAGATCATCTCCCAAACGTTGCCTTAAGAGAGCCCGGGTATGGACAAGATTGCTGTTAACTGATGCCTGATTGCAGAGCAGTCCGATACGCTGTCCCTTTTTCCAGGGCAACCGGTCAGCCAGCAGCACATCAATGCCAGGTGTTACCACCATTACTCAACCGTTACGCTTTTAGCGAGGTTACGCGGCTGATCGACATCACAGCCCCTTCGCGTGGCAATCTCGTAGGCCAGCAGTTGTGCTGGAATCGTATACAAGATCGGGTTCATATCCTCATGAACCTCCGGCAGATAAATAACATCATCCGTCAAACTTTTCAGATGATTGTCGCCTGCAGTACCAAGAAGAATGAGCCGTCCCTGTCGTGCTTTGATCTCCTCCACGTTGGAAACGGTCTTCTGGTAGACATTATCCTTTGGTATCACGGCCAAAATAGGCATATCTTTATCAATTAATGCGATCGGCCCGTGTTTCAATTCTCCTGCAGCATATCCTTCTGCATGAATGTATGATATTTCTTTTAGTTTGAGCGCCCCCTCCAGGGCAATCGGAAAATTCACCCCACGGCCAATAAAGAGAAAATCGCGGCAGTCATAAAAAGACTCTATCATTTCCCTTATCTGCTCACGGAGTCTTGGCAGCTCTGACTCTATTGTCTTGGCCAGTCCAATCAATTCCTCCCCGAGTTGTTTTCGCTCCCCTGCCGAAAGATTATCCTTCACTTGCGTGAGGTACAGGGTAAAAAGAAAGAGCGCCGCAAGCTGGGAAATAAATGCCTTGGTTGAAGCGACTCCAATCTCGGGTCCGGCGTGGGTATAAAGGGTACCGTCGGCTTCACGGGTCATCGTCGAACCAACGACATTGCAGATGGTAATAACACGCGATCCCAGTTTGGCTGCTCGCCTGATACCGGCAAGTGTGTCAGCCGTTTCACCCGACTGCGAAATTGCAATTGTCAGGACACGCTCGTTGACAATTAAACTCCGATACCTGAATTCGGAGGCAATATCTACTTCAACAGGAATTTTAGCATATTTTTCTATCCAGTATTTTGCCACCAGGGCTGCATGCCAGGAAGTACCACAGGCAACAATAAAGATGCGGTCAATCGAGTTAAAATCCTGATCGGAAAGTTGTATCTCCGGCAATACAACTTCGCCCGTTTCAAGGTTAATTCTACCGCTCACCGTATTGGTGATTGCCTGGGGCTGCTCATAAATCTCTTTCAGCATGAAATGCTTGTAACCCGCTTTTTCAGACATTGCTGCATTCCAGTCGATCATGCTGATCTCTTTTGCAACCGGATCACCCGATACCAGCG
>NODE-628-length-12455-cov-3.79629_pt1 | contig 12455 bp, 10 predicted proteins | sample MGYA00139097_ERZ477577 | MGnify/ENA metagenome assembly ERZ477577 | reverse complement strand
GATTGCGGGGAAATCAAGTGTTGAAATTGTTGTTAATGGCATTCCAACAAGTGCTTCGCGTGAGTTTTTTGAAAAAAATAAAAAACAAATTGAGCATTATTTAGAGGAAGGTATTCCTTTTTTATCTCTTTCTAAGGGGATTGATCCTGATACATTGGAACTTCCCGATGATTTCTTTTTTCATCATTTTCCTGATTACCGCGATCTGTTTACTTTTTTGTCAGGTCCTTCTTTTGCCAGGGAAATTATTCAAGAACAAATTACTTTGGTTTCTTTGGCGGGGCGTTCGCGCAGCACCATGATGAGTGTTTCAAAAATGTTAAAAACCAGCTATTTTAAAGTTTTTTTAACCTATGATATTAAAGGACTTTTGCTGGGAGGCGCTCTCAAAAATGTTTTGGCCATTGCGACGGGAATTGTGGAAGGACTTGGCCATAATTATAATACGCGCGCGGCCCTTATTACGAAAGGAATTGAAGAGATGCTTCGCTTTGGCGTTGTTTTCAATGCTCGTCCGGAGACATTTTATGGTCTTTCGGGGATGGGTGATTTAATTCTCACCACGACGGGTCATCTGAGCCGCAATCGTCAGTTTGGGTTGGATCTTGTTAGTGATAAAGGAAAAACTCCTCAGGAAATTCTCCTTCATCAACGCAAAGTAGTTGAAGGTTATAAGACGGCAAAGGCCGTTTTTTTGCTGGCCGAAAAGTATCATTTGCGTTGCCGTATATTTAAAGGTGTCTACAGTGTTTTGTATGAAGGTATCTCTGCTAAAGATGTTATCGATCATCTTATGAGAACTATCGATAAGACCTATTTGGTCACCTAGAATAAGATTCAGCGGCATATACGGCAAAATTTACTAAAAACCGAACTTGATCTTTGGTGGCCACACTTCCTGGTCTTTTTTGGCGCAGATTGTTGATCATTGCAGTAATATTAGGCTGAAGTTTCTTTGGGTCACGCCCCTGCATTTTCTCTTTTTGTATTTTAAGAAAAATCTCGAAAGCAATAACAAAGGTTCCTGTTCTTCCAAGACCTGCTAGACAGTGAATATAAGTTTGATAGGGTTCTTTTTCTGTGTCTTCTCTATAGAACTCTTCGTGAGAAGGAAGCAGTTCGTTTTTTTGCAAGTAGTACATAAGAATGAGGAGCAATCGAGGTGATTCAAAGGCCTTTTGATCTTTCCAGTTTTTTAGATGAATAAAGAAGATATTTCTTTTGTCTTGAGTTCTAAAATCTTGAAGAGTTAAGTAATTTTTGAGTTCTTGAGGGATATAATTTGGCCTAACATAAGGAACTCCTATTGAGCTGTTGTATTGAGATCCAAATGTTGATGGAGGATCTTCGGAATGGATGAGATTGATGACAGCAACTTTTTTTCCTTTTGGAAGGAGACCTAATAGTTCATCCATGTTAGAGGGGGGCGGTCCCAGTAAAAAAGTATGATGGCGATCAGGCGGGCGAAGCTCTGTTTGCCTAGGGTTTCTAGTAATTTCAGAACAAATTTTATCTAAATGATCTGAATTGAGATGACGAATTTGGGGAAGGAAGGTTTCCAGTCCATCAAGTTTACTGATGGGTTCTCCTAGGGGAACAAGAGGAGGAGCATAGTCATTTGCAAAAAGATTGCTGTTAAGGAGAAGGAAGAGAAGTATCCAAAGAGCGAAGCTTTGCTTCAATTTCATCAATGGTGAGAAGTTCGCTGAGTTTATGAAGTCTCCCCTCTTTGTCTTGAATGAAGTAGGCCGGAACTCCTGAGACACCATTTTGTTGCAAAAATGTTGTAATGGTCTCATCTTTTTTGGTCCAGTCACCTATGGCCAATTCAAGGTTATACTTTTTTACAAGTTGGCGGAAGGCCGTTGTTTGTAAAACCATCTTTTCGTTTATCTTGCATGTAAAACACCATTTAGCGGTAAAATCGATAAAAAGAGTCTTTCTTTTTCTTACAGCTTCTTCCATTTTTTCATGTGACCAGGTTTGAAAAGAGAGTTCTCCTTTTTCTAGGCCACTATGGTCGCGAAAAGTAAATTCACTGAGTTTAATGGGAAGAAGGACTAATAAGAAAAGAGAGAATAAGTAAAAGGGGAGTTGGAGAAATTTTTTATGGGAGATTTTTTTGACAAAATAAATAGTGAAAAAAAGAATGACAAAAATAAGATTTAACAACATCACAAGAAAAGAGTCATTGTCCACAAGAGCGCTATAAACATCCATTAACCAAATCATGGTGAGCAATAAAAGAACGGCCAGAAATTTTTTAAGATGCTCCATCCAATGACCTGGTTTGGGAAGAAAAACAACTGTGCTTGGGAAAAAACCAATGATGAGAAAAGGGGTGGCAAGACCAAAAGCGATGGCCAAAAAACAACTGATAATAGTCATTCCCCCCTGGGTAAAAGCAAAGGCCAAGGCCGTTCCTAAAAAAGGGGCACTGCAAGGGGTAGCAAGAAGAGTGGTGATAACGCCATTAATGAAATCTGTTTTAAAAGATTTGCTGCTATCGACATTAACCCCGGCGAGAACTTGTCCTCCTGGTGTTTTTATTTCATAGAGACCAAAGAGATTGAGGGTAATGAGGAGCAGGATAATAAGCATCGCTCCCACAAAGTGAGGAGATTGCAAATGAAATCCCCAGCCTACTTCGTGCCCAAAGTATTGGAGAAGCACAACAACAAGGGCCATAGAAAAAAGGGTCGCAAATATTCCAGAACTATAAGTCAAGTTATGTAAAAGAATTTTCTTTTTGCTGAGTTTTTTTGATTCAATAAGGGAGAATAATTTTAGAGAAATAACAGGAAGAACACAGGGCATGAAATTTAAGATAATTCCTCCTAGATAAGAAAGGAGAAGAAAAAAGAGAAGTTCGCCAAAGAGTGATTTTTTAGATTTAATCTGTATCTTTTTAACTGCGTCATGAGAAGATTTTGAAAAAAGTTTTTTAGTTTGTTGAAAATTTTCTTGCAGTTGAAATTCGTCGGCCTTTATTTCCACATCGTGATATTGCCCTTTGCTTAGAAGGAGGGCCTTAAAATGAAAAGATTGTTTTGCCAGCGCGTGAAACTCTTGAATATTTCGCGGAAAAGAAACAGGGTTTGCCAAATACTCTCCATCCCAATCAGCACTTTGCATGGCCAATTTGGAGGTGTCTTCTAGTTGGATAATTTTTTAATCTTTGAAGGTGAAAAGGTCAGAGGGATAAAAAAACGCAATGTTTTGTTTTTGATTTGCTAATGAGGTTGCTTTGTAGAAAACATAAATTTTCTTTTCTTTTTCATCAAAGGCAATTTTAAAAGAAGTTTCTTTCTGTGAGCTACTTTCCATAGGAAGAAGACGAAAGAATTCTTGCTTTTTATTTTCTGATAAATGGAAAGATTCATAGCTTGGTTGAAGAGATATGACCTGAAGAGCATTTTCTTTCATTTTAAATTGGGCCGTGTATTGTCCAGGGACACAAATATGGCGGCAAATTAAAAAATTAGTTTTGAGAGTTAGCCCTTTTGATTTGAGTAAAGAAAGTTGTCTTGGAGTGAGGCGATAAAAAAGTCCGTAAGTGCCATTGTATCCATATCCAAGAAGATCGCCGCCTTGTTTGAAAATTTGAGGAGCTGGCCAAGGATATTCGTAGAGAGCAATATTTTCTTTTTTGTTATTGATAAATTGATGGTGAAAAGGGGTTCCCGCATCTCCTGGATTTTTCCAATAAGTATGCCATTCATTTTTATTTTGATAAAAAATTCCGAGTACGGCCCCTTCATTTTTTTCTTTGGGCCATAGAGAGAAGGAGAGTTTTATAAGATTTTCAGGACGCTCTTGTCCTAGAATTAGGACAAAGGGAGTAAGTAGTGCTAGCATTAAAAAGGTAATTTTATTTTTCATTCAGCGATTATAAACCATGAGGCAGTGATGAATAACCTTTTTTTGTCCTTTTTTTTGATGGTGAGTACAACACTTTTTGCTCTTGGGAAAGGAACTTTAATAGCTCCTTCTTCTTCGGGAGAAGAACCTTTGTGGCGTTTTCAATTTTATGAAAAAATAAAAGGGCGAGGGGAAGATTTAGAGGCCATTGTTCGTTTAAACAAAAAGGGAAATAAAGGGGCACTTTCTTTTTTCAAAGAAAGAAAGCGCTCTCTTAAAAAATATAGAGAAGTTTTGCTGGGACGAAAGGATTTAGTTTTTTTTCAAGAAGCGTCGCGTTCTTTAAAAGGTATTTCTTTTGAAGAAGTTAATCGTTCGTTTATCTGCAAAATGATGCCGCCGCGCCATCTTATGCGAGAACACCTCTACTTAAGAGAAGCAGAGGAGTGGAAGCTGATTAATTCGCCCAATGGTTGTTTTGTAATGCACTATATCAGGCCAGCAAATAAAAACCATCAGTTATTAGTAGAAAAAGTGCAGCAAAAAATCCGAGGGTTTTTGAAATAGTTGAAGTAAAATAAGAAAGTCGTTGTTTATTTAAGTTTGCAGGAGGTTTGGTTATGCCTTATGGAAGAGGCGTTTTGTCGGTTATAACATTACTTTTAACCTCTTGCTCCCTTTATACACCTAAGATGAACCAAAATAGGTTTTATGAGAATGAAGGTGAAGAAAAAGAGATCCCTGAGGTTATCTCTCATCAAAGAGTTCCCGCTTCAACTCCCATAAGTTTTAACTTTGAAAAAAATGATCTTTCAGACTTACTTGATGATCTTTATAAAAATCACGGAAGAACCAAAGCATGGCTAGATTATTTTCTCACACGTGGTGAGGCCTTTTTTACCAAGGCCTATACCAATGGTCGCCATTTTAGACCTTTAATAGATAGTATTTTGACTAAAACAGGAGTTCCTTCAGAGCTTTTTTTTCTTGGGCTCATTGAAAGTGGCTATTCCCTGCGGGCCTATAGTCGAGCTCACGCTGTGGGTCCCTGGCAGTTTATGAAAGGGACAGCAAAACCCTATCGACTAACAGTGAGTTCTCGCATTGACGAACGTCGCTCTCTTCATAAATCAACTCAAGCAGCAGCTCTTTATCTTAAAGACCTCTATAATATTTTTGGTGATTGGGCCCTTGCCGTGATGGCCTATAATTCAGGAGAATATCGTATTTTGCGCGCCATAAGAAAAGGCAATACGAGAAACTTTACAGAGCTATTTAAAAAACATCTTCTGCCCCAAGAGACCATCGATTATTTGCCTAAGATGGCAGCTGCACGCGAAGTCTATCAGAATATGGAAAAATATTTTCCCGAAGTTGTAGAGCAAGTAGAAAAGGCCAGTGAAGATGATTTTTCCACTATTCATGAATGGGAAAGAGTTGAAATAAAAAAATCTTTTTCAGTCCCTCGATTGGCCAAAGAACTAGGAGTAACAAAAAGCTACTTAAAGAAAATATCTCCTGAGCTTCGCCGTGAGGCCATTTATTTAGGGCGAAAAGAGACGCTTGAGCTCTATTGGCCAAAGAAACTGAGTGATTCTTTTCAGGAAAAAGTCGCCTCTTTGAGTAGTTGGAAATTAAAGGCCTCTTCTCCACGTCGCTCAATTGCCAGTCGCTCTCATCATCGAGTGAGGAGAGGAGAAAATCTCAATATTATTGCTCGCAAATATAAAATGACTTTGGCCCAACTTAAGAGACTCAATAATTTAAGAAAAAATAGAATTTATCCCGGACAAAAACTTAAAGTTGCAGGAAGTGCTTCTCTCGTAAAAAAACATGTGGTGAAAAAAGGAGAGGCCCTTTCTACGATTGCAGAGAAATACGGGGTTTCTTTGAGAGATTTAATGAAGAGCAATGGGTTGAAAAATTCTCGTATTCGAATCAATCAGGTGCTTGAGATTCCTCTGAAGAATGCTATTACGTCCAGCTAAAAAAAATCCCCGACTCTTTATTAAGATAAAAAGTCAGGGATTTTTTAGAAAGAAACTATAAAGCGTGGCCTAAACCATTTCTTTAAAAGCTTTACCTGGTTTAAACTTTGGCACAACTTTCGCTTTGATTTTAATTTTTTCACCTGTTGAAGGGTTAAATCCGTTTCTTGCTGATCTTTTAACTTTTGTAAAAGTTCCAAAACCAATAAGAGAAACTTCTTCTCCCTTTTTTACTGCTTTTTTGACAACATCTAAAACAGTAGAAAGGAATTCCTCAGCATCTTTTTTAGTGATGTGCTCGAGACTTTTAGTCTTTAAGACGCTCTCGAGGAGTTCTTTTTTGTTCATGCATTTTCTCCTTTAAGTAAGTTTGCAACATTATACAGCGACATGAATTGTTATATAAGATAAACTTTTTAAAAACTTAATCAATATTTTTTTTCAAAATCAAAGCAAAACATCTTCCCACGTTGATTCTAGCTCTGTGGCCTGAAATCTTCCTCGTTCATCTCTTTCTACAAGAGAAGCTACTGTGGCCGAATCATGAGTATAGAAGAGATATCCCTTTGTTTGAAGTAATTTTTTTAAAATTCTTTCTTTTTCATCAATCACAAGCTCTGGAAAGCGGTCATAACCCATTGTTAGAGGGAGATGAACCCAAGGAGTTCCTGGGATTAAGTCTGCCATAAAAGTGATACTCTTTTCTTTTCCCGTAACAGTCGTGAGAAGCATTCCTGGAGTATGTCCATGGACAATTTCAAAAGAAAAAGAATCTCCTAAAAGATGATGCGTTTTATTTTCAATAAAGTAAAGTTTATTGGTGTCTTCTAGGAGCTGAGGTAGCTCACTAATATAACTTGCTCGGTCGCGAAAGTGTGGGGTCTTTGCTCGAAGAAAGGCCTCTTTACTGACAAAAAAATTTGCATTTTTAAAAAGAAGCGATGGTGCTGTATCTTCTATGTAGGGGGTTAAGATTCCTCCTGCATGATCAAAATGAAGATGTGAGAGAATAATATGGGTAATATCTTCAGGATTTAAATTCCTGCTTTTAAGAGAGTCGATGAGAATGTGTTCTTTTTCTTGAACGCCAAATCGTTCTTTGAGCTTCGGAGAGAAAAATGTCCCGATACCTGCCTCAAGGAGAATTTTCTTATCGCCATCTTCAATGAGAAGAGAGCGACAAGAAAGAGGGATTTGATTTTTTTCATTGGGGGTGATGATTTTTTTCCACATTTCCTTGGGGGCATTACCAAACATGGCCCCACCGTCGAGAAGTTGTGTATTTCCTTCTAAGCTAGTTGTTTTCATTGAATGTCCTTTATTTAATAATGTTTTATTCTTCAAACTAAAAATTGACATGTGTTGATTTTACTTAAAAAGCAGTTTAATTGATGCTCTATGGTGAATCTTAACTTAAATAAAAAATCCTTGTCCTGGTTTTTAGTTTTTTTTTTGTTGTTAGAAGTGCTTCCTCATAGAGTGAGAGCAAATGAGAAGGCCTCTTTTGTTGAAGAGAGTTTGAGCTATGCAAGACAGCAAGTTCCTGATGTTGTCTTGGGCCTTTATCCTTTGGCAATGGTGCTGGCGGCAGTTGTATTGAGCGTGGCAGGCGACAAAGAAAGCACTGCTGAAAATGTTTCTCATGCGGCCACTTTTTTAATTCAATACGTTCTTTTTCCTGCCATTATTTTATTTTCTTTTAAAGAGATGCCTGATTACTTTTTACCTAACTTTTCCAAACAATATCTTTTGCCCTATAAAAAAACGATGCATAAAATGTCGGCCTATTCTTTTACGATGTTAGCTCTTCTCCATGGGGCCTTGCAGTTTTATTTCAAGCTTCCCGATGTTGTTACAAAGAAAACAGTAACAGGAGGAATAATGATTGCAGGAGGATTAACACCTCTTATGACTAGTTTTCCTCTTCAAAAATTATCGGCCCTTAATTATGACTATGGTCTTTATTTGCACTATGCGGCCTTTCTTGTCTGTTCGCTTGCCTACCTTATTCATAGCAAACATCTCCTTGTTGAAGGCCTTCTGTTTCCTTCTATTGCTTTTGCGGATAGATTTTCAGGGCGTCTCTTGAAAAAGAGGAGAGTTGAAATTCTTCAAATAAGTCCTTTAGGTGAGCAAGCTGTTGAAGTTGTTGTCTCCATGCCTGAATGGTGGAAGGACGCACCTAAGGTTGGCGATTATGCTGAGCTACAGTTGCCGAGAACAAAGACAGAGCGTCCTTTTACCTATGCAGGTTCTGATATGAGAGAGAGAACACTTCGTTTCATGGTGGCAAAACAAGGTGGAGCGACAAGAGATCTTCATCAGTTGGTGCAAGATACAGTTAATGGATTGGAATTTGTTCAGGAGAAAACTTTTTTAAAACACTATTCGATGGGGCATGGCCTTAATAAAGCGTTAGATAAAAAACTTATTACCTTTTCTTCAGGGACAGGAATGGCGCCTTTTCATCATCTTCTTTCAGGTGAGGTGAAGGAAGTGGCCAATAAGGGGCTTGTGATGATTCACTCTGATAGAGAGATTGCTATTGCTAAAAAAACGATTGAGCTTCTTCTAGAAAAAGTTGATGAAAGTTTTTCTGCTTTTTTTCATTTTTTTTATACAGGAAAAGACAAAGATAAGTTGCAAGAAATACTTTCTTTTTTAAATACTAAAAAAGGACTTTTGAAAAATAGTTGCGGGCAACTAGAAGCGATGGTTCACGAAGGTCGTTTTGAAGCAGAGAAAATGGAATTACTCCTAAAAAAGGGAGAAAAGGCCGTTATGAGTTTTTGTGGAAATTCAGCTCTTGGGAAACAGGCCAAAAAGCTATGCCGCATGTATGGCGATATATCATCAGTCCCTCTCAATATTAGCTTTCACTAAATAAATTAAAGTTTTTACTCCAATGGCCGAAAGGGGATCATGATTGAAAAACTCAAGAGGATTAACCTTTTCACTAAAACATTAGCGCAGGTTAAAAAGAAAGATAAATTCTTTTCTCTTTTGACCAATTGCTTAGCTGATCTCACTGATTCTCAAGTGGCAGTTTTTTATCAAAGAGAAGAGGATATTAGAGGCAACGAGAGATTAGTTTTTAAGAGTTATCAAGATCGAAAGCAGGGGATTCATTCATTGAGGATGGAAGATGGTGAAGACTTTGCTGAAATTTCCATGAATAGTGACGGAGGTCGAATTAATGTAAAAAATCCTCTTGTCTACGCTCTTCATTATAATAAAATAGCTTATTGTTCGACAGAAGAATCTAGTGAAGTAGAAGGAAGATTTAATATTCGCCCGAATGATCACGACTGGTCTTTTTTTTATTTCTTCAAAGATCGATATGGGACACCTTTTGATAATATTTTAATTGTTCCTCTTGTTAACTATAAAAATGAAAAAGTGGGATGCCTGGTTTTATCAGCAGATAAATACTCTCATACAGAAGAAGATCATCAACTGATTATTTTTTTCTCTCAATTGGCCGTAAGTATTTTAACGAATCATATTCTCAATTTAGACTTGAAAAAACTCTTTGAATCTTTTGTGAGCGTGTTGGCCAAGGCCATTGATGATAAATCGCCTTATACGGGGGCCCATTGTCGCCGAGTTCCTGCTATTACAATGCTTATTGCTGATACCCTGAATGCTGTTAAAACAGGGCATTTTAAAGACTACGCTCTTTCTCCTGAAAAACGCTATGAATTGGAATTGGCGGCATTACTACACGATTGTGGGAAGGTGACAACTCCTGTTCATATTATGGATAAGTCTACAAAGTTAGAGACAATTTTTGATAGAATTCATCTTTTAGATGAACGCGTAGAGATTATTAAGCGCGATTTTGAAATTGAAAGCTTGCGAGGCCAGATTCATCTTTTAGAAGATAAAAAAATGAATAAAAAAGATCGCTTGGAGCGCATTGATTCATTAGGGAAAAAACTGATGTATCAGTTAGAGCACCTTGAAAAAGATTTTCAGTTTTTGAAGAAAATTAATTTTGGTCAAGAAAAAGTAGCAGAGACTGATATTCATCATGTGCGCGAAATTAGTCGTCGGTATGGCTGGGTTGATCGCTATGAAGTTACGCGTGATTTTTTAACAGATAATGAATTAAAAAATCTTGAAATCAAAAAAGGAACTCTTCTTCCCGAAGAGCGCGATCTTATTAATCACCATATTGATGTGACTATTGAAATGCTAGAATCAATTCATTTTCCTGCGCACCTCAAAAGAATTCCTGAACTTGCCGGAGGTCATCATGAAAAGATGGATGGCTCAGGTTATCCCAAACAACTTACGCGCTTTGAGATGTCACTAGAGGCAAGGATTATGGGGCTTGCGGATATTTTTGAAGCACTCACAGCGGTGGATCGTCCTTACAAAAAAGGAAAAACCCTCAGTGAGACGATGCATATTATGGGACTCATGATGCAAGGAAAGTTTATTGATGAAGATCTATTCCATGCTTTTGTGGATGAAAAAATATATTTAGCTTATGCCAAAGAATATTTAAATGACTATCAGATAGATGAAGTTGTTCATAGCAAAATTCCTGGTTATATTCCTCCCGAAGAGCGAATCCTTCAGGAGCGTCGCAAGAAGAAGCGATTTAATTTCTGGCAAGTAAAAAAAGCGGCCTAGTATTTTTTGTTGCTTCTTGATGAGATTTTTTGCAGAGTTAATAACTATGATTATTTTTTACATCTCTCTTTCTTTAGTTATTTCATTTATTTGCTCTATGTTAGAGTCTATTATTTTAAGTGTCTCTCCTTCCTATCTTGCGGCCTTAAATTCTTCAAATCCCAAGCTGTATAATGAAGTAAAAGATCTTAAAGACAATATAGAAAGACCTCTGGCCTCCATTTTAACCTTCAATACTGTCGCTCATACAATAGGAGCAGCAGGTGCCGGCGCAGAGGCCCAACGATTATTTGGGAATGAAGCATTAACGATTTTTTCAATTTTTTTAACATTAATTATTTTAATATTTAGTGAAATTATTCCTAAATCGTTAGGTGCTAGTTTTTGGCGATCACTTCTTCCTTTGGCCGTTTATATTTTAAGGCCAATGACCATGATAACTCTTCCTATTGTTGCTCTCTCTGATAAGTTGAGTAAACTTTTTGGTAAAGAGCAGAGTATCATTTCTAGAGAAGAAATATCAGCAACAGCAGGTATTGGCCTTAGTGATGGTACTTTAAAAGCAGATGAGTATAAAAATATAAAATCTCTCATTACTTTTACAGAAATTGATCTTAAAGAAGTCTATACTCCTATTGAAAAAGTTTTTGGCCTTTCTGTGGATACAAAAATAAATGATGCCTATGAACTCCTCGAAAAAAATTCATTTTCACGGATCCTTGTATGGGGGGTAAATCCGGACGATATCAAAGGCTATGTGTTGAGGTCAAAAATTTTGGAAGGTTATATCCATAAGGAAAAAAACTTAAATTCAGTCCTGCGACCTATTCTCATAAGCAGCAAGGCAATGTCTCTTCGACAATTATTCAACACGCTTCTTAAGCGCCGAGAGCATATCTCTGCAATAATCAATGAGGATGGTAACTTCATCGGAATTGTCACACTTGAAGACTTAATAGAGCATATGCTGGGTCTTGAAATTTATGACGAAAGAGAAAAGTAAATTTGTTTTTATTTAATTTAAGAAAGTAAAGAAAGCGTCATTGTTCTTGATGAAAAATTAGTGTTTCTGTGGCTTTTAGGGACTACCTTTATACATCCTTTGAATGATTTGTTCTTAGATGAAATATATTAGTTAAAGTTTTAAAAAAAATATCCGAAAATAGTTAGCATGAAGCCTATATACCTCCTAGTTATTTACCTTTTCCATATTCCATTACTAGGAGGGGAAAAAATTATTAATGGAAAATATCAATATGAATTTTTTCGTTGTGGAATCAAATTTGGTAATGGAGTTAAAGTACAGCAATTGAATCTCTGTGTGAATTCAGAGAAAGATGTTTCCTTGGATTCAATAGAGGGAAAAACTTTTTTAAAAGTTGGAGGAGTGAAAATTCCAATTAGAGGAAAGAACAAGAAAAAGCTTGCTGAGAAAATTGTTGGCCAATTAAAAAGTATGATCCCATGTTGTTCTAGTTTAGAACAATTTCCAAACGATTGTTTTTTTCCAGTTCATAGCGATGCTACTGTGAATTTTTTTCAAGAAAATAGAGATAATATTTTAGATGCAAAGTTTGGGCGATGTTCTAAGAAAATGGACAAACTTGGAGCGCAAGTTGGATCCTTAGTAACAGTAGGTAGTGATGGAAAAATTGAAAATGTCTGTCTTCCGAATAAAGGTTGCGATCATATTTTAAAAACCGTTCCCATCTCACAAATAAGAATGCAAGAAGAATTAAAAAAATTTGAAGAAGAATCGAAACTCGGAAAAATTGGATCTGAGCTTAATGTGTCACCAAATCTTTCTTATGCAGGTGCTTGCTATGAAAGAGATCCCAAAAGCAGGAAAAAAAATTTTTATGGTAAAATAATTATGGAAAAACTTGATATGACTTTTGAAGATTATATTTTAAAAAATGGACTTCAGCGAGAAAATCTCGTTGAAGTATTTTGTGCCTTATCAAA
>NODE-627-length-12458-cov-5.61243_pt1 | contig 12458 bp, 13 predicted proteins | sample MGYA00139097_ERZ477577 | MGnify/ENA metagenome assembly ERZ477577 | reverse complement strand
GACAAAGCTATTTTGAATATGCTTACAAATGGAGAAATATCCACACCTCTGGATATAACAAAAGAAAATATAAAAACTATTTTAGAAAAAGTAATAACAGAAACACAAAATATTCTTGATGAAGATACAGTGGTTGGACTTAAATAACATATTATGAATAACAAAGTAACGTTCTATTGATTGTTCAATTGTTTTTATATCTGCAACAGTAAGTTCAAAGTCCACTCTCTCACGGTAGGAAAGATAACTGGCATTAGCAATGGCGGCTAAAATTGCAATAATTGCAATTGTTAACATTAATTCTATTAATGTAAAGCCGACGCTGGCGTTATATTTCTTCAGATTAAATGTCATGGATAGGCAAGATTACATCAATATATTAGTTTTGACTAATACATTTATCGAAAAGATATGATTATTAAATATTCATTGGGGAGATGGAGCAAATGAATTTATACTATGACAATGATTTCAGAAAACATTGACCTGTCGGTGCTCATTTCATCTTCACAAAGTACCCATAAGTGGGGGAACAAGGTCTGGATATTAGAACAGGTTGTTGTCGATGGCGAGCAATTTCTCGGTGACGCAAGTGATAGTGAAGATCGAATTGTTTGGAGAAACCTAAAGCTACAAATTCATGCTTTACATTGTGAGTCTTATTATCAAAACCTTTTATCCGATCTCCCTCAGATTTATCTAATATGTAAGCAAGAAGAGGATAACGGGCTTTCTCCTTTGTTAATTACAGTGGATTTCGATGAAGCCAATTCGTATATGGAGACTGGTGAGCTCGTTTTGATCAGTCCGCTTCCTGAAACATTATGTAATTGGTTAGAACGGTTTTTTATTGAAAATTATGAACTTGAAGCACCTAAGAAGCGTCGCCGAAAAAAATGGTTTAAAGCTAAATAAGTATGACTGAAAATAACGAAGGTGTATTCAAACGGTGGTCTCGTCGAAAGTTAAATAAAAAAACATCTAATGACGAACAAAGGATAGATATTGAATCAACAGGTGGAAAGGCTGTAAGTTCAACTAAGCAGCCTGTTGACTCTCAATCTGAGGTAACATCATTACAAGACAATCATCTCGAACTCCCCATCTGGCAGCAAGAAGACGCTGAACCAGAGCTTAAACAACGTGCCCTTGCTGAATTATTTCGTCAGCCTGAATTTCAAGAAGTGGATCATATGAATGAATATGATGAAGACTTTACTCAGTTTGATTCTTTAGGTGATATCGTGACCGAAGAAATGAAACGAATGTTAAAACTGGCAGAAGAAAAGACAGAGTTTGAAGCGTTAGACCAAACAGAACACAATATAGATACCAGTGAATCAGCTATAGATGAAGCTGATGAAACACAGGATAAAGAGGATAATAATCTTGCATAATGCAGTACAACAAATAGGTCAGCAGGATATTATGCCCGTTGATTTAGTCGAGTTTTCCTCTGTTGGGCGAATTCTAATAATCGGTAATAATGAACAAATCGAGCAAATATTACCTCATATTACAAATTTACAAATAACGACTAGCTTGAATGCGCCTACTGATATTAGTGGTTGGTTAGGTGAGTTTAAAGTAAATGTTGATGGCGAAGTCATTTCTGTTGATCTTGTCTTAGATTTGCAAGAGCAAGTTAGTATGACGGTGGAGGTGTTGCCGCTGGGTTATTTTGCTCCTCGTGGTGATGCTCAAGTTTTAGCTGAAGCATTACAGCAACTGCCTGAAATGATCGGTACTTTTGATAAACCGCGTTATTTTAATTATAAGTCTGAAATATGTGCTCACTCCCGCCGACAACTTCAAGGTTGCTCGCAATGTATTGATGCCTGTCCTGCTGAAGCTATTACTAGTATTGGCGAGCAGGTGTCGGTGAATCCTTCTCTATGTCAGGGCTGTGGTAGTTGTACGTCTGTGTGTCCATCAGGTGCTATGAGCTATGCACTGCCGAGTTTAGATGTCAGCATTAATCGCTTGCGAGCAATGATGCAAGCCTATTTCGAATTAGAACAAGACGCACCGCAGATAGTGATTCACGATCTGGAAAAAGGGCAACAATTAGTTGAATTAATGGGCGAGAAGTTAGCCGATACCATCATTACTTTTTCAATTGAAGAAATTGGCGCCTTAGGCATGCCTTTTTGGCTAACGGCTCTGTGTTATGGTGCGAGTAACCTAACGATTTGGAATGCAGGAACGCATACTGATCATTCATGGAATGAAGTTCAGAAAGAAATCGTTAAAACCAATGAGATGTTAGCAGGAATAGGCTATGGCGATAATAAAGTAAACTGGTGCGAGTCGGGCAATATCACTGATTTAATTTCATCTTTGAATGTGAAGAATGATTGCAAGATTAAGCCAGCGGTATTTGCTGGGGTTGATGATAAGCGCCGCATGATAAGAATTGCAATGGAGTATTTACATAAGCAAGCACCTGCTCCAGTTGAGTTGTTAGCATTAAGTAGCCAAGCTGCATTCGGTGAAATAAAAGTCGATACAAAAGGCTGTACGCTTTGTCATTCTTGTGTGTCGGTTTGTCCCGCTGGAGCAGTATTAGACGGTGGTGAACAGCCGCAACTTAATTTTATTGAAGACCGTTGTGTTCAATGTGGATTGTGTGAAACGGCTTGCCCAGAAGATGTTATATCTTTAGTTCCTCAGTATTTATTTGATCAAGAACAAGCTCGAAAAATTCGCCTATTGCATGAAGAGCCTATATTTAATTGCATTAGCTGTAATAAAGGCTTCGCGACCCAAAAAATGATCGATACCATGACCGGTAAACTTAAGGGGCACCCTATGTTTCAGGGCGATGCCTTAGAACGTTTAAAAATGTGTGAAGATTGTCGAGTGAAGGCAATGTTTAAAGAAAAAGGAACGTTTTAGTGAATGATGAAAATACGCTGTGGCGAACTCAAACTTATGCTTTATTAGCCCGCTTATTATATTCGGAACCTGATCAGGCTTTACTTGATAATATTGCAGCGGTAGAAGTCACCGAACCTGAAAGTCCAATGGGTCAACAATGGGTGAAATTGATTGATGCTGCAAAAAAAGCTGATTTAGTGGATGTTCAACAAGCATTCCAGACCTTGTTCATTGGGGTTACTCATGGTGAATTAATCCCGTATGGTTCTTATTATCAAACTGGATTTTTGATGGAAGAGCCGTTAGCGGAGTTGCGTACTGACTTAGCTCGATTAGGCTTAGAAAGACAGGAAGATACTTCTGAGCCAGAAGATCATATCGCTGCAGTCTGTGATGTGATGAGATTGATATTGTCAGCAGAAGGTACGCCTATTGTGACAGCGGATGAATTCTTCCAACGCCACTTATCTCCTTGGTTCAAATCATTTTTTGAAGATTTAGAAAAGTCTAAAGCAGCCCATTTTTATAGCGTTCTAGGTCAATTTTGTTTGAAATTCACAGAGCTCGAATCAAAATTATTGAGTTCATAAAATTAAAAGAAGAAGAGAATAAACAATGAAATTAGGTCCTTTTTTCGTCGGTATTTGGTTGATATTAACTGGGTTACGTGGATTAATTAATTTGCAATTTCAATATGATGCGCTTGTTATGGCTGGTCTAGCTGTTGTAGCGGGAATACTCACCTTGATTCGTCAATAGGCCACTTAAGCTCGTTTTGTGACTGATGAAACCACTCTTAAACGATGGGGTTAATTTTCGACGATTGATAACTTAGAATTGCAGAAGCCCTAAATAATCAAGGTGAATTCCATAGCTAGAATCAGCATATACCTTGCTTTAAACGCTATTCTGAGCGATAATTCTCGAGCAATATAGTAAAGAATACTAATGAATCTTATTCGTTGAATTCTTAACAGATCTAATTATCGATAATTTCTAGGTTGGAGTCATACTATGACTGATAAAAGCAAGCTAACTCGGCGTGGATTTCTGAATAGAGTTTCGACTGTAGTTACTGGTGCAGCAACGGGCTTAGTCTTGACTAAAGCAAATGCGATGTCTCCTCCAACTATCGAATCACTGCCTGAAAAAACAATACCTAAACAAGCAAAAGGTTATCAACGCACTGAACATGTTGATACGTATTATCATCTTGCTGACTTCTAAGAATTATTATGAAACTGACTAAACGCAACGCAAATTCTAGTGCGAATCAACAAGGTGTTGATCGTCGAGCATTTTTGAAAGGCTCTGGTATTGCTGCTGGTGGTGCGGCTTTTTTGAGTCTATTACCTCCCGCTATGATTCAAAAGGTAGAAGCAGCTGAAGGTCATCGTCATGCTTATGATGAAGGCGAAATAACAAAAGTACGAAGCGTCTGCAGCCATTGTAGCGTTGGTTGTGGTGTCGTTGCTGAAGTGCAAAATGGTGTTTGGATTGGGCAAGAGCCAAGTTTTGAGCATCCATTTAACTTAGGTTCTCACTGTGCCAAAGGCGCGTCGCTCCGCGAGCATGGACACGGTGAAAAACGTCTTAAATATCCAATGAAAAAAGTGGCCGGTAAATGGCAGCGCGTTTCATGGGAACAAGCGATCGATGAAATCGGCGATAAAATGTTATCGATCCGTGAGCAATCAGGCCCTGATTCAGTGTATTGGTTAGGTTCAGCAAAGCATAATAATGAACAAGCGTATTTATTCCGTAAGTTCGCTGCTTTGTGGGGAACAAATAACGTTGATCATCAAGCCCGTATTTGTCATTCAACTACGGTTGCTGGTGTAGCAAACACATGGGGCTATGGCGCCATGACCAATTCATACAATGATATTCATAATGCAAAAGCTATCTTTATCATTGGTGCCAACCCTGCCGAAGCACACCCCGTTTCATTGCAACATATTTTCCGCGCCAAAGAAAAAGGCGCCCCAGTTATTGTTGTAGACCCTCGTTTTACTCGAACCGCTGCTCATGCCGATCACTATATGGCGATCCGACCAGGAACCGATGTGGCGTTTGTTTGGGGAATGTTGTGGCATATATTCAAAAATGGCTGGGAAGATAAAGAGTTCATTAATCAACGTGTCTACGGTATTGATGACATTCGTACTGAAGTGGCTAAATGGACACCTGATGAAGTTGAACGTGTTACAGGTACAAAAGAAGCTGATGTATTGAAAGCTGCCCAAACTATGGCTGAACATCGTCCTGGAACCTTTATTTGGTGTATGGGTGGAACGCAACATACAACGGGTAATAACAACACACGCGCTTATTGTATCTTCCAATTAGTATTAGGAAATATGGGTGTTTCTGGTGGTGGTACTAATATTTTTCGAGGTCATGATAATGTGCAAGGGGCGACTGACTTAGGCGTACTTTCGCACACATTACCAGGATATTATGGATTATCTGAAGGCGCTTGGAAGCATTGGGCTAAAGTATGGGATCTTGATTACGAATGGATGAAAAACCGTTTCGACCAAGGTAGCTACGAGGAATCTGGTGGTAAGCCTGCTAATCCAATGAATACAAAAGGTATTCCTGTATCTCGCTGGATAGATGGTGTGCTAGAAGATAAAGACAATATTGCTCAAAATGATAACGTTCGAGCAATGGTGTTATGGGGACATGCGCCTAATAGTCAGACTCGCGGCCCAGAAATGAAAACGGCCATGGAAAAACTTGATTTAATGGTAGTCGTGGATCCTTACCCATCCATTTCAGCAGTATTAAGTGACCGTCAAGACGGTTTATATCTATTGCCTGCAGCGACACAGTTTGAAACATATGGTTCATTGAGCTCTTCTAACCGCTCAATGCAATGGCGTCATAAAGTGATTGAACCATTATTTGAATCAAAACCTGATCATGTGATTATGCATAAGTTTGCAACTAAACTGGGTTTTGCTGATCAATTATTTAAACATATTACGATTAATGGCGAAGAGCCACTGATTGAAGATGTGACTCGTGAATTTAATAAAGGTATGTGGACCATTGGGTATACTGGTCAAACGCCCGAACGAATGAAGTTGCAGTCAGATAATTTACATACCTTCAATAAAACTACTTTGAAAGCTGAAGGCGGTCCATGTGATGGTGAGTATTATGGTTTACCGTGGCCTTGTTGGGGTACGGCAGACATGAAGCATCCAGGTACGCCATTGCTTTATGATACCAGCAAATCAGTTGCTGAAGGTGGCTTAACTTTCCGTGCTCGTTTCGGTGTTGAACATGACGGTGATAATTTATTAGCTGAAGGTTCATTCTCTGCAGGTTCTCAAATCACTGATGGTTATCCAGAGTTCACTGCTGATATGCTTAAGAAACTAGGCTGGTGGGATGACCTTACACCAACAGAAAAAGTCGCTGCTGAAGGCAAAAACTGGAAGACTGATTTATCTGGAGGTATTCAACGTGTAGCTATTAAGCATGGTTGTGCACCATTTGGTAATGCGAAAGCTAGAGCTGTGGTGTGGGAGTTTCCAGACCCTGTACCAATTCATCGTGAAGCGCTATATACCAATCGTCGCGATTTAATTGAAAAGTACCCTACTTATGACGATCGTCGTAGCTTTTACCGTTTACCGACGCGTTATGGTTCGATTCAGAAACAAGACTTTAGTAAAGATTACCCATTAATTATGACGAGTGGTCGATTAGTGGAATACGAGGGTGGTGGTGAAGAAACACGCTCAAACCCATGGTTAGCTGAGTTACAACAAGAGATGTTTGTCGAAATCAACCCTGCTGATGCTAATGATGCGGGTGTTAAGCATGGTGAACAAGTTTGGGTTGATGGTCCTGAAGGTGGTCAAATAAAAGTTATGGCTTTTGTTACGCCTCGTGTTGGTCGTGGTGTTGTATTTATGCCATTCCATTTCGGTGGTCATTATCAAGGTAAAGACCTCACCGATAAGTATCCAGCTGGCACAGTACCTTACGCATTGGGTGAGTCATGTAATACGGTTTTCACTTATGGTTATGACTCTGTAACTCAAATGCAAGAGACTAAAGTGTCTCTTTGTCGAATTCGTGCCGCATAGGGGATTATGATTAATGGCTAGAATGAAGTTTTTATGTGATGAAGAGCGCTGCATTGAATGTAATGCCTGTGTCACTGCTTGTAAGAATGAACACGAAGTACCGTGGGGTGTTAACCGTCGTCGTGTCGTGACGATGGATGATGGGTTACCTGGTGAAAAATCTATATCCGTTGCTTGTATGCATTGTACTGATGCACCGTGCCAAGCAGTATGTCCTGTAGATTGCTTCTATACTACTGATGATGGTGTGGTATTGCATGATAAGGATATGTGTATTGGCTGTGGTTATTGTTTATATGCATGTCCGTTTGGTGCTCCTCAATATCCTCAAGAAGGTGCCTTTGGTGCTCGTGGCAAGATGGATAAATGTACGTTCTGTGGCGGCGGTCCTGAAGAAGACCACTCCCATGAAGAACTTGAGAAATATGGCCGTAACCGTTTAGCTGAAGGCAAGTTACCGCTTTGTGCTGAGATGTGTTCAACGAAAGCATTGATTGCTGGAGACGGCGATATTGTATCTGACTTATTCCGTAACCGTGTTATTCGTCGTCAAGGGCGTCAAGAAACATGGGGCTGGGATACGGCATACCAAGATTAAATTATGAAGATTATTTTAATTGCCCTGACGATGTTATCTCTTACAGCTTGTTACGAAGATACTGATGTCACTATCCATGAAGCTGGTGTTTATAAAGGTAAAGTCGATAAGCACAATCAAACAAGTGAAGAACGTGAAGCTATTTTAGCCAAGCGTTTTAAACAAGTTCAAACGGATCGTTAATATGACGTTAAGTAAACGCAAAAAAATGATGAGTTTGACTGGTATCTTGATGCTGTTAGCCATATTTTTATTGCCGATGACGGGCTATATTTCGACTGGGTTTGCTAATGAAAATGAACAACAGGCGAAAATAACCAACCCGAAATCGGATTACTGGCGTTTAGTTAGAGGTAATGAAAAAGGTTACTCTGCGGTTAAGGGGCGAGAAACTAACGAACTGATTCAAGGTTCAGGGCAAAACTGGCGTGCTTTACGTAATGGCCCTGTAGCAACTTATGGAAGCTGGATGATAGGCTTAACATTAGCCGTTTTAGCATTATTTTACCTCTGGCGAGGTAAAGTAGAGCTGACTCATCCTAGAACAGGTGAAACTGTTGAACGTTGGTCTGTAAAAGAGCGTCGCATTCATTGGGTAACGGCTATTTTATTTATTATCTTAGCGGTAACAGGGATGAGTCTCTTATATGGTCGCTTAGTGCTAATTCCAGTGTTTGGTCATCATGGCTTTTCTGCTTATGCTGAGATAGCAAAGTGGGCCCATAATTTACTCGGTCCATTGTTTATGGTTGGCTTGTTATCGATGATTATTAATTGGTTTAAGTATAACTACCTCAATAAAATTGATTTGCAATGGTTTAAAGATTTCGGTGGAATGATTGGCGACAAACATCCTTCAGCTGAAAAATTAAATGGCGGCGAAAAAATGTGGTTTTGGTCTCTTACCGTTATAGGTATAGCGCTGTGTTTAACTGGATTGGTATTAGACTTCCCTAACTTTGATCAAGAGCGAGAAGTCATTCAGATCTCACATTTGACCCATGTTATTACTGCTCTTGTGTTAACTTCTTTTGCCCTTGGTCATATCTATATCGGCACGATAGGTACAGAAGGCGCATTGGAAGGTATGGTGACAGGTAAAGTTGATACTGCTTGGGCAGAGCAACATCATGACTTATGGATGAAAGAATTACGTCAGTCAGAGGATTCTAAGTCAGGTTAATTGATAATTAAATTTTAAAGGAAAAAGCCTAGATTTTAAAAATCGGGCTTTTTTTATAGCTTCATTAATAAATGAGCATGAAAAAGAAACAGCATTTAATAGAGTTAAAAGTGTAATAATTGCTAACTCAAGGGAACATCGAGGACAGTGGCAAAGTCATAAGCTTGATGTGAGTAATTCATGTTTTCATTAATAACTGTTTGAGGCAACTTACAAATGTTGAGTTGCTCTACTAAAAAATAGGTGTATAGGTTCGGAAATGACTAATTCAGGTTTGAATGAAGAAGAAATAGTACGCACGATATTTTATATATCAGATCGTACCGGCCTTTCAGCTGAACACTATGGTAAAACCTTATTGGCCCAATTTCCCCAGCAATCATATCGTGTTGTAACTTTAGCGTTTGTTGATAACAGACAAAAGGCAAGTATTGCGAGTAAGAAGATAAAGGATGCATATAGAATTTCAGGAAAGCAGCCGATCGTATTTAGTACCTTAGTTGACGAAGATGCACAGCGTATTATTAAAAGTACTGAAGCCCAAGTTATTAATCTGTTTAATGCATTCCTAGAGCCATTAGAGCAAACTTTCGGAGAGCAGCCATCTCATCTTGCAGGTAAATATCAGGGAAAGAGTAGAAGTATTTCAGGTAATCAAGGCTACCAGAAACGACTTGATGCTATTGATTATTTTTTGCAAGCAGAAGACGGCATTCGATATGACCAATATGATGAAGCTGACATTATATTAGTGGGGGTGTCTCGTTGTGGTAAAACTCCTACTAGTCTGTACCTAGCCATGAACTTCTCACTGAAAGTGAGTAACTATCCTTTGACTGAGGATGACTTAGATAAGAATATACTGCCTGATTTCTTGCTGAAGTATAAACACAAACTGGTTGGGCTCACTATAAAAGTGGTGCCTTTAAGTAAAATTAGAAGAGCACGACGACCCAATAGCGACTATTCGTCACTTAAGGTTTGTGAGCGTGAAGTGACGGTAGCTGAAAAGATGTTTGAACATGCAAAACTTCCAGTATTTGAAACGACTGATACCTCTATTGAGGAAATAGCGAGTGATGTTGTTCAAGCAATGGGGTTTGGTGTAGCTGAAAATGCTGCTGAAGTAGATTTAGAATCAAAGAAAAACTAATTACGTGATAAACGAGGACTTAAATAATGATTGAGTATGTAGTTGAATTGGACCAATTGAGCATGGATGATGTCTCGAGAGTAGGGGGCAAAAATGCTTCATTAGGTGAGATGCTACAAAATCTCGCTCCCTTAGGTGTATCTGTACCGGGTGGTTTTGCAACCACTGCTGATGCTTATCGTGAGTTTCTCGTTCAAGATGGATTAAAAGATAGAATTGCTGAACGTTTACATCATCTAGATATTACTGATATCCCAGCATTACAAGCAGCAGGTAGCGATATTCGTCGTTGGATTAACGAAGTACCATTTCCAGCTGGTATGGAAAAAGCAATTGATGATGCTTATGCGAAATTGGAACAAGAATATGGCTTAGAGGCAACATGGGCCGTACGTTCATCAGCAACAGCAGAAGATTTACCCGATGCATCATTTGCTGGCCAACAAGAAACATTCCTAAATGTCTCTGGTTTAGCTAATATCAAACAATCAATTAGAGAAGTATTTGCATCATTATTTAATGACCGTGCGATTTCATATCGTGAGCATCAAGGGTTTGATCATAACGAAGTTGCATTATCTGCCGGTATTCAGAAAATGGTACGTTCAGACATTGCTAGCGCTGGTGTTGCGTTTAGTCTTGATACTGAAAGTGGGTTCCGTGATGTTGTATTTGTCACAGGTAGTTATGGTTTGGGTGAAATGGTCGTTCAAGGTGCCGTTAACCCAGATGAGTTTTATGTGCATAAACAAACATTAGCAGCGGATCGTCCAGCAGTTTTACGCCGTACATTAGGGCAGAAAGCTATCCAAATGGTCTACTCTGGTGAAGCTAATCCAGTTAAAACAATCGATGTTGAGGCAGAAAAAAGAGTGTTTTTCTGTTTGACTGATGAGGAAGTCGAGACCTTAGCGAAAATGGTTGTTACTATTGAAGAACACTACAAGCGTCCAATGGATGTTGAGTGGGCAAAAGATGGTAACGATAACAAAATCTATATTGTTCAAGCTCGACCTGAAACAGTACAAAGCCAACAAGAAAATGTTATTGAAGAATATGCTCTAAAAGAACGTAGCAATGTATTAGCTGTTGGGCGTTCTATTGGTAAGAAAATTGGTAAAGGCCGTGTTAGATTATTTAATAGTCTTGATCAAATGGACCAGTTTGAAGAAGGTGATGTGTTGCTAACTGATATGACAGATCCTGATTGGGAACCAATCATGAAAATGTCTTCAGCAATCATCACTAATCGAGGTGGACGTACCTGTCATGCTGCCATCATTGCTCGTGAACTGGGTGTTCCAGCTGTTGTTGGCTGTGGTGATGCCACAGAGTTGGTCGCCGATGGTTCTGAAGTTACGGTATCCTGTTCAGAAGGTGATGAAGGTCAGGTTTTTGAAGGTTTATTAGATTTCGACCATACCGTACGAGAATTGAATGCATTGCCTGAAATCCCAGTTAAAGTAATGATGAACGTGGGAAATCCTGATCGTGCCTTCGCATTTTCTCAATTACCTAATGACGGTGTCGGTCTAGCGCGTTTAGAATTTATTATCAATAATATGGTTGGTATTCATCCTAAGGCTTTAATGAATGCTGATGAGATGGCTGACGATGTTAAAAAAGTCATTTATGAAAAAACGACTGCTTATGGTGACCCAGTTGAATATTATGTCAGCCGAATTGTTGAAGGTGTTTCAACAATTGCTGCTTCATTTAGCCCTAAAAAAGTCATCGTTCGTTTATCTGACTTTAAATCAAATGAGTATGCAAATTTGGTCGGTGGCCCTGAATTTGAACCGCATGAAGAGAATCCAATGATCGGGTTTAGAGGGGCATCTCGTTATATCTCTGATGAGTTTAGAGAATGTTTTGAGCTTGAGTGTAAAGCTATGAAACGTGTGCGTGATGAAATGGGGTTCACTAACGTTGAGTTAATGATTCCATTCGTGCGAACAACGGCAGAAGCTGCTGCTGTTATTGAGATCATGAAAGAAAATGGTCTTGAACGTGGTAAAAATGGCCTTCGCATTATCATGATGTGTGAATTACCTTCTAATGCTGTATTAGCGTCTGAGTTTTTAGAGTACTTTGATGGTTTCTCAATTGGCTCAAATGATATGACTCAGCTAACATTAGGATTAGATCGTGACTCATCGTTAGTTGCGAATTCATTCGATGAACGTAACCCTGCTGTTTTAGCAATGTTGGATATGGCAATTACCGCCTGTAACGACGCTGGTAAATATGTCGGTATTTGTGGTCAGGGCCCATCTGATCATCCTGATTTAGCAAAATGGTTATTAGATCGTGGAATTAGTAGTATTTCTTTGAATCCTGATACAGTCGTTTCTACGTGGCAAGACTTAGCTGACTAATGGTTGTTAGTAGCCAATAACTTTATTAATTTAGGGTTATTGGCTTACTACTCATTGGTTACCTGATTGCAATAAAGAGTTAGTCATTCCATTAATACAGGATCTTTTAAAGCAATAATTTCCTGAATCTAAAGAGTAAATTTATGCACTAAAATTGAGC
>NODE-626-length-12459-cov-6.41342_pt1 | contig 12459 bp, 8 predicted proteins | sample MGYA00139097_ERZ477577 | MGnify/ENA metagenome assembly ERZ477577 | reverse complement strand
AAAAGCCCCAGAAAGCAGCAAGTCCGAGAATTATTGTCTGGTATCGTGCTCCAAACGGCGTACGGGGCATCCATTCAACAAATGGAGCCATCAGGTAAGATTCTATAGGGAATTGATAAGGCTGCCCGATGAAAAGCAGCGGAAATTCTCCTCTGAATATCATTTTTGCAAGAAGAACTGAAGATGCTTCGTCGCTGGTGACCGGTAAATTGCTTAGGCTGATCCATAAAAAGATCAACCTGATGAGCACGGCAACGATGAACAGTGAAAGTCCCAAAAGAGACAGTTTCGACCAGTCAGATTCAGTTTTGGATAGAAATTTTGATATCGGCATACAGAGGTACAAGAAAAAATAAAAATAAGAGATATTATTTTGAACAATTCTTTTCAGGGAGGAACATAAATATTATGGTATGGCTCTCTTTGCAAGAGCTAATTTACGATTTTCTTCTGTCAACGGATAGTGAGATCTGAATTTGTTGACCACTCCCGTTGCATATTGGCAGAAATATCAAGGGATCATACTCTGAATCTGGGGGTAGAATAATACTTGCATGATAAACAAAAAGAAAATTGCCTGCTTTTCCACGCAGAGATAAATAATTGTTGAGCCTGATATTTTTTCTAACTGCATTATAGTGTCAACTCCTGAACCATAAGATTCCTTTAACTGGTTCTGCAAGCCATCTCTCTTTTTTCCTCAAACTTTCAGGATTTGCGTAAATAAAAGTAGCCAGCTTTGATGGCCGTGGTTACACTAGAAACCAATTCCTGGGGGAGAACGATTGTACTTCCGATGATGTGACGCCTTGGTCTCTGCGTTTTTGACTGATCAGGGTTCGCGGCTGTTATCCAACTATTATCTCGTATTTCACCGGAGATTATTCGCCTGGATGGTTTTTTCATCGCACATATTTCTTTTCTATTTCCTGCCGCTCAGCCTGCTGCTCTACTATTCTATGCCCCAAAGGGCGAGGAATATCATCTTAACTGGTATCAGCTACGTTTTTTATGGCTGGTCCAATCCTTTCTTCTGTTTGCTGATGCTCTTTTCAACGGTTGTTGATTACGGGTGCGGGCTTGTTATCGGTAAGGCGGGCCTGAATCAACGTCGTAAAAAAGGGGCTCTACTCGTTTCGATCAGCACCAATCTGATGCTCCTTGGATTCTTTAAATATTCCGGATTCGCCCTTGAGAGTTATAACCAGCTCTTTTATTCTCTTGGCCTTGAAGGGTTTGAACCTGCCCCCGTGCTCCATTTTCTTCTTCCCCTTGGCATCAGTTTCTATACCTTTCAGTCTATGAGCTATACCATTGATGTCTACCGTAATGATTCAAAATACATAAGTAATTTTGTTGATTTTGCCTGTTTCGTTTCAATGTTTCCCCAGCTGGTTGCGGGTCCGATTATCCGTTTTAAGGAAATAGCAGAACAGCTTCAGTATCGATCTCATACTCTTGAGAAATTTTCCAGGGGAGCTGCCTTTTTCACGCTTGGTATGGCAAAAAAAGTACTCATTGCCAACCCATGTGGAAAGGTTGCCGACATTACCTTTTCTGCCTCTTCCCTGTCGGTCGCTGACTCCTGGTTCGGTGCTACTGCATATAGTTTTCAAATTTATTTCGACTTCAGCGGATACTCAGATATGGCCATCGGTCTTGGTTTGATGTTTGGTTTTGTTTTTGCCAAAAACTTTGATTCTCCCTATTTATCATCATCCATTACCGAATTCTGGCGGCGCTGGCATATTTCACTTTCTACCTGGCTCAGGGAGTATCTCTATATCCCGCTCGGTGGGAATAGAAGCGGTAGTTCAACACGGACGGCTATCAATATTGGTATTGTGATGCTGCTCGGGGGGTTGTGGCACGGGGCCTCCTGGAATTTTGTCATCTGGGGAGGGCTTCACGGAGCCTATCTGGGAATTGAAAGGATGATGGGAAAACGGCCAATTTATTTTGTACTTCCGTATCCGCTGAGAATATTAATTACCTTTATTCTGGTGATGATCGCCTGGGTCTTTTTCAGGTCGGACACCTTAAGCGGAGCCTTGTCATATCTGAAGTCGATGTTCGGTCTGTCAGCGGCACCGGAGACTTCTCTGCTTATTGGTGGTCTCCTCTATACCCCCTATAATCTGCTTGCGGTTGGCATCGCTGGACTGGTTGTCTGGTTTGCTCCCCAATCCTGGGATTGGAGTCGGGAAATCAGTCGTGCAAAGGTCTTATTGATAATTATGGTGTTCTCTTTAACAGTAGCCGTTCTCAGTGTGCAATCATACAACCCTTTTATCTATTTTAATTTTTAACAATGACAGAGAAGAAATTAAGCAGAGAGGAAATTGCCAGACGGGAGATCGGTTTTACATCAATCTCCAAAGGGGCGTCGCTGTTTCTCTCCTTCTGTTTCCTGTTTACCATTTTTGCGGTACCGGTCAGTCAGTTGGTAATTGATGGTGAAGACAGTACACGAGTATCATTTGTATCGGTAGGATCTGGTGAAGAGTTGTCATGGCTGAGCAGAGCCACGCGTGTCAACAAAGAGATATTGAGAAGTATAGACCTTCTGGAGAGTGACATTGAAGAGAAAAGTTTTTTACGCGCGCTGTTTCTGCCACCGTTTCAATATGTTTTTACGAAGTATCTGGGCCAGGGTAATGAAAAGGTTATTTCAGGTTCTAATAACCAGCTCTTTTACCGTCCAGCAGTGGACTACCTGATTGGACCGCCGTTCCTCGACAAGGATCAACAAAAAAAACGATCAGAAGGACATGAGGTCTGGGAAGAACCGGTCCAGCCGGATCCGATAAAAACAATAGTGTCTTTCAGTAACCAACTCGCCTCACGCGATATAGAACTGGTATTGCTTCCTGTGCCAGTCAAGGCCTCTATCAGAGCATCTTCACTTGCTTCGAAGAAAGTAGATGGTCCACTTACGAGCCGATCCTGGAACAGTTTTATAAAGCTGCTTGAAGATGCGGGCATTACTGTTTTCGACATTCGCAACCACCTTTACGAGTTTGAGAAAAATTACGGTGATGCCTACCTGGAAACGGATACACATTGGTCACCAGCGGCAATGAAAATGGTTGCCGACCGCCTCGCCGAATTTCTCACAGAGCGGCATCCCGGTCTTTACGGGGATATCGGGTATCGTTATCACCTGATCAGGCAGAATGGAGTGGGGGATTTGCGTCGAATGCTGACGCTTCCCGAGAGCAGTGCTCTGTTTTCTGATGCTGAACTGGAGCTTGAGCAGGTGCTGACCCCGGCAGGAGCATTCTGGCAGCCCGATAGAGGGAGTCAGGTGTTGCTTCTTGGTGACTCGTTCACCAATATTTATTCGTCTCCGGGCCTGGGGATGGGAGATAGTGCTGGTTTTGCAGAACATCTCAGCTACCGGTTGCGTCAGCCGGTTGACCTGCTTGCCAGAAATGACGATGGGGCCTATATTACCCGGGAGATGCTTGCGACCGAACTCTTGCGCGGACGTGATCGTCTGGCAGATAAACGGGTGGTTGTCTGGCAGTTTGCCGAACGGGAACTGGCCTTTGGGGACTGGAAAGAGATAGGCTTAACACTTGGAAGTTCCAAACCTTCAGATTTTTTTACCGTCGATTTCGGAGTTAAAGCGAAGGTGGAAGCAACAATTGCTGATGTATCCCGTTCGCCCCGACCTGGAACGATACCGTACCGTGATAATATTGTAACCATGCATCTCGTTGATCTTCAGAGTGACAAGGTTCCTGGAAATGATCACCAGGCACTGGTTTACGGCTTTGGAATGCGTGACAACAAAATGACAACGCTTGCTATGCTGAGGCCGGGAGACCGGGTGTCGCTAACATTATCATCCTGGGAGGAGAGAGAACCAGAATATGGCAGTTACCGGCGCACCTCGCTTGATGATGAGATGATAGAACTGGAGCTTCCTAATTGGGGTGTGATATATGACAGTAAGACTGATTAGTTTTTTGATTCTATTCTGTATTGTAGGTGTAAAACCGGTTTGTGGGGGAACTTCGCTGACTGAATCAGCCCGAGCCCTTGCTGCAGAAGCCGCTGAGTCTCAGGTGGTGAGCGGAATCGACGACTGGCTGTTTTTGAAGGAGGAATTGGTTCACATTGGTGCCGGTACATTTTGGGGAGATGCTGCATCACAGGCCACGCGCACTGCAAAAAAAGAATATGGTGATCCCCTTCCTGCCATCATCGAATTTAACCGGGCGTTAGCTGAAAAGGGAATAACCTTATACCTGATGGTTGTGCCGCCCAAGGCTCTTGTGTATGCCGATAAACTCGACCCTGCAATTGCCGATGTTAAGGCCGAATCCCAGGTATATGAGAGCTTTTTCAGCCTGCTTGAACAGCAAGGCGTCAAGGTTCTTGATCTCCTGCCGGAATTACAGAGGCAGTCAAAAGAAAATCCCAATTTTTATTGCAAAACTGATACGCACTTTTCAGGAGACGGTTTACTCTTGTTTGCAGCTCGCGCAGCACAGGCCATAAAGAAAGAATCGTGGTATAACGAATATACTAAAAAAGACCTGGTACGGTCAAAACAGCAGGTAAGTATAGTCGGTGACCTCGCCCAGATGGCAGGCAAAAATAACCTGAGGGAAGAATTAAACATCCATGTCGTTGTCGATAAACAAACCGGTAATCCTGTTGCAAGTGATCCGGCAAGCCCTGTCATTCTGCTCGGTGACAGTCATACCCTGGTCTTCAATGCTGGCGGTGATCTGCACGCCAAAGGCGCAGGATTGTTTGATAACCTATCAGAAGAACTCGGCTTTGCTGTAGACCTGCTCGGGGTGCGTGGGTCAGCCTCCACTCCGGCCAGGATTAAGTTGTACCAGCGTTCCAAGAAAGACGGTGATTACCTGAAAGGGAAAAAAGTACTGATCTACTGTTTTGCAGCCCGGGAATTAACAGGGGCCGGTGGGTGGCGAACCATACCGGTATCCCCCTGATTTACCATATAATCGGATACTATATGAGTCCTTCCTGGCGATACCAGTCACCTGTTTTCTTGAGCCCTTCGTCAAGTCCAACCTTCGGTTTATAGCCCAGATCTCTCTTGGCCTTGGATATATCGAATGCCCTATTCTGCCGGAACCAGTCAACACGGCGAGGGAAGATGGGGGGAGTGATTTTGAATGGTTTACACACTTTTTCACAGATATGACCGGCGATAACCACTGGAATTATCGGGAAATGGGGTATCTTAACCGGTAATCCTAGAGCCTTGGCAGTTTTCTGGACGAGGACCTTGATCTCCACATACTCTTCATCGGCGATAAGGTACGCTTCACCGGTACCTTTTCCCGGCTCCATAGCAAGAATAAATGCATCAACCAGGTTGTCGATATAAAGAGGGTGATAATAGGTTTTGCCGGACCCAAACATTGGGAACATCCCTTTTTTGACCCTCTTGAAAATCATTTGAAACCGTTCCGGATCTCCGGGCCCATAAATGGCAGCGGGTCTGAGGATGACAGTGTCCATTCCCTTTTTGCAGAATTCGTTGACGATTGGCTCTGCATCATACTTGGTCTGCTGATAATAATCATTTGGTTGAATCGGAGCAGTCTCTGGTCCTGGAGGATGGTCAATATTGCCATGGACACCACAGGTTGAGCAGTAAATAAACTTTTTCACACCATGTCTGGCAGCTGCTTCCAGCACAATCCTGGTGCCCCCAACGTTTACTTCGTCATAATAGCTGTTAGGAACATTCAATTCACGAAAAGCTGCGGCGAGGTGATGCACAACCTCTACACCCTCCATGCAGGATTCAATTAACTGTTCATCGGTGACACTGCCAATGACGACCTTGGCTCCCCATGAAGCGATTTCGTCTGTTTTTAGCCCTTCTTTATAATCCAGACTAATGACTTCATGACCGGTATCAATAAGACGTTTGACAAGAGCTTTTCCTGTAAAACCGGTACCGCCTGTAACAAGTATTTTCATGCAAAGATCCTTTGCTAAATAGTTTTAATATATTTTTTCTTGGTTGTTTGATTCAGAAGACCTTTGAGTTCATCAAAGCCCAGAGGACTATAGCAGAATGATTGTATCGAAGCAAGGAGTATCCCCCCGAGTTTTGGCTCTAATACAATGATTGGCAGCGGATATTTTACTTAGTTGAGCCTTTTGCAAAATGATGATTTTCGTTCAACGTCAAGGCATGTGAAAAATTTTTACCGCAGGCATATAATTGATATTCCGAGGATAAAAATTTAAGCATAACGTAGAGGTTGAGCGAAAAGGGCGTTTTGCAAGGGGCTCAGTTAATTACCAGTAGAGCGGAAAAGATAATGTTTTGCTACCGGGATGGATCATAACGAAAGTTGAAAAAGAAAATTTACAGTAGTATTTAGGAATAATTGACAAAAGATAAACAGAGGAATCCTGGAATCAGTAGCACGATAGCGAAGCTTTGTTGCTGTTTTTGTAATGTCCGGTTATGGTCAACGGTTTACATTTTTAATTTTTTCGAACACTACTGAGGAAAACGTGACTGAAGTTTGATTTGTAATTCAAAATGTACACAATTATAGGAAGATATGTGCGGTATATGCGGTTTCAACTGGCAGGATGAATCCCTTGTTCGATCAATGGCTCAAACACTGACTCATCGGGGGCCGGACCAGGAAGGAGTTTTTTGCTCTCATCAGGTGTCACTTGCCCATCGGCGGCTTTCAATTATTGATTTGAGTGAGAACGGCAGGCAGCCGATGTTCAACGAGGATGGTACTGTTGTTCTGGTTTTTAATGGTGAGATTTACAACTTTCTGGAACTCAGGGAACAACTGGAGAGTAAAGGGCATCAGTTCTCAAGTCGTTCTGATTCTGAAGTCATTATCCATGCCTATGAGGAGTGGGGTGTCGAGTCAATTTCAAATTTACGAGGCATGTTCGCCTATGCGATCTACGATAAAAAGAAAGACAGCCTTCTGCTCGTACGTGACAGAATTGGTATCAAACCACTTTATTACTATCACTCTGCGCAAAAATTTATCTTTGCCTCTGAGATAAAAGCAATTCTTGAGGATGCAGATGTTGAGCGCCGGGTAAACTTTCAGGCGCTTTACGATTATCTCGGCTTTGAGTTTGTCCCTGCACCCCAGACAATGTTTGAAGGCATCAACAAACTACCTGCGGGTCACTATCTGCTGCTTGAAGGTAGTCAGGTAACGATAAAGAAATACTGGGACCTGAAATTTCAGCAATCAGCGCCACCGTCAAGTTTTGATGAAGCCGTGGAAAAGATGCGGGAACATCTTGACTATGCGGTAAAATCTCATCTGGTCAGTGATGTTCCGCTCGGTGTGTTTCTTTCCGGTGGCCTGGATTCGAGCTGTATTGTGGCCCTGATGAGAAAACATATCAGCGGTTCGCTTAAAACGTTTACCATTGGCTATGAAGATAAAAGCTTCAGTGAACTTGATTACGCCCAGCTTGTTGCCGATCACTGCCAGACCGATCATCACGTGCTGATGCTTGACACACTGCGCTCGGAGTATGTTGAAAAGACCCTGTATCATCTCGATGAACCGATGACCGATCTTTCAACGGTGCCACTCTATCTGCTTTGTAAACAGGCACGCGAACATGTCACTGTATGTCTTTCTGGTGAAGGTGCGGATGAGAGTTTTGCCGGATATGATCGATTCAAGGCAAGTCGGTTGAGCAGATGGTTCGGTATAATGCCGTCGTTTTTACGTAAAGAAATTATCGGCAATACCATAAAGTTACTGCCAGACCAGCCTCAAAAAAAAGGGGCGGTGAACATGCTGAAAAGATTTGTCGAAGGGGCTAATCTTGACCCGGCCGGGCACCATCTGCGCTGGCAGTATTTTCTTAACAAAAATCTGGAGCAGAACCTTTTTGCGGATACCTTCAAAAGCAGCACGACAATGGATCCTTTCCGCCAGGTTCGTGAGTATAGCGATCAATGTGATGCCGGCAGTGATTCGGTTAACCGTGAAATCTACCTTGATATGCGATTTATGATGACGGATTCGGTCCTGATGAAAGTTGACCGGATGTCTATGGCGAGTTCTCTTGAAATTCGTGTGCCGTTGCTTGATCATGTTCTTGTTGAATATATGGCATCCCTCCCGGGTGATTGGAAACTAAAAAAACTGACGACCAAGTATATTTTCCGAGCGGCACTTGAGGGGCTATTGCCCGATAAAGTTGTTCATCGAGGCAAGCAGGGATACAGTCTTCCCGTCAAGCATCTTTTACGTGGAGAACTTAATTCCTATATGATTCAGTTATTGAATGATTCAAAACTGATACGGGAGAACATGGACAGCTCGTATATCAACACACTGATTGACGAACATTGTTCCATGAAACAGAATCATAACCACATATTGTGGGCGTTAATCAATGTGGCGATCTGGCACAATCGTTTTTTCTCCTGAGCACCAGATTGCAAAATTTATAGATAGGGAACTGTTCTTTGCCCTCATCGTGCGGGGAAAGACGATATGATGAAAAAGATCATAATAAATATATTGAAATTTCTGTGCAGTTTCGGGCTTATTTTTTTTCTGTATCAGAACATTTCTTTTGGCCAGATAAAAGATCTTCTCGCAGATGTTAATATAATATATTTAATCCCAATTGCGTTCCTGCTGTTCCTGAATACGATTATCAGTGCGAAAAAATGGCAGTTATTTCTTCACGCTGATGGTGTACCACTGCCTCTGTCCGAATTGACTATTTCCTATATGAGTGGGACATTCTGCAATCTCTTTCTGCCATCTAATATTGGGGGAGATACCTATCGTGTTTACGATATAGCAAAACAGAGTAACGATGCTGCCCGTTCAGCAGCCTCAGTATTTGCTGACCGAATCTCAGGATTTGTTGCCCTTGTCACACTCAGCCTGCTGTCATCCATTTATGCCTCTATGCAGATGAAGAGCATTCACCTTGTGGCTGTCCCCCTGCTGCTCTTCATAGCCTTTACCCTCGTGCTTGTCGCCCTGGTCAGGCAGGATCCGCTGAGAAAGATTCTCCATTTTACCCGGCTTGACCGTTTCCCTGCAGTTGAAAGGATATCCGAGAAGCTTTTCCTCTCATTTAGTTGTTACGGATCAAACAGAATGCTGATCACGAAAGTAATGATGCTCTCATTTACTTTTCAGCTTTCTGTAATTACGGTGATATATCTGATGGCCTGCTCATTGGGCGCAGAAGTGGCTTATTTTTACTTCATAGCGTTTGTGCCGCTCATCATGATAATGGAGGCCTTGCCGATTTCGATTTTTGGCATCGGGGTGCGGGACTACGGGTATGTGTTCTTTTTCACCCAGGCTGGTATGAGCGATATTGAGACTCGAACACTTGCTATCTATTTTACGGCGACAGCGATTTTGTATTCGCTGGTTGGTGGTCTGTTTTTTATGTATAAACTCTGGAGGCGCCCCCATAACGATTAAAGTAACATGCTGATATGATGGGTGATGTGTGTGATGAACCGGCTGAATTTGAACGTTTTCTTTGTAGTATTCGCGCTATTCTTTATTTTTTCCAATGATTATCTGCAGGCTGAAGAAAATAAGACCAGTCAGTGGCTTGAAGAACGGTTTCGACTGGTGTGGCTGCAGGATTATGGAGATGGCAGGGATGCGCTTGCTATGGGAAGTAACATGGTCGTTTACGGGTATGATTCCCGGGATGGTAAAGGAGAGCGGCGACTGATTCATAAGAAGGGCAGTTTTTACCTTCCCCTTTTCACACCAGATGGTCAGAGCGTTATTGTCTCTGATCGCAAAGCACGAAAAATGTTCCTTATCGAATGGGAAAGTGGGAATATCAAGGAACTTGGAGACGGCGTTGCTGTAGAAATATGGCAGGATACTGAACGTAGATTTTTCATTGGAAAACCTCGAGTCTGGGTTTATTGCTTTTCAGGGCCCCAGCGTGAACATAAAAATGGTACGAGGCAGCCACTTTATCGCTTTCCCCTGGATAATCCTGAAAAGAAGGAACTGATCTGGAATAAGAGCATGGTTGCCTGGTCAAATCTTCAGCTGTCGCGGGATGGTGAAGTGATCGGCGGTCTTTTCCCCTGGCCGCATGGTGGTATAGTATGGCAAAAGGACAAGAGGTGGCAACGATTTGGCCGTGGTTGCTGGACATCACTGAGTCCCGATAACTCAAAGTTGCTCTGGATTTTTGACGGCTTGCATCGCAATGTTCAGGTGTATGATGTGATGAAAGGAAAGAACTGGAAGGTGAACATTAATAATGCTCCGGGGATTAACGGCTTTGAAGTATATCATCCTCGCTGGAGTAACCACCCGCGCTATTTTGTCGTCACCGGGCCCTATGAGAAAGGTGAGGGCGGTAACAAAATCGGTGGTGGAGGAGAAAACGTAGAAATCTATATCGGCCGCTTTGACAAGAAAGTAAAACGTGTCGAAGACTGGGTAAAAGTAACAAACAACTCCCGTGCAGATTTTTTCCCCGAACTATGGATCGAAAACGGGGAAAAAGCTAACCTGACTGATGATATTTCCAGCGCTCCCCTTAGTGACTCCAAAAACGCAAAAAAAAGAGGCTGGCCGGTAGCCACTGAGAGGCTGATTTTTGTCTGGGATAACATGAAGGCACCGAACCAGCTGAGCGAAAATTCTCCCGTTGGTTTTCTACAATGTACTATTGATCTCAAAGGCAAAGCGCTGCATACAAGAAATTTTCAACTGGCAATTTCAGACGGCTGGGGAGAGACCGGTGACGCGGGTCGTAAGATCGGCAAAGCACTCGCAAAATCGGGGCAAGCTGCGATAGAGTTTACCCTCACCCCGGAACGGGACCAGCAGGGAACCATTCTGCTCTTTTCAGGAAACAAAAAGAGCGTGCTGAGCATCGAACAGGACAAAGGCAAATTCAGGCTTATTTCCGGTCCAGAGGGCACGGGAGTAGAGTGGCCGAATATTTTTAAAAAGAGAATACCATTGCATTTTTCGTTAAATATCGATCGAAAAGTTGCAGAGTTGTTCGTGAATGGGAAGAGCCAGGGAAAGAAAAAGCAGGGAATTGATTTTGCCGCCATGCCTATAGAAAGTTTCTATCTAGGAGACATTGATGGCAACTGGAGCGGCATAATCGAAAAAATTGGTATCTACGACCAGCAGATGTCTAGCCAGCAGATCGAAGAAACCAGCAGCCTGGTGAAACGAGTTACAAGACCTGATGCCGTGGATACGATCCTGATTGAAGGGCATTTACTGGAAACGACGGAGATACCTGCTCCAGATTCAATCGGCGCCTATAGCCGGGCCCTTGTCGTAAATACCTATAAGGTAGACCGGGTAATTGACGGTGTATTTGAGGAAGATCGTATATTGGTCGCAGAATGGGCCGTTCTTGATCGAAAGGTTGTTCGAACATATAGCCAGGAAAGTGAACAATTAACACTTGAAAAATTCTCAGACCACCCCGAACTGGAGGGAGAACGGCAGATGATGGATATTTTTGAGCCTGACCTTGAAATGTATTACCGATTACCTTAGTGAAGTCTTTTTATTTCAAATAAATTAGATACATATTGCATCATTCTGACGTGAAAGGATACTGAAAAGGTTTGATATCAGTATGGGTTTATTACAAGAGGAACTGAACGCGCTGTGATCGGTAAATGCAGATTAAAGCAAAGACTATGGTAACAGAAATCTCCCTAGATCAGTATTCCTGTGTTCCATAACTGCAATCCCCTCGGCGGAATCGCGCCTGGGTTAGGCTCCTACGGTAGCTAAAGCCCCTACTGCTTCGCAACAATAGGGACTTTAGATAAATATTTTTGGCGGGAAATAAATGTTTACCAGCTCTCGCCGATAACTTCGTTTAGATCCATGCACTTTTCCTTTTCCTCGTCGGAGAGATCTTCTTTTTTCTTGATTTTACCTTTCAGATCATCCGCATAACATGCATACTCCTTTCCGTCCTTGTCGTGAACCCAAACCATCTTTTTATATTCATTGGAAATAATGTCACCACGCATACTCATAGAACCCTCCTTGGGATTTAAATTTTATTGTTGTACTACGTGCGAAAAAAAAACATAAACACTACCATAAAGGTTAGGCAATACGATATGAACAATCTTCTCCATTTGCAAGTACTCCTATACAAAAAAAACACTGGACTGTGAAAGACAATCGATTCCCCCAATCAGTTCATGCTGGTGTCTCCAGAAAACGTTTTGTGCAGATAACGTAACGAGATATATTTATTAATTTTTATCAGTAAATTCAGGGAGCAGTTTGAGTAGACCCTTATTGTGCCTATTGTATACCTATGAACGACATAACTATCTGTTACTCGACCCACCGGCCGGAAACGCTCGAGCTCACCACCAGAATAATGCGTGAGTTTGATCTTATTCTTCTCGAAGAGCCCGTTCACCCGGATTTTAGCAATATACTCAAT
>NODE-625-length-12484-cov-4.51468_pt1 | contig 12484 bp, 10 predicted proteins | sample MGYA00139097_ERZ477577 | MGnify/ENA metagenome assembly ERZ477577 | reverse complement strand
TTTAAATCAATATTTCTTCTTAGAACATCTATAAAATGATTTCCGCCTATGGCTAGTGAGTCTCCATCTCCGGTAATAACCCATACACTAAGACTAGGATTAGCCATTTTTACGCCAGATGCAATGGCCGGGGCTCTTCCATGAATACCATGCATCCCGTAAGTATTCATATAATATGGAAAACGAGAAGAGCATCCAATTCCGGAAATAAATACAACATCTTCTTTCTTAAGCTCCATTTGTGGAAGTGCCATTTGCATGGCCCTGAGAATTGCATAGTCATCACAACCAGGACACCAGCGGACTTCTTGGTCGCTTGCAAAATCTTTATAAGTATAATTCTTCTTTTCAGTTTTATCCATAGTTAAGAAAGATGAGATTTAAAGACTTCAATGAGTTCCGAATTTCCAAATGGGAGACCCTGAACTTTGTTGTATTGAACAATTTGAAGTCCTTGAAAATTATTCCGTAAAACCGAGGCAAATTGACCTGTATTTAATTCACAAACTATAATTTTTTTAAAGTTGGATAATAATTTCCCTGTATTTTTAGGTAGAGGATTAAGATAATTAAAGTGAAGTAGTCCTATAGTTTTCAAACCTTCTTTTTTTAAGTCTTTTACGGCCGCATATAAGGTGCCATATGTGCCACCCCAGCCAACAACCAATAAGTCTCCTTTGGAAGCAAATTCTACTTTAGATTCAGGAATATAATCAGCAACTCTCTTCACTTTTTCAGATCTGAGTCGAGTCATTTCTTCATGATTTTCAGGGTCGTAAGAAACTTGTCCGGTACTCTTATCCTTTTCCAGTCCGCCCAAGCGATGCTCCAGATTGGCGGTACCCGGTATTGCCCATTCCCTTACTAAATTATCTGGATTGCGATCATAAGCATTCCATGGAGATTGCAAATCACCTGCCACTTTCTTTTTGGTATTTATTTCGGGCATTTCAGATACTTTTTGAATTTTCCAGGGAGCTGAACCATTGGCAATATAACCATCTGATAAGAGGATTACAGGGGTCATATGTTCTAAGGCAAGCTTAGCAGCCTCAAAGGCATACTTAAAACAATTTGCGGGAGAACTTGCGGCTAATACTATTAAGGGGCTTTCACCATTTCTACCATATAAAGCTTGTAGAAGGTCTGATTGTTCTGTTTTGGTGGGTAAGCCGGTAGAGGGGCCACCCCTTTGTACATTGACCACTACCAAAGGGAGCTCTAAAATCATAGCTAAACCCAGCGCCTCTCCTTTTAGGGCCATACCGGGACCAGAAGTGGTAGTAATGGCAAGGTCTCCTGCAAAGGAAGCGCCAATAGCGGAAGTGATTCCGGCAATTTCATCTTCGGCCTGAAAGGTCTTTACTCCAAAGTGCTTGTTTTTGGCAAGTTCATGGAGTATATCCGATGCAGGGGTAATAGGGTAAGATCCTAGAAAGAGCTCTAGGCCAGATTTTTCAGCTGCTGCCAGAAACCCCCAGGCAGTTGCTGTATTACCCATAATAATACGGTAGGTGCCACTTGCCATTTTAGCAGGTGCCACGGTATAAGAATTTGGAATTATTTCCAGTGTTTCCGAATAATAAAAACCAGCATTTAATACCTTGGTGTTGGCCTCAATAAGCTCAGGTTTGGATTCAAATTTCTTTTTAAAAAAGTCTATTGTATGCTTTGTAGATCTACCATACATCCAATAAACCATCCCGAGAGCAAACATATTTTTACTTCGAGTGATGGCTTTATTATCCAGTCCTTTTACCTCCTTTAAGGCTTCCTTAGTAAGTGAGGTCATAGAAACTTCAAGAACTCTATAATTGTCTAAACTACCATCTTCTAAAGGGTTCTCTTTATAATGCGCCTTTTCTAGATTCTTTCGAGTAAAGGAATCGGTATCAACGATGATGGTATGTCCGGGAAGTACTGCCTGGAGGTTTGTCTTTAGTCCCGCAGGATTCATGGCAACTAAAAGGTCCACATTATCTCCCGGGGTACTTATCTCTACACTTCCAATATGTACTTGAAATCCTGAAACGCCATATAAACTTCCTTGTGGAGCTCTTATTTCGGCCGGATAATTAGGAAAAGTTGCGATGTCGTTACCAAACATCGCTGAGGTATCGGAGAACTGGCTACCGGTAAATTGCATCCCATCGCCAGAATCTCCAACAAATCTAATAATAACAGTTTCCAGCTCTTTTTGAACTCCTTTCTTTTCTTTCATAGACGTTTCAGCGCAATTTTTATTTCAAGATCAATTTAGCAAAAAAAATAGAAGTATGTTGACCACTCTTTTTTGATCAAATATAGTTTTGTTCTAGAGTAGAAATCTATAAATATAAATAAGCTCAGCTACGAGCCAAGTGATAAGGAAATAGTTCAAATAGGTCTTAAGTTGCCTGCCATGCACGTTTTAAAAAATCAAGAAAATTTTTATGCATTATTCCTTCAATATCTGCGGATGAATACCCTCTTTTCTTTAAAAGACCTGGAATTTTTTGTAAATCTGCTATAGTGTCCAAGTCATAAGGCGATTGTTCTCTTCCAAATCCACCATCTAAGTCTGTACCTATCCCCACATGATTGCAATCACCGGCTATCTGACAAATATGATCCATATGATCTACCATGGTATTAAGAGACACATTCATTTTCTTAGGATCTGATTTTCCACGGTGCCAATTAGGCACCATCATCCATGCATCAAGCGCTACGCCAATAACACCACCCCGCTTTATCAATTCTGCTAATTGTTCATCGGAAAACTGTCTATTATGGTTAACCAAACTCCGACAATTATTATGGCTTGCCCACAATGGTGCATCATAGTGATCTAAACTTTCCCAAAAACTGTCATCACATAAATGAGTGGTATCCAATATTATATTTAGTCGCGCAATTTCTTTTAGTAAATCCCTGCCAATTTTTCCTATGCCTCCAGTGGCATTAGTTCCTTGGGCATAGGTGCCTGGGCCATAGTGTGCGGGACCAATAGCCCTTAGACCCTGCTCATAACTTTTTTCTAAATAAGAAAGGTCAACAATAGAATCAGCTCCTTCCAAACTTAAAATATAACCTATAGGTTTTTTTTCTGAAGCTTCTTTATTCCAATTTTCTAAATGCTGATTTAATTCTGTGAGATTCCTAATCTGTAACATTTCTCCTTCGGATTCCATTGCTCTGTACCATGCCAATTGCCCCTGAGTTTGAGCCCATGCTTGTTGGGGAGAATTCCAACCGGGCAAGGGATTCTTTTTTTTGACATATCGAGCTATTTGAGTTGCCATACACAGTCCAATATTACCCTTTCGCATAGCTTCTAAAGACACCGTATTTTTACCTCTATCAGGTTTGTCACTTAAGCCAATTTCCTCTTTTCGAATATCCTCAACAGACCATCGGAGATCTCTATTCCATTCTAGGGCATTCATTGCCAAATCAAGATGTGCATCAAATATAAACATGTCTTTATTTAAATATTAAGTTGATGATCTCTGGCAGCGACTTTCCATTCCCCGGTTAGTTTTCCGTCTTTTACGGTTAATAATTTGGGGTATTTTGCCACAGTCGGACATATGTGTTTTGGGATGCCGTAGAAAAGATCCCCTATAGAAAGGCTGTCACTTTTGTCATATTCCAAAACCAAATGTTCTTCGCTTTGACCGATTTGGAGACTGTCTTCCAAGCCAAAAATTTTCAGCCTGGGAAAGCTCATTTCTGAGGCAATGGCTTTATGTCCTAAATCAAGACAAACAATATTTTTTGCTGGTTTACTAATAATCCTGCTTGCTAAAACAGCGGCTTTAAGAAAAGGCATTTCTTTAAACAAATCTCCATAACCTTCATCCCAAAGTAAGGTTGTTCCCGGGCTTACTTCTACACCTTCTCTTTTGGCATGTATAGGAAAGGAGGGTGAACCTCCTAGTACCAAACAGTCTACTTTCAGGCCCTCTTTTTCAATGGATTCTTTTAGGCCTAAAACCTTTTTAAAGGCTAAATCGCATGCTTTTTTCCTTTCACTAAAATCAGGGTTTCTTAAGTGGCCATCGTAGCTATGCAAGCCAGCTTCTTTTACAAAATCTAATTCATTTATTTTTTTATATAAGGAAAGTGCGGTTCCATCAGGGGTAATGCCCGTTCTGTTCATTCCCGTATTGAGATCAACAAATAAAGAAACAATAACTCCTTCGGCTTCTGCCAAACTTGATATTTCATTGGCAATCTCAATACTGTCTACCAACGTAGAAAATTGAGAATCAGGGTAGGCCTTCATTAGTTTAAGAAATCGATGGATGTTTGCCCCAACGGGCTGCATAGCTAGCAAAATGTCTTGGGCGCCATTGATAGCTAAAAGTTCCGCTTCGGCAATAGTGGCACATTTGAATTTATTAATCCCCTTTTTCATTTGCATTTGTATAATCTCTGCAGTTTTGTGGGTTTTAATGTGAGGTCTAAGTTTTTTTACATCCCCTGCTATACTGATCATCAAATCAATATTCTTAGCAATTCTCTCCGGATAAACTAGCAAGGCAGGAGTATGTAGTTTTTCAGGATCTTCAATTTCAAACCAATTTTTCTGAATCATATAAATCGTTATTAATGCAATTGAAACATCGCTTCAATTTCTACCGGAATATTACCAGGAAGCATCATACCCACTGCACTTCGAACGCCTACCCCCATTTCATTCCCAAAAATATCGGCCATTAATTCACTAAAGCCATTTATAACTAATGGATGTTGCCCAAACTCTGGGGTAGAATTAACCATTCCCAGAACTTTCACCACTCGTTTGATACGGTCTATATCTCCAAAGTGCGTTTTAATAGTAGATAACATTGTTAGTCCTACTTGTTCCGCCGCTAGTTTTCCTTGCCCTAAATTTAGATCATCCCCAACTCTTCCTGTCATTAATGTGCCATCTTGCTTCATTGGACCTTGCCCGGAGACATATAAGAAATTGTCGACAACTAAAATTGGTTTGTATAATCCCGCGGGAGGTGGGGCAGGAGGTAAAATTAACCCTAATGTTTCTATTCTTTTTGATGGTGAATTATTCATAATAATATATTTAAATGATTGTATCTAATATAAGAACTCCTACAATACCTATTACCCCAATAGTGGTTTCCATGACAGTCCATGTCTTAAGGGTATCCTTTACGGACAGGTTAAAATACTCTTTAAAAAGCCAAAAACCCCCATCGTTTACATGAGATAACATAAGACTTCCTGATCCAATAGCTAGTACCATTAACTCTGGGCTTACCCCAGTAGCGGAGACTAGAGGTAATACAATTCCCGCAGCTGTTAAACCTGCAACCGTTGCTGATCCTACACAAACTCTTAGAACAGTAGCAATAAACCATGCTAATATTAAAGGGGATATGACAGATCCATTAAGTAAACCAGCAATATATTCACTTACCCCACTATCTACAAGAACTTGTTTAAGTGCGCCTGCACCGGCTATTATTAAAAGGACCATGGTAATGCCTGAGATAGAGCTCGCTATAGAATCCATAACCTCCACCATCTTTTTGTTCCTGCCTATCCCCAAGGCAAGTATAGCTACTAAAACAGCAATTAACATAGCGATGGCAGGATTACCCAAAAATGCAATTAAGGGGTACAATATAAAATTATGATCCAGGAATAATTCACAAATGGTAGCTAGGGCTATAAGAAATATGGGTAATAACGCAACAATGATACTAACACTCATACTAGGCATTTCATCATCCTTAAATACCTTGGGGTTAACGAATTCCTTGAGAGGTGTTGCTTTAATATTTTTTATGGTTCTTGAGAAAATGGGGCCTGCAAAAATAATAGCGGGAATAGCGATAATGATACCATATAAAAGTGTTTTCCCCAAATTGGCATTAAACATAATAGAAATGGCAGTGGGTGCCGGATGAGGTGGCAAATAGCCATGTGTAACAGAAAGAGAAGCAAGCAAGGGTAAGCCTACATATAATAATGGTAGTTTCGTCGTCGCCGCTATTGTAAAAACTAGCGGGATTAAAATCACAAAACCTACAGAGTAAAACATAGGGATACCTACTATAAACCCAGTCAAGACTAAGGCCCATTGTATGTTTTTTATCCCAAATTTGGAAACTAATCCTGTTGTAATTCTCTGTGCTGCTCCACTATCGGCCACTAATTTACCTAGCATGGCGCCAAAGCCCAATATCATAACTAAAAAGCCGAGGGTATTACCTATCCCATTCTGAATAGATTCAATCAATTTTTCTAAGGACATTCCTTCTGCGATTCCTACAAACAGCGAAACAATAATAAAAGTTATAAAAGCATTAAGCTTAAATCGGGCTATAAGGACAAAGAGAATTACGATGCCAATTAGTACAATGAGTAAGGGCATGTTTTTAAAGAATAGTTAATATTAATAAAAGGAGTTAGATTTTTAAATAGTAAAACAATAAACTTATGAGAACTTAAGGGGTACTAAGCTTCTTCTTCCGGAGATAAATATTTATAAACCAAACCGGCCAACAAAGCTCCAACTATAGGTGCCGCCCAAAATAACCATAATTGATCAATCGCCCATCCTCCGGCAAATAAAGCCTGACTAGTACTTCTTGCCGGATTTACCGAAGTATTTGTAACCGGGATGCTGATAAGATGTATTAGCGTAAGGCCTAGTCCAATAGCTATTCCTGCCATTCCTTTTGGAGCCTTGGAATGTGTTGCTCCAAGAATGATGATTAGAAACATAAAGGTCATTACTACTTCTGATATAAGGGCAGCCAGCATACTATATCCTCCCGGAGAATGTTCTCCATATCCATTACTGGCAAATCCGCCTATTTCAAAACCTGGTTTCCCCGATGCAATAAGAAATAACAGTCCGGCCCCCGCAATACCGCCAAGTACTTGTGCAATTATATAAGGCACCAAATCTTTTTGATTAAATCGACCCCCTATCCATAAACCAATAGAGACTGCCGGATTTAAATGACATCCTGAAATATGTCCTATGGCATAAACCATAGTTAAAACCGTGAGGCCAAAGGCTAAAGAAACACCTACAAAGCCAATTCCTAATTCCGGAAAGGAAGCTGCTAATACGGCACTTCCACAACCTCCAAGAACCAACCATAGAGTTCCAATAAATTCTGCGACTAATTTTTTCATAATATGCTTTTTGGTTGAATTGCTTATTTCAAGACAAGATACTTATTTTTCTTAATCTTTTGAATTCCATCGATTTTTATAAATTATAGGAAATTTGCCAAGTTTTTCGTATTTCACTTTTTTGTATCTTGTCTTTGCCCAATAGTTAATTGAATTTATTGGATGGCGGATTTTTTAACAAATGAAATGTCTGAATAGAAACTGACAAATGTCATAGGAGTCTATAAGCCGCTGTTTTAATTTTGGGAATCTTATTCTATAATTATGCCAGCTTTCCGACATCTTGAAAATGTCTAGTTTATGGAGTAAGCTTTTAACTTAAACAAACTAAGTAACTACTAGAACTAATCATATGACACAAACTACTAACAAATGGCAGCTAAAACACAGTATTGTTTTATTACGCCTATTCATTGGATGGCACTTCCTATATGAAGGTGTCATTAAACTTTATAATCCTGATTGGACATCCTTTGGTTATTTAGCAACCGCACAGGGTCCTTTTGAATCCATGTTTCTTTTTATGGCCAAAGAACCTTTTATTGGATGGGCAGACACTCTTAATTGGATGGCTTTAATGTTTGTAGGGATAACCTTGATTTTAGGGTTTTATGAAAAGTTAGGAGCCTTAGTTGGAGTATTATTGCTGGCCCTATATTATTTTTCGCACCCGGCTTTTCCCTGGTTGCAGCAGCTAAATGTGGAAGGTAGTTATTGGTTCATAAATAAAAATTTAATTGAACTTGCCGCTTGTTTGGTGATATATCAATATCCAACCGGACACGTTTTTGGCTTAAAATATCTAATAAATCGTAAAGAACAACCTAAAACCGAAACTGTATGAAATGGACAAGAAGAGATGCTTTAAAAGGCTTAGGCGGTATTCCTATTATAGGAGCAGTATGGTGGGCAGGAGCATCAAATGCCGTCTCAAAAAATAAAGAAAGATCCGCCATTTTAGAACAACTTAATATTCAACCTTCCTTGCCTTCAGCAGTGAAAACCATAGATGGCGCTCCTGTTAAGGTAGGTATAATTGGTTTTGGAATAAGGGGTGAACAACTCTGCAGGGCCCTTGGTTTTGCTACGAAAGAATGGTTAGAAGAGATGCGTTTGGCGGCTGTTGAGGATCCTAATCACAGCAGATTAAAAGACTTCAATAATCAGGATAAATTAAATGTCCAATTAACAGCAGTATGTGATATTTATGATGTTAGGGCAAAAAGAGTAATTGATTCTTTTTCTAATGAAGAGATAACGGTAGCTAGATTTAACACCTATCAGGAGATGATAAGAAGTGGGAAGGTTGATGCCGTAATTATTGCAACTCCAGATCACTGGCACGCACCTATGGCTATTGACGCACTTGAAAATGGAATTCATGCCTATGTTGAAAAGCCAATGACCCACACCATTGAGGAAACGTATCGTTTAAGAGAAGCTGCAAAGAATTCGAAAGCAACTCTTATGGTAGGTCACCAACATAGACAAACCCTTAGTTTTCAGACAGCACAGGATATTGTTGATAAAGGGGTTTTAGGGCATGTTTCTCTTGTTCAAACAAATACGAATAGGAATGATGATAATGGCGCATGGAATTATTATATAGAAGAGGAAGCAACACCTCAAACAATAGACTGGGAACAGTTTTTGGGAACGGCTCCAAAAATACCTTTCAATAAGAATCATTTTTTTAGATGGAGAAAATGGTGGGCATATGGCTCGGGCCTATCAGGAGATTTGCTAACCCATGATTATGACAGATTAAATTGTGTTTTGAATATGGGTATTCCAAATTCTATTTCGGCATCCGGAGGGATATATACACATAGAGACGGACGCGATGTGCCGGATGTTTTACAGGTAAATATGGAATTTCCAGACTTCAGTACAGGAAGTAGTCAGAAAGATGGGAAAGAAAAAGGAATGACTTTTGTCTACAGCGCTACCTTAGGGAACGGTTTTAGTCGACCTACTATCTTGATGGGGCATGATGGTACAATGGAACTAGGCAACAGACTTACCATATGGCCAGATGGGCGCTCTACCAAATATGCAGATTTACTAGAAGCAGAAAAAATGAATCCGGGAGTTCCCATGTATCAATATAATCCGGGAGCAAGTGTACCTGATGCCGTATCATCTGCAACTTCGCAGTATTTTGCAGACAAAGGTCTTATGTGGACTTATATAAATGGTGCGAGAGTGGACTCTACTTTTTTACATCTTCGGGAATGGCTAAGTAATACTCGCAATGGCGGAGAAGTAAGTTGTGGAATTAATGAGGGCTTTGATGAAGCCATCACAGCACATATGACCGGTCTTTCCTATAAATTAGGAAGAAGAATAGATTGGGATCCTGAATTACAGCAAATAGTACCCATAGAAGGTATAAATTTTGACGAGGTTCTTCTGGGCACAGTACCACCATTAACCTAAACTAATACAAAAATTGTCCTTAACATGAAAAAGGGATCAGGTGTAGTATATGCCTGATCCCTTTTTAAATAAAATTATGATAAAATTATGATAACCTGATAAATATCATATAATTCGCAATTTACTTGATGTAAATTTATGTAATTCATAATACAAATAGTCATGCAAGTAAAGAAAAACCCAAAAGTAGACTTAAATAGAAACAGTGGGCTGTATTTTGTAGTGGGTCTTACAGTCGTTCTATTTTTGACCTGGCGTGCACTAGAATACAAATCGTATCCTACAGACGCAGTAACGCTTGAAATAGCTCAAGCGGTAGATGATTTAAAAGAAGATGTACCAGTTACAGAAATTATTAGAACAACGCCTCCACCTCCACCTCCGGCAGCTCCTGAAGTAATTGAAGTTGTTGATGATAATGAGGAGATAGAGGAAACAATAATTGAAAGTACCGAAACTAGCCAAGAATCAGTAATTGAAGAGGTTCTTGCTGTAGATGACGTTGAAGTAGGTGAAGAGGAAGAAGATATTGTAGTTCCCTTTGCTGTTATTGAGAACGTACCTATATTTCCGGGTTGTGAAGGTGCTGTCGGAAATGAGGAGCGAAAAGCTTGTTTCCAAAAAATGATCCAACAGCATATAGGAAAAGAATTTAGTTATCCTGCCAGTGCCCTTGAATTAGGAATTAAAGGGAGAGTATATGTGCAGTTTATGATTAATTCTAAAGGTCATGTAGAAGCTATTAGGACAAGAGGCCCGGATAAGATGTTAGAAAAAGAGGCAGCACGTATTATAGCATCGCTTCCAGAAATGACACCTGGAATGCAACGTGGAAAAGCCGTTAAAGTTCCTTACAGTATACCAATTAATTTTTTAATTCAATAAGCCTTCGGCTATTTGATAGGGATTGATTCTTTACAATCTGGTAATAAATAAACCGGTTGTTTAGAATCAATTCTTTTTTAGGGCATAGCTGGACAATTTTTGAGGTCCTTCAAGCAGAACTCTTACAATTTGAAGTGTACCATCATCTTTGGTAGCAATTTGCCATTTAATTAGACTAATTTCCCCCTTCTCCAATTCTATGCCTGTTATACTTCTCGGATGAACACAGCTACCATCATTAAAAAAAGGAATATCTCCCGGTTCAGGGAATCTAGGTCTATGAGTATGACCTGTAATTGTAATTAGCATATCGTTATGAACTATCCAGCGTTTAATTCTTTTTTCAACTTTTATTAATTCTTTGTGATTTTTGGCTGGGCTGGTGGGGTCTGCAATACCCCAAACCTGTAATGGTTTCCATAATATTCTGACCATAAAACGATTAAATCGCCATCCATGATAATTCATAAATTCTGCCTGATGACCATGTGTCAGAAAAATTTGTTGTCGACTTACTGTATGTTCTAAAATAATTGCCTCGTTATATTGTAACTGATCTAATAATTTGGCCTCAGCTTCATTTTTTGGTTCAAAATAAGTATAAAGGTTTTTTTTTACATAATCAGGATTCTTATATACCATATCATGATTACCATATATCATATGAAGTCTTGAAGTATCATGAAACTTTTTAAGCAAAAGATAGATATTTTTATGAGCTTCAAAAATGGGTTCAAAACTTATATTTTCCCATAATTCATCTCCATCTCCAATTTCACAGTAGCTAAAACCTTCCTGAAAATAATGCTTTAGGGCATGGTAATAGATATTTCTATTATTGGCGAATTCATCGGCAAAACTATTGTCTCCTCTATGGCAGTCGCTAAAAAATATATATTTAGAATCATCATCAAATAATAGCTTTTTAGCGTCTTTATAAGCCTTATTAAGTCGTTCAAAGGAGGACATTTCTCTAATTTTTAAGTAATATCCTAAAAATGCACGATATAACGTAATTATTTCCTTAACATAAACAAATTGATTTGTTTTGTAATTTTATGATGAAATAATAGACTATTCATTGAATGAAGAGAACTATAGACAAAGAAATGCCCTTGCAAATACTAGTTAGCTTTGACAAGCTATTGCAGAGGTATGACGAAATGGCCAAGAGTTCTGATGCATTTTTGGCCTCAAAAGCAAAATATGTTTTGGAAACTCAGGCCCCATATCCGGAGCTAAGAGAAGGTTTTACTGATATTTCCAAGCTGACTGAATACGAGGATATAATTAAAATAATTCTACAAGATTCCTTTGCAGAAGTATTAGGGCAAAATGAGATTAAAACGGCTTCTTTACCATATTATAATGTACTTTTTAACGCCTCTTCCAGGTTTAAAAAAATAATTGAAAACGCGGGAACAGACTATGAGCCCTTTTTAAGGAATCAAGAAGAAGGCATTGATTATATTATGGCTTGCACGGTAATTTTAAATTTTCATTATGGCTATCAACTAGACTTTAGCAGGCCTTACTTTTATGATATCCCTGATGCTAATGGCATTATGAGACATTATCGAATACTCTACAATGCTGATTTTATGGAAATTCTTCCAACACCTTTATCAAAAGAAATTACTCAGGAAGATGTCGATAAATTATTAGAAAATCCGGAGGATTTGGAATTGTGGAAAGAGATGATTCCACCCAATAGTTTTATATCCAAGGGTTTTGTTATTTCTAATATGTTTGATGTAACTACAGAACACACGATCTCTGAGATAAAAACCGCCCTAATATCTAGTGATAAAAGGGGCAGTGAAAATTTTATTACAGACTTAGAAGAGACTTTTAAATCTTTTTTTAAGGTAAAAGAACTAAAGCTGGGCTTTGTTACCTATAACGCCAAAGATGATCAATTGGAACGGGTATTTGGAAATGGCATGGAGAGTTATTTACTGAATAAAGCAAACAAAGAAATATGCAACAAGCTGTTATGCGA
>NODE-624-length-12484-cov-5.96154_pt1 | contig 12484 bp, 10 predicted proteins | sample MGYA00139097_ERZ477577 | MGnify/ENA metagenome assembly ERZ477577 | reverse complement strand
TATAAAATGCCTGTCTTTTGAAAGGTAACATAAAGAAATTCATAAAAAAGAGTAATAACATATGATTACAGGAAAAAACTACATCGGTGCTGAAAAAAGCGCAGCAGGAAGTAAAATATTCAGGACCTTTAATCCGGTTAGCAACCTGGAAAATGAGCCTCAATTTTATGAGGCATCATCAGAAGAGATCGATAAGGCAGTTGCTTTGGCATGGAAAGCATTTACCTGCTATCAGGATTATTCGGGAGAACGAAAAAGTGACTTCTTACATGCCATTGCCGATGAAATTGAGGCCCTGGGTGATGAATTGATCAAGACCTATTGCTTAGAATCCGGCTTGCCTCAGGGAAGAGCCATGGGAGAAAGAGGTAGAACGATGTTTCAACTAAGAAGCTTTGCCGAACTTGTTAAAAAAGGAGATTGGGTAGATGCACATATTGATACGGCTCAACCTGATCGTGCTCCACTTCCAAAACCGGATATTAGAAAAATGATGATACCTCTTGGACCTGTTGTGGTCTTTGGAGCGAGTAATTTCCCTTTAGCTTATTCAACGGCAGGTGGAGATACGGCAGCAGCTTTAGCCGCCGGGTGCCCGGTAATTGTAAAATCTCATCCTATGCATGCCGGAACCGGTGAATTAGTAGCTTCGGCTATCATTAAAGCTGCTGAAAGAACAGGAATGCCTGAGGGTGTTTTCTCCAATCTGAACAGTAGTGGTATAGAAGTAGGCGTACAACTGGTAAAACATTCGAAAGTAAAGGCAGTTGGTTTTACAGGAAGCATTAGAGGAGGCAGAGCTTTATATGATCTTGCAGCGAAAAGAGAAGAACCTATTCCGGTTTTTGCAGAAATGGGTAGTGTGAACCCTGTTGTATTTCTTCCCGAAGCCTTAAAAGAAAGAGGTGGTGCACTGGCTAAAACCTATGCGGGTTCAGTGACACTTGGTACAGGACAATTTTGTACCAATCCAGGCTTACTTTTTGGGATCCAGGGAGCAACACTCGATCAGTTTATAAAAACGCTATCAGAAGAGATCGTAAAAATAGAACCAGGTTGTATGTTGCATCCTAACATTATAGGTGCCTACAATAAAAACAAAGAGAATGCACTTGAGCAAAAAGGTTTGCAATTGGTCTCAGAATATGAGCATGCTGTTGCTGACAATATAGCCCGACAGGCTGTTACAACTGTTGAAGGAGCTGTTTTTTTAAATAACCCCAAGTTGCATCAGGAAGTGTTTGGCCCCTTTACTATGGTGGTGCAATGTCAGGATAAAGCAGAACTTGAAGCCATTATTTTAAAATTGGAAGGCCAGCTCACAGGAACCCTTATCGCAGCAGGTAATGAAGCAAAAGATTATCCAGGAGTTGTTGAGGCGCTTAGGAACAGAGTGGGAAGGATCATTTTTAATGGCGTACCAACAGGTGTTGAAGTTTGCCCGTCTATGGTCCATGGAGGGCCTTATCCGGCTTCGACCGATAGCAGATTTACAGCTGTAGGAATCAATTCTATTAAAAGATGGGTCAGACCATTTAGTTACCAGGATTGGCCAAATGAATTGTTACCTGCGGCTTTGAAAAATGAGAACCCACTGGGTATCGTAAGATTTGTTAATAATCAATTAAGTACTGAAACCTTATAAGTTTATGAATGTAAAAATTATCCTATTCGTTTTTGTCCTATTCTTTTTATCTGCTTGTGAGTCAGGTAAGAATAAGAATTCTGATTTATTGGCCGGGATCATTGAAAAGGTCCAGGATCACAAAGGTTTTGAAAGGGAAGAATTTCCTCTTGGTTTGTTCAATGAGGCTTATTTTCAAGCTGAAGCCGATTTTGCCTCCGGTTGTATCAATGAACTAAACCAATTGGACACACTTCAGTTTTCAGAATCAGAACTGATTTCGTATGAACTTTTGAAATTTAGATTACAGGATAAGGTTGATTACAACGATTTTGAAATGTACCTGAACCCCCTGTTGTCTGATTCAGGATTTCACAGCAGTTTGGTGTACAGGGTAAGGCCCTTAAAAGATTACGAGCAGACCAAGAAGTACCTTAACATGTTAAATGATATACCAAGGCATGTTGATGAATATTTTCTTTTGATCGATAAAGGTTTAAAAAAAGGGGTTTCTCAGCCAAGAGTTATATTCAAAGGATACGAAAGCACCTATGATATGCACTTAGTGGATGATTTTAAAGAATCTTTTTTTTACGGTCCGTTTAAGAAGCTGCCAAACGACTTGAGTGAGCAGCAAAAAGATTCAGTTCTGAAGGCGGCAAAAATCAGTATTGAGCAATCTGTAACGCCTCAATTTAAAAGAATCAAAACTTTTTTTGAAGAGAAATATTTTCCTGAAACCAGAACGACACTTGGTGTTTCTTCAACACCTGGTGGAGACTTATTTTATCAAAACCGGATAAATTTTTACACGACAAGCACGCAATATACGGCCAAGGATATTCATGAAATAGGTCTTAGTGAAGTGAAAAGGATACGAGGCGAGATGCAAAAGATTATTGAGGAAGTTGGTTTTGAAGGTTCGTTTGATGACTTTTTACTTTTTCTCAGAACAGACGAGCAGTTTTATGCCAAAACACCCAGGGAATTGATGATGATCGCAAGGGATATGGCGAAAAGAGCAGATGAGCAGCTACCCAGGTTTTTTATGACTTTACCAAGAAAGCCCTATGGAGTAGCACCGGTTCCTGACGCTATTGCGCCAAAATATACTGCCGGAAGATATGTTGGATCAAGAGAAGAAAATGAGCCTGGATATTATTGGGTGAATACGTATGACCTGCCTAGCAGAACACTATATACTTTACCTGCCTTGACAGTACACGAAGCAGTCCCTGGGCATCATTTACAGGGTAGCTTAAACAATGAATTGGGAGACAGTATACCAAGTTTCAGGAGAAACCTGTACCTCTCCGCTTATGGTGAAGGCTGGGGTTTGTATACTGAATTTTTGGCTGCTGAGATGGGTATGTACACGACTCCTTACGAGCGCTTTGGACAATTGACCTATGAAATGTGGAGAGCTTGCAGATTGGTTGTTGATACAGGTGTTCACGCCTTGGGCTGGACTAGAGAAGAAATGGTTCAATTCATGAGAGAAAATACGGCTTTGTCGCTTCATGAGATCGAAACCGAGACGGATCGCTATATCTCCTGGCCGGGTCAGGCTTTATCCTATAAGATAGGAGAAATAAAAATCAGGGAATTGAGAAAATTGGCGGAAGCTTCTTTAGGAACTGATTTTGATATCAGGGAATTTCATGAAGTAATTTTAGAACAAGGCACCGTGACATTGCCGATTCTGGAAAAAAGAATCAATCAATATATCGCTAAGAAGAAGAATGGCGCGTAACATATTTAATTGTATTGACGGACATACTTGTGGTAATCCCGTTAGAGTCATTACCAGTGGAGCCCCAGAACTTGTGGGGAAGAATATGAATGAGAAAAGGCTCCATTTCATCAGGGAGTATGATTGGATAAGACAAGGATTAATGTATGAACCTCGTGGTCACGATATGATGAGTGGAAGTTTTCTTTACCCACCCCATGATCCTGAAAATGATTTTGCCATTTTATTTGTGGAAACCTCAGGCTGTCTTCCTATGTGTGGACATGGGACCATAGGAACAATTACCATTGGGATCGAAGAGGGCTTGATCAAGCCAAAAGTGGCAGGTAAAGTAAAAATGGAAGCCCCTGCCGGATTGGTTGAAATTGAATATGAAGAAAAGAATGGCAAGGTAGAATGGGTGAAACTCATCAACGTAAAAAGCTATCTGGCTGCTGAAGGATTAACCGTGGACTGTCCTGGTCTTGGGGAACTGGTATTTGACGTTGCTTATGGAGGTAATTTTTATGCCATTGTTGACCCTCAAAAGAATTATTCAGGAGTACAGGATTATACAGCCGGGCAGATCATTCAATATTCTCAGATTGTCAGAAAGAGAATTAATGAAAAATATCCGGACCATTTTATACATCCTGAAAACGAGTCAATAAGAAATGTAAGTCATCTATTGTGGACAGGAGCTCCTCTGGATCCGACGTCGTCTGGAAGAAATGCTGTTTTTTATGGCGATAAGGCGATTGACCGATCCCCCTGCGGAACTGGCACTTCCTCAAGACTTGCTCAGTTATACGCAAAAGGTATGCTCAGCATCGGAGAAGATTTTATCCATGAAAGTTTTATTGGATCAACTTTTGTAGGAAGGGTAGAGGAAGAAACAAGTATCAAGGATATCCCGGCCATCATTCCAAGTGTACAAGGCTGGGCAAAGGTCTACGGGTATAATACCATTGTGATCGATACCGAAGATGATCCTTATGCTTATGGTTTTCAGGTGATATGAGGCAATGAGACAATGAGACAATGAGACAATGAATTATTGAGATAATGAATTAATGAGACAATGAGACAATGAATTAATGAGATAATGAATTAATGAGAATAAATTGTTTTGGATTCAATAATAATTGTTAACTATTTTAGAATCTGTGCTATTAAAGTTTAGACTCTAAATCAATATTCATGACTAAAGATCAATTTGTCGAAGGGCTTAAAATAAGGACGAAAAAATTCGCAATAGAAATAATTCAGTCGTATGAATATATGACTAAAAATGAAGTTGTACGAATCATCTATAATCAATTGATTCGTTCTGTAACTTCAACTGCAGCGAACTATAGAGCAGCTTGTTTGGCTAGATCGAAAAAAGAGTTTTTTTCAAAAATGTCTATAGTAGTAGAAGAAGCTGATGAGACTTATTTTTGGATAGACCTTTTGAAAGAAACAGGTTATTTTAAAAAACATGAGGCTGATCGACTTATGAAGGAATCTTTAGAAATAGTAAAAATAATGTCAAAAGCGAGGAGAAATATATATAAACTGGATTGATCGATGATTGCAATAATTTTTCTTGATCTTAAGATCTCATTATTTCATTGTCTCATTAATTCAATAATTCATTGATCCATGAAAAAATGTGTCATTATTGGCGGCGGCATTATCGGATTGTGTTCCGCTTACTATTTGCAAAAAGAAGGTCATGAGGTCATTGTACTTGACCAGTCAGGAATGGATGGGGGTGCTTCTTATGTAAATGCCGGATATATATCGCCGAGTCATATAGTTCCTTTATCAGCACCTGGAATTGTTCAAAAAGGAATTCGATGGATGTTCGATCCTTCCAGCCCCTTTTATGTAAAACCCAGACTGGATCCTGATTTTTTGCGTTGGGCCTGGGCGTTTAATAAAAGTTGTACACACAAACATGTCAAAAAGTCGATTCCTGTGATCAGAGATATTGCCGTTTTTAGTCATGATTTGTATGAAGAGATAGAAAAAGAGCCTGGGTTTGATTTTCATTTTGAAAAGAAGGGTTTACTGATGCTGTGTAAAACAGAAAAGATGCTGGAAGAGGAAATCAAAGTAGCACATTTGGCAGAGGAGGTGCATCTTCAATCAAAAGTACTCAACAAAGATGAGCTTAGAATTCTGGAGCCGGCAGTAAGCAGCGATGTGATCGGGGCTACCTTTTATTCCTGTGATTCTCATACAACACCAACTGAATTCATGAAGAATATGAAAACCCATCTTTTGGCTGCGGGTGTTGACATTAAAGCGAATGAAAAGGTCCTTGATTTACAAATAAAAGATGGTAAAATTTGTGAAGTCCTAACCAATCATGGAAGTTATAAGGCAGATGAATACGTACTTGCTGCCGGTTCCTGGACCGGACTTGTCGCTAAAAAACTAGGAATGAAACTTTTGCTTCAGGCAGGTAAAGGATATAGAATAAATGTAGAACGTGAAACCAATATTTCACTCCCGGCAATTCTTGCTGAAGCAAAGGCCGCTGTTACTCCGATGAATGGATTTACACGGTTTGCCGGTACCATGGAGATCGCAGGTATTAGTGACAGGATAAATCCGGTAAGGGTAAAAGCCATCGCGAAAGCCGCCCAAGACTACTATCAAGAGTTATCAATTACTGAAGAGGAGATGAATAATGCTTCTTCTGGCTTAAGACCTTTATCTCCTGATGGTGTTCCTTACATTGGTAGAACAAAGAATTGTTCTAATCTTACCATCGCCACGGGTCATGCAATGATGGGCTGGACCATGGCAACCGGAACAGGGAAATTGGTGGCTGAAATTATTTCCGAAAACAAAACTTCCCTTGAACTTGCCCCTTTTAGTCCTGACAGAACCTTTTAAATGAATCCATGATGAAGCATATTGAACGCTTAATGACTGCTTAGATTATTGATCATTCACATCTAGCCTCATGGTAATCATATGTTTTTTAAAACCGACTTTTTCATAGGCTTTTATGGCCTGTGGATTGTCCTGATAAACATCCAGACGAATTTCATAAATAGCCTTGGCCTTACACCATTGAATTAATTCTTTAATGATCAACCCGTTCAAGCCGTTTCCTCTGTGTTCCTCAGATACAAACATAAAACCAAGATATCCCTGCTTGTCGTGTTTTAAATAATGCCTGTCATCTTTGATCCTTGCATAACCTGAGGCGACGATCTTGCCTTCAAATTCGGCAACAATAACTTCTGTGTCATCAGCCCTGATAAAAGCACCAATATCATAGTAAGAAATGTCACCTTCCTGAATGGTTGGATCCATTGGTCGTTCCGCATGGATCAATCCTTGTTCGAAATCCAATAAGGTGCTCAGATCATCTAATCTTGCTTTTCTAAGTATATACATGACAGGGTGTAAATTTTAAGAACCAACAATTAACCTTTACAGGAAGTATCTGCTATAATTTTCCATTGTCCATCGATCTTTTTAAAGATGATCATAAAGATTCCGTCTGCATTTCCCATTGAGCGCTCCAGGTGGTATTCGCCCAACACATAGTATGAAGCATTATCTATGTTTGAAATTTCTTTTATGACGAACTTTAAAGTTCCGGTATGTTCTTTTGAAGGATACCCCTTTTTATAGCGTTCCAGGGTATTGTTCCAGCCATGAGTAACTCCGCCGCTCCCATAAAATTTTAAATCTTCAGATTTCCAGTAACCCTGCATAAAACTTTCTAAATCGTAATTGTTCCATGCCTCTTGCTGATCTGCCATGACCTTTCTTATGGCATCTTCATCATCGTTAACAATGTTAGTGGTAAAGGAACTTAAAAGAACCAGGCTCATTAGTAAAAGAATATTTTTCATCATTCAATGTATTAGTTGTTCATATAATTTTCTTTAAGAACCGAGGCCAAAGCATCGATCAGTTCCATTGCATTGTCTTTGGAGAATACCAATGGTGGTTTGATCTTAAGCACATTGTGATCCGGACCATCGATACTCATGAGTATGCCTTTGTCTTTCATTCGATTGACCAGATATTGGGTTTGTTTTGGCAAAGGAACAAATTGCTCATCAGTGAGCTCTATTCCCAAAAATAAGCCTTTCCCCCTGATATCTTTTAATATGGAAAATGTCTTGGCCAATTCTTTTAGCTCAGTCTTCAAGTAACTCCCTACTTCCAAGGCATTTTCTTGCAATTGTTCTCTTTTCACGGTTTTCAAAACTTCCGTTGCGATAGCACAAGAAACAGGGTTTCCTCCAAAAGTATTAAAATATTCCATGCCGTTTGCAAACCTTTCAGCAACCTCTTTTGTGCACACTACAGCTGCTACAGGATGACCGTTACCCAAGGGTTTTCCGATGGTAACTATATCAGGAATTACCTTGTGCAACTGAAAACCCCAGAAGGTAGAACCCATTCTTCCACAACCCACTTGAACTTCGTCAGAGATACACAAGCCACCTGCTTTTCGCGTAAACTCATAGGCTTTAGCTAAAAATCCATCTGGTAATTCAACTTGTCCACCACAACTAATAATCGGCTCTATGATAAAGGCAGCCGGGGCTCTACCCTTATTTTTAAGCGCCGAAATGGTCTTCTCAACCTCTTTGGCATATGCCTTCCCAGTGTTTTTTCCACGGTGTTTCCCTCTAAAAGAATCAGGAAGAGGAAAAATTTGTGTGTGTTCCGGACAGCCTGTTCCTCCTTTTCCATCAAATTTATAGGAGCTGATCTCAATACAGGCATTTGTATTTCCATGATAGCCCATTTCAGAGGCCAGAATGTCTTGATTCCCGGTAACAACCTTGGCCATTCGAAGCGCCAGTTCATTGGCTTCACTCCCTGAATTTACAAGATGAACTACACTTAATTCCGGAGGAAAGGTGCTCAGTAATTCTTCTGTCAAAAGCTTTATATTTTGATGTAAATACCTTGTGTTTGTATTCAGTAAAGCCATTTGATCCTGCCCTGCCTTGACTACAAAAGGGTGTTCATGACCTACATGAGCAACATTGTTTACCGTGTCCATATAAGCTGCTCCGAATTGATCGATCAGATAGGCACCCATGCCTCTCACCATTTGAATGGGTTGTTGATATGACAAACTCATCCCTTTTCCTAAATGTGTTTTTCGATAAGCTGTCAATGTTTTGTTGTCGGGCTGACTTTGCTGTTCTAAGGACTCAAGTTTAAAAAGAAGGTTAGGGTCAGGACACATACTCTTCCATATGTCAATTTCACTATGATAGGCTACTCCCGGAAAATCTTTTTGATAGTCAAGCATTGAAAGCATAAATTCAAAATGTAGATGTGGTGGCCAGTTACCGTTTTCCGGATAATTACCCAAATGACCTATAAATTCTTCCGCTTCAATGATTTCACCAACAACCCTGGAAGTGGCGCTTTGAACGGAAAGATGTCCGTAAAGACTAAAAAAAGTTAATTCCTGTACTTCGTGTTTCAGGATAATGAGTCCTCCGTATTCCTTATCTCCTGCATCATTCTCGGCGATAACGACCTCACCTTTTAGTGGTGCATGAACTGGTGTGCCTGCAGGTAGCCAGAAATCAATGCCAAGATGAATGGTCCTGCTTTCTTTTTTTTCGTTGCCATTTTTTTGGTAAGCCGCGGTGTTGTATACAAGTCTTGGCTCTAGATACCCGCCGGCGATAATAGTTTCAGGATGTTTTTTTTGAAGTTGGTTTATTTTGAATTCAAAAAGATCAAAATCAGCAAATTCGCTTAAATGACCCAGCCATTTGCTTGAAACACTTAGGTCAATTGGGGTACATGCTTGTGCTTTTTTTGTTGGAAAAAGTTGATCCAGCCCAATTTTTTTGTTTGAGGCCCAGGATTTAAACTTTTCTTCTTTCGGATGCGCCGGATAGCCGCAGGCCTTTCTAAAACTGTAATGGGCGAAATCGGCACTGATCTCTTTCCATTTTTTTAAGACTTCCCAGGCAGGTTTTTCGCTTACTTGTAAATAAACATTATCGGGCTCTTTAATTTTGTTGAGCGCTGATTTTGTTACCGTGATCACAAGCCTCATGGCGATACAATCGTAGAGGTATGGCAGTTCTTCTTCCAATAATTTCCGACCCTGATCATAGCCATGTACAATGGCCAAAGCCGCTGAAAGCGGATCATTTTGATCCATGATTCCATAGGCACAAGTAACAGCCAGGTCATTTATGGTTTGCGAATAAATGGCATCTCCATAATCAATAACTGCCAAGACCTCAGGATCTTTTAGCTTATTGCTAACAATAAGATTATGGTCATTGGCATCATTGTGAATGACTGATTTCGGCAAGTTTTTGTATCCTTTTTGACGATCTGCAAATCTATCCTGGAAATAGACAACGATATCTTTCTTATTTTCTTCAAAAAGATCCCTGTTTTCAACTGTCCACAACGAATTGGCGAGATCCCATTCAAATATCCTATGTGCCTTTGGATGATCAAAATTTTCAAGAGCAGCAGCAAGTTTTCCGCAGCACAGGCCTAAGCTACCCCGTAGATCATGTCGTTTCGGGTTGACTTCGTGATACATCCTTCCGGGAATCCAGCTTAACAGTCTTACCAATCTTATTCGGTCAAACCTGTCAACAAATGATGAAAGCATTTTTCCCGATTTGTCTTTGATAACGACTGGGGCTTTTATATCCTGTTCACCTTCCTCCAAATGATTTAAAAGTTTTTGTTGAAAATCTAAGGTATCCGGATCAGTATCAGGTCTTGATATTTTTAAAATATACTGATCCTGGTCCTTGATGCGAATTTTGAAATTCATATCATATTCACCCGGAAGAGGGCTCGCCTCTCCTTGCAAGCCATAAAGCTCCAGGAGGATATTTTCAGCCATCTTGGATTCGATCAAATAGTTGCTATAGTCTATTTTTTGCATCATCTCAGTTCATCATTTAATATCCAAGTTCATATGTATGGTCCAGGTATCAGATTTACCCGGAAGTAACTCTTTTAAGCCGATCTTATTGTTAAAGCTGTTGGCAACGCATGTCATGGGTTCAATGGCGATGCTTTTGCCATGAGGAGGTGTATAGACTTGTAAATAACTTCCGTCAGGATAGTCAAATTCAAAGCGCAAGGTATAAGATTTTGATTCAAAACTACATTCAGGTTTATGCAAGGAATAAGCATCGTCAAATTTTTTATCCTTCATCATAAAAGAGGAGGGTAGTGCAGACGTTAAAGTTTTGACAGGAAGACTTCTTTCATTACATGCATAAAAATTCTTTGAAGGGAATGAAAGGATGCTTGTTGCCAGCTGCTCCGTTTTAAAATATGGATGCCAGCCCATTCCATAAGGGAAAGAGAACTTTCCTTGATTGATAAGGTCAAAGCTAAGATTCATACTTCCGGTTGCACTTATTTTATAGGTCAGTTTTAATGCATAAGTAAAAGGAAAACCAGGAGATGAGCCATTTGATTGATAGGTCAATTCTATTGTTGCCGTATGTTCATCAGAGTCCATTGAAGTGACTTTGAATTCTTTATTGTAGACCGATCCGTGGATGGCATTGTTCACCGAAGGTTCGTTCACAGGAAGCTGATGTGTTTCACCCATAAATTCATAAGTACCATCTTCTATCCTGTTGGGAAACGGAAAGAGAATCGATGATTTATAGGTATTGGCATAATCTTTAAGGCCAGACTCATCGTTACTGATTCCATCTATGATATTGACCTTATTGATAATCAATTCCTGTATACTCCCGCCAAGATTTGGATAGACCTTAGCAGATAGGTTTTCGTTACTTATTTGTATATGATCCAATAATTTATTGGGGTTGCTGATCTTGTCTATTTTCATCATATTATCTTAATATAAACCCATTTTGAAGCAATGAATTCATTGTTTATAGAAGGAATTTGATCCATTTATTTTTTTAATAAAAGTAATTATTAGTTGGTACTAATCCTAGAGTACCTTTTGAATAGATAAGATCATATAGCTATAGCCTCAGAAAGTACTATTTTCAGTTTACATCCTGAGAGAATATGTAGTGTATGAAATGAGAATGGAGTTTAGGAAAATAGTTTGATGTCATTATCTTCATCCGGGAGACGAACCATTTTTTCAAAATTTAACCCTAACTTTTGCAACAATTTGATGGACCTGATATTGTCAGGATTGACAATCGCAACGATCTTTTTAAGCTTAAGTGTATCCTGCGAATAGTCGTAAACTGCTTTGGTAGCTTCATAGGCAAATCCCTGACCCCTGAATTCAGGCAATATACCATATCCTATATCAATATGTTCCAAACCTTCCCTGTTAACAAGCCCAACAATACCAATCATTTCTAGAGTATCTTTGATAACCATACTATAAAAACCAAACCCATTCTCCTTATAGCTTTTAAAAAACCTGGTTTTGATAAAATCTTCGGCATCTTCAATGGTCCTGATGCCGCGGTCTCCAATGTTCAGGATCCAGTCCTTGTCATTCATCAGTGCATAGAGAAAAGATGCGTCGTCCTGTGTGATCATATTGATCAGCAGTCTTTCTGTTTCTAGTAGGGTCATGAGGTAAAAATAGATTTCAAATATAATCCATTTATTTAGCCTAATACATCACGCTGTTTTTTATAGAAAGTATCAGATTGTAATTTCAGCAGGTCCTTGGCTTTTTGTTTTTTGTACTCATAAATTTCTTCATCCTTAGCCACATCGTAGTAAACTTTTTCATTCAAGCTGGTATCTGTGTCAAGAACCGCAGCTCTCTGATTTTTTTGTTGGGTCACCCAAACCTTTAAAGCATCTTCCTGTTCCTCGAATTTTAAGTCGTAAGCGCCTTTTGGAGCCATTATTTTCGCAAAAACAGGAGCTGTTTCGATGGCAATAAACAATAATAAAATAAACAATGAAGGCATTGCTGGAAGCTTTTCGAGTGCATTGATCCTGGCCATCAAACCATCGAAGCCATCAATGATGGGTTGGCTATTGGCAGTTTGGAGTTTTTGTTTCTCTCTTAGATCTGTTAAGATCATTTCTTTACGCGCTATTTTTGTTGCACTGCTGTCTTTTAATTGCTGCAGCTCTTGTAGTTGGGTATCATGCTTTTCCCTTTTTTCTTTATACACAGGTCCCTTACCAAGTTT